>JAEEGL014729470.1_pt1 | contig 14397 bp, 11 predicted proteins | sample 9134231 | NCBI WGS metagenome assembly JAEEGL01 (sample SAMN16246548, study PRJNA631951) | gut metagenome | biome: gut microbiome; feature: rumen; material: fiber-attached | host: Bos | place: Iran: Karaj | collected 2018-10
GTCTTACCCAGTGCATAGTCGTTCACGTCGTGGGCAGGGGTTACCTTCAGGCAGCCTGTTCCGAACTCAATATCCACGTAGCGGTCCTCGCTGACGGGAATCACACGACCAACCAGCGGTACGATGACCTTATGACCACGCAGCCACTGGTTCTTCGGGTCTTTCGGGTTGATGCACAGGGCCGTATCGCCCATAACGGTCGCGTGACGTGTGGTGGCCACAACTGCATAGTAGCGTCCTGCGGCATCCTGGTGCAGCACGTCGCCCTCCAGTCCCGTCGGTTTCACGGGATTCGTGTCAGTATCGGCCACATAGTATTTGAGGTTAAAGAGGTGGCTCTTCTCATCGCGATAGATAACCTCTTCTGTCGAAAGCACAGTCTGTGCCTTGGGGTCCCAGTTCACCATGCGCAGACCACGATAGATAAGCCCCTTGTTGTAAAGGTCAACGAAAACCTTCAGCACGCTCTCGCTGCGCAGGTCATCCATTGTGAAGGCGGTGCGGTCCCAGTCACAGCTGGCACCCAGACGGCGCAACTGCTTCAAGATGATGCCGCCGTGTTCTTCAGTCCATGCCCACGCATGTTTCAAGAACTCTTCACGGGTCAGGTCGCGCTTCTTGATGCCCTGTTCGGCCAGACGATTCACCACCTTTGCCTCCGTGGCAATGGAGGCATGGTCGGTCCCGGGAACCCAACAAGCATTCTTTCCGTCCAGGCGTGCCCTACGCACCAGAATGTCCTGAATGGTATTGTTGAGCATGTGTCCCATGTGGAGCACGCCGGTTACATTGGGTGGTGGGATGACGATGGTGTAAGGTTCACGTCCATCGGGCTTCGAACTGAATAGTTTGTGGTCAAGCCAATACTGATACCATTTGCCCTCGACTTCGGCAGGGCTGTATTTTGTTGCTAATTCCATGTATGGATTATAAGAAATGTAATGGTTAAAGTGTAAGATGCAAGTGCTTAAGGACTACTTGAATTCGAAAATACTTGAGAATCCAGTCATGTCAAATACTTGGCGAAGATCGTCACTTGTGCCTGTAACAAAGAGGTGGACACCTTTAGCCTTGGTGCTTTTCAGCAAGGCAAGAAAGAGTCGCAGCCCACTGGAAGAAACATATTCCAAACGTGAGCAGTCGAGCGTGATGTCACCACCATCGTAATCGAACAGAGGCTGCATGTCCTGCTCGGTTTTTGTAGCAGCGGCCGTGTCTAAACGTCCCTCAAAATAAGCCCACAATTCGTTTCCCTGTTGTCGGATGATTGTATTCATAAAATTACATTTGAATATCGTTTATTATAAATTTCGCTGCAAAGGTACAATATAAAATTAAATATTAAAAATTAAAAATTAAAAATATATAGTCAAGTTTGCTTTTTTATTCGTATCTTTGTAGGCAATTTCTTATGTAAGAGGAAAAAGATGACGGATATTGTACTTTCCAGTTTCCTTAGCTTGTTTGCTTTATTTGGAAAGGAAGAAAAAGTAGATGAAGTGTGGGCAAAAACCATGCTTGCAAACTATTTGCGGCGTCATTTTGGCATTAGGAACATAGATCTTTACCTCAATCTATATACAGAAATGCGAGGTGTCTATGAGATAAATGATGACCTGGACACGACAAAAACAGTGGAAATCATCTGTTCTAATCTTCATGGAAAAATCAATGCCAGGGATAAGGCGCTATTGCTATTGCGATTAATGGAGTTTTGTACCGATGACGGGTATTTGCTCCAGGCCATCGGTATGTTCCAGACAATGGCTAAGATTTTTAATATCTCAGATGACCTCTACAAGGACTTCTCGGATTTCGTAGAGAATAAAGAGAATCCCCGTGTCATGGTACATCATCTGGAAGATACGAATGGCGAATTGAAGACGCTTGCCTGCCCATCGTTGGAATTGCTGATATTTACCTATACGGGTAGTGACACGGTGATGCTCAACGATGTTCCTGTGCTTTCTGGCGCCTATCAGGTGTGGCTGCAAAGCAGTGTGCTCAAGGGTATGAGCGGGAAGCCCTTATATTATTCAACCATTCTTTCTGCTTATAACAAACAGTACGGGCACGAAGAAAAGAACGGTCAGAAGGTGGAACTCTGCGGACGCGGCATCAATTTCCGCTTCCCTCACAGCGACAATGGTATTCACAATCTGAGCTTCACGCTCCACAGCGGTGAGCTGCTGGCCATCATGGGAGGTTCGGGCACGGGCAAATCGACATTGCTTTCTCTGCTGAACGGCAGCATGAAGCCTCACGAGGGCAGCATCACCATCAACGGGCACGACATTTCCGAGCCGACGATTCGCGACCTCATAGGCTTTGTTCCACAAGATGACCTGCTTATCGAAGAACTGACCGTCTATCAGAACCTCTATTATACGGCCAAACTGTGTTTTTCTACGTTTTCTGAGACAGAGATTAACCAGCGCGTACTCAAAACCCTGAAAGACTTGGGGCTTGATGCCATAAAAGACCTTAAAGTGGGTTCTCCCATTAACAAGTTTATCTCTGGAGGACAACGCAAACGCCTGAATATCGCCTTGGAACTGATACGCGAACCTGCTGTCTTGTTCCTCGACGAGCCGACGTCGGGCCTCTCCTCTGCCGATACTGAGAAGGTTGTCAATCTGCTGAAGGAACAGACCTACAAAGGGAAACTGATTGTCGTAAACATACACCAACCATCAAGCGACGTCTATAAACTTTTCGACCGTCTATGGCTGCTCGACCGCGGTGGTTATCCTGTATTCGACGGTAACCCCATCGATGCCATCACCTATTTTAAGAAGGCTGCGAACTATGCCGATGCCGAAACCAGCGCTTGTCCCACCTGTGGCAATGTGAATCCAGAGATAGTGCTGAACATCATCGACGAAAAGACCATCAACAGCAATGGCGAGACTTCCGACCAACGGAAGATGAGCCCGCAGGAATGGCATGAACTCTATTTAGAGAAACAGCCCGCACTGTCCACGCCAGAGATAGGCAGCGTGCCTTCCTCCGATCAGAAGAAACCCAACAGGTTCCGTCAGTTTGCTATTTTTCTTCAGCGCAATATCAAAGCCAAGGCCACGAATGTACAATATCTGTCCATCGCTCTGCTTCAGGCTCCCATATTGGCCGTCATCTGTGCTGTACTCACCCGCTATGCTCCACCCAGCGGCTACACCGTGATGGACAACAAGAACTTGGTGAGCTATTTCTTCATGTCTGTCATTGTGGCCACATTCATCGGCATGAGTGGAAGTGCTGAAGAGATTATCAAAGACAGGGCTTTGCTGAAACGCGAGAAATTCCTGCGGTTGTCATACGGCAGTTACATTTGGTCGAAAATCATCTTTATGGCTGGTCTGTCACTCGTGCAGACTGCACTCTTCATCCTGGTCGGCAACACCATCATGGGCTTGCATGGCTTGTTTGGGGTGTGGTGGATTATTTTGTTTACAACCGCGTTCTTGGCCAATCTTACGGGACTCTTATTGTCACAGTGCCTGAATTCCGTCGTAGCCATCTATATCAGCATCCCCATTCTGCTCATTCCCCAGATTCTGCTTTGTGGATTGGTGGTAAGTTTCTCCGATCTTACTCCCAGAAGTACCACTGGCAATGTACCGCTCATTGGCGACCTCATTCCTTCCCGATGGAGCTATGAGGCATTGGCTGTGACCTCCTTTACCGATAATGCGTATGAATATCCCTTTTTCCAGTTCGATAAACGTCGTCAGGAATGTCAATTCTACAACAAGGGATTCCTCTATGAATTGCAGTCGCAATTAGAAACCATGAATGACGAAGAACAGCACGGCAAGGATGTCAATCCCAACCATAAACGTGTCATTGAATGTAACCTGCCAGTGTTAGCAACATTCTGTGGCATGAAGCCGTACACGGGCGATGGTTCCTACCAATCGTTCCGTACCTATCTGAAAGAAGCAGAGACCATACTCTCAAAACAGGAAAACAGGGCTACTCTTATGAAAGATGCGTTGGTGTCCGATTTCATTAAGGAACATGGTAAAGAGGCTTTCCTGAAACTGAAGAGAAACAACTATAATATCAGCCTTGACCAGTTTGTGACCGGAAGCGACCAGAAACGCCTGCTTGATATCATCGATGGTCACATCGTACCGCGTAGCGGCTTGATATTCTTAACCCCACATAGCAAGATAGGCCGTGCTCCTTTCTATAGCAGTGAGAAAGTATTAGGCTCGTGGCACATCAAGACGCTGTGGTTCAATCTGAGTGTCCTCCTCTTCATGTCAATATTGGCTATCGTCTTGCTGCTGACCGACACGCCAGGCCGATATCTGAGGGAACGACAATTGTAAAAGAAACATGAATCAACAAATATTTATTAATACCAAAACAATTACAAAATGAAAAAGATTTCCATTTTTGCTGTCGCATTGGCAGCCGTGGCTTTCACTTCGTGTGGAGGCAACAAGAGTGCAAACGAAGCCGAAAAAGCTGAAAAGAGTTTTGAACAGGAGCAGGTTGAGGCTAAAATCAAACAGGAGATTGACAGCCTTTCTGCTGAAATTGCCAAATTAAAGAAACTGCCTATCCTGGAGTTTGGCGAGGAAGGTTTCCAGTTGACAGAGCAGGAAAAGCAGGTGAAGCCCGACTATCTGCTTTCTCCCTCTGTAGCAGAGAACGCCATTACTTTGGCTGAGAAGTATCGTGTGCTGAGTGCCCTTTGTGTTGACAAGCAGATTGCCGCCTTGTATGACATGCCTACCGATGAATATCAGGCTGCTATTGCCAAGTTGGCAGCAGATATCGACGATCCTTCTTTCAAGGAGATTGATGATGTGTCGAACATCCACGAAACCAGTCAGAAACTCTATGATGCCATGAATGCCAATGGCCGCATCAACTACTTCTGGCAAATGGTAGCAGGCTCCCTCATCGAGGAGTTTTATGTTATGACGAATAATTCCGATAAGTTCATTACTGCTTTCGACGACGAATCTGCCACTTCAACCACCTTCCGTATCGTGCTTCTTAACGAAGCCGTAGATCGTCTGGCTTCTTACGATCCTGAATTTGAAAGTGTGGCAAAGGTTACTGAAACGCTTGCACCGCTGGATGCCATTACGGTTGACCAACTGAAGGCACAGCTTGAAGAAGCCAAGGAGAAGGTTGCCGAAACACGTAATGAGCTAATTAAGTAAGAAGACTTCATAAGACAATAAACGGAGAGGGGAAGGCTCATCAATCAGCCTTCCCCTCTCTGTTTGTCTAACATCCCAGTTTCTTGCGTAATGTAAAGATGTTCTGGCCGTTCACACGCTCATAGTTGATACTGTCCATGATATGTCGCATCAAATGGATGCCCAGTCCTCCGATACTGCGTTCCTCTGCGCTTTGTGTGATGTCCACCTTGCCATGAATAGTTGGATCGAAGGGCAGTCCGTCGTCACTTATGACAAACTTCAGACGGAGGTCGTTGGCTTCAGCCTTTATGCGCACTTCGCCTTGCTGGCCTTCTGGATAGGCGTAATTCATCACGTTGACCACGGCCTCCTCGATGGCAAGATTCATTTTCATGATTGTCGATGAATCGAAGCCAAGACTCTCACACACTTCCTTTACGAAGATGCCTAAACGGGGTGTTTCCTGTACGTCGTTCGGTAGTGTAAGCTGACGTTCCAACTTTATTTCTAATTGTTGGCGGGTGTACATGATGGCTAACATCGTCAGGTCGTCGCTCTGTTCAGCCCCGTTTACAAACTTGTGCACGGCTTCCTTCACTGTCTTGATTAAAGGCTCTGGGTGGGCAGATGCAGTGCTTATGGCCCGCTGCAAACGTTCCATCCTGAATTGTTCGTGTTTCTCATTCTCTGCCTCTACCAGTCCGTCTGTGTATAGGAATATCGTGGTTCCTGGTGTGAGGGTGGTTTCCTGAGAAACGTATTTCCAGTCGGGCATTGCAGCAATCGGCAGATTGCTCTTGACTGGCAGCTGGAAAAACGGCTTGTCCGATTTTGAGCCTATCAGGTACGGCGTATCATGTCCCGCGTTGCAATAGTGCAGGCAACCTGTAGGCAAGTCGAGCACACCTACGAAAAACGTCACGAACATACTGGTGGCATTTCCTTCGTTCAGCGAGTCGTTCAAGGTGGAGACAATCGCCTCTGGTCTTGCTGTGTGAGCCGAAATATTGCGGAAGAGCGATCTTGTGACAGCCATTACGAGAGAAGCTGGGATGCCTTTCCCTGCCACGTCGCCTATACAGAAGAACAGTTTCTCGTCTCGAATATAGAAGTCGTAGAGGTCGCCTCCCACTGCTTTGGCAGGAGTCAGTTCTCCGTAAAGTTCAAGGTCTGTGCGTTCGGGGAACGGGGGGAAGGTCTTTGGCAACATGGACATCTGTATGTCGTGAGCAATCTTCAGCTCATTCTCTACGGATGCTTTTGCCGCAGTGGTCTGCTTCAGTTTCTCCATGTAATTGGACAACGAATGCTGCATGGTCTCGAACGAGTCGCGCAATTGGCGTATTTCGTCGTTATGGTGGATAACGGGCAGGGGCGTATTAAAGTTTCCTTGTGACACCTCATTCACCGATTCGGTGAGATTACTCAGTGGCTTAGTAGAATGCCAAATTGTGAAATGAGTGGTGAAAAAGATGAGCAAACCGCCAATTATGACGATAAGCAAAACCAGAATGCTGATGGCAATGGCCCAGATATAGACCACCGTCCAATGCTCGACAACAGCTGTTGTCCATCCTGTGCGCTTTATTGGAGCATAGCTGATGTAGTAGGTGTCACCGTTTTTAATTATCTTATCAAGCATGGAGCTTCCGCCTGCAAGCATATTGCGATATGCCACATCGTCCAGCGTGTCCTTTGTCTTCTGGACGGTTTTCCCATAGTTGCCCTTGAGAACACGGTCGGAATCGGGATGTACAATATACTGGCCATTCCGTCCTATAATGAAGCTATAGAACATGCTTTCTTCTTCAGGTTCATTTACAGCGTGGAAGGCATTGTACATGATTTGATCCTTCATTTGTTCTTCCATAAGTTTCGACAGCCATTCTAAAGGAATGTCCACGCCCATAACGCCAACCTTCCGCCCGTTATGGTCATGGACTGGTCGCACGTATGTACAAATCATGACATTTGTCACGTCTTTGTCAAAATAAGCTTCCGACCAGTACCCGCTATCGTTCTCAAGTCCCTTGGCATACCATTCCTTGCTGAAATAGTCGTGCGTGGCCGAACCTGCTTGTTTTCGTTCAATTTGTGTGCTGTCGCGATAGATTACGTAGGGCTCAAACCATCGTCCCTGGCTCGCATAGTAATTTTCTTCAAACGCCACGAAACACCCCAGATAGTGAGGGTTCATCCGTAATTCCTTCTCCAGGCTGTCGAACACCTTGCTCGGGCTGCTCAGGTTGGCCTCTATCTCATACACATTGTTACGTGCCGACACTTCGACGCTCTTCACCATGGTTTCCATTTGCCCGTTAATGTTGGAAATCATGTCATGGGCATGCATTTCTGCCTGCACTCTCTGTCCAACGATGATAATCAGAACGACCAAACCGAAAATCATCATATTGCAGAGAAAGAATATCAGGATGATACGCCATGTCAGACGACGGGCGAACTTACTTTTTCTATTCTTAAACCACATACAGAATTTTGTTTTAATTTGTCACAAAGATACAAATAAAAGGTGAAAGGTAAAGAATGAAGGGTGAAAATTCTTAATTCTTAATTCTTAATTCTTATTTTATTTGTAATTTTGCACTTGTTATGCATACAAGAGAAGAAAAGATGGCCGCATTCGGGCGGGTGCTCGACGTGCTGGACGAACTGAGAGAGAAGTGTCCGTGGGATAGGAAACAGACCAACGAGAGTCTGCGTATGAACACGATAGAAGAGACGTACGAACTGTGCGACGCCTTAGTGAAGGACGACGTTCAAAACATCTGCAAGGAGTTGGGCGACGTGTTGTTACATGTGTGCTTCTACGCGAAGATTGGCGACGAGAAGGGGCAGTTTGATATTGCCGACGTGTGTCACAAACTATGTGATAAGCTCATCTTCCGTCATCCCCATGTCTATGGCGATGCCGTGGCCGAGACGGCAGGCGACGTCCTGAAATCGTGGGAACTCATCAAACAGAAGGAAAAGGGCGGCAACAAGACGGTGCTGTCGGGTGTCCCCGTGGCCTTGCCCTCGCTCATCAAGGCTGAACGTATCCAGGAGAAGGCGCGAAACGTGGGTTTCGACTGGGAGCAGCGCGAAGACGTCTGGGACAAAGTGCAAGAGGAATTGGGCGAACTGCGTGCCGAGATAGAAAAAGGCGACCAGAAGCATAGCGAAGAGGAGTTTGGCGACTATCTGTTCAGTCTGATAAACATGGCACGCCTGTACCATATCAATCCTGACAACGCCCTGGAACACACCAACCAGAAGTTTATCCAACGCTTTAACTACGTAGAAGCCAAGGCAAAAGAACAAGGTCGAAATCTTCGCGACATGACTCTTTCCGAAATGGATGCGCTGTGGAACGAGGCTAAGAATAACTCGTAAACAACCTCCCCACGTCCCCCTCAAATCCATACAAGGGGGACTTTTGTCCCTTGTTGCCATTGTTTTTGCTCCAAGGCGCAATTACTTTCACTCCAAGGCGCAATAACCTTCACTCCAAGGCGCAATGTTCTTCGTTCCAAGGAGCAATCTACATCGTTCCAAGGAGCAATCAACGTCGCTCCAAGGAGCAATAGTCTTCGCTCCAAGGGACAAATTCCCTTTCCTTGAGGGATAGAAGGGAGTTTGAGTTGGATTTAGGGGACTTATTTATAAAAAAAGAAAAAGGGAACCTCCCATTAAACCACACCAAAGCCAGGAAATACAACAAAGCAACATATATATATTTAACTTTGGTGTGGTGGGGAAGTTCCCGAAGTCTATAGGGGCCGTTTGTCTATGGCTTGCGTTTAGATTGGTTTTTGTCGTTTTGTCCGTGATTGAACTTGCGTAGTGCTTCGCGGTGGAAGGCATCGTCGGCCATCTTGATGCGGTAGGCCTTTTTTGCGGAAACGGCTTTGCACATCTTCTTATAGTAGGCAGCTTCGATTTTTGCTCCTTCGATGTTCAGTTCGCCCATCTCGGTGAGCACTTCCCGATATTCATCGTCGTTTTTGAGTTGTTCGTCGGATTTGTGCTTGAGTTTCTGGACTTTCTTCATTATCTCAAACTGCTTGTTTTTCATCTCCTCGAAGATGGGGAGCACCTTTTCCGCCTCGGAAGGCGTAAGCTCCGCCTTTTGCGTGATGTAGGCTTCCAACTTCGCTTTGAACTCGTCGGGGTTGAAGCGTGGACGCTTATTGTCCTGTGCCCACGTTGTCAACGTCAGCAACATTGTTGCTACGATAATTGTAAATACTCTTTTCATGACTCTAATAATCAGCTTCGGTTAGATATTCAGCAATTTCCATGTTGTCAACCATGAAGTAGTCGAGGGCTTCGTTGTAGTACTCCTCCTGTGCCACTTCATCGCTTTGTGCAATGTTGCGTATGTCGTACTTGTTCGTAAATATGGCCACTCCGATTCCGAGCAGGACAATCGCAGCTGCGGCATATCGCCACCAGCGAGGCTTCAGACGTACTGTCTTCGGCGTCTGCATTTGGGGCAGCTGCTTGGCCAGTCGCTCGTTGAAGGTCTCGAAGTAGCCTTCGGGGACGCGGAAGGGATTCCTTTCACCTTCAATCTTGCGTATCATTTGTTCCTCATTCATTGTCATAGTCGTTTCTTGTGTCTTATACCCTTTAGATGTTTTGATATTCAGTTGGTTTAATCTATGCTTTCAAAAAAGTCACAAATTTTTTTCACAGCATGGTGATACGAGGCTTTCAGGGCTCCAATGCTGGTGCCCAGTATAGCACTCATGTCTTCGTATTTCATCTCCTCGTAGTACTTCATGGTGAAGACTTGCCGTTGCTTGGTCGGCAGCTTCCCGATGGCCTCTTGCAGCTGCATCTGGGTCTCGTCGCCGTCGAAATAAGGGTCGCTTTGCAGCATGGCAGCCACGTGGCCTTCTTCGTCGTCGAGGCTGACGGACGTGTGGCGCTGTCGTTCCAGGAAGTTCAAGGTCTCGTTGGTGGCGATGCGGTAGAGCCATGTGCTCAGTTTGCTGTCGCCACGGAACGATGCGATGCCGTTCCAGGCTTTGATGAAGGTGTTCTGAAGGATGTCGTCGGTGTCGTCGTGGCTCACGACCATGTGGCGGATTTGCCAGTAGAGCGGCTCCTTGTAGGCATTGACGAGTGCAGTGAAGGCCGCAGCGCGTGTGCCTTCGTCCTGCAATTCGCGTACGATTGCTTGCTCGTCGATTTCCTTCATAACTTTTTTGACAAGTCGCGGGGGAAAAGGTTTAATAGCTATTTAACAAATTTTCAATAACTTTGTCGTAGCCGTACATATCGTCGTAGGATTGCAGTTGTCCGTCGGGCGAAGGGTAGAGTGTCCAGTAGTCGAGCCACACAGGTACGGGCTTGGGCAGGTCGATGCGCCCCAAGGGCTTGGCATCGGGATGTTCTGCCATGTAGCTTTGTCCTTCGGAGGATAGCGGTTCCAGGCCGATGGACATACGTATGCGGTCGGTGTACAGTGCTGTCGGGTGGTCGAGGAAGAACAGGGCCAGGTCGAGGGGGCGTTCGACTCGGACGCAACCATGGCTGACGGCGCGGTTGGCATATCGGAACGCACCTCGGTTGTTGGTGTCGTGGAGAAACACCGAGAACTTGTTTGGGAAGCGGAAGATGATGCGTCCCAGTGAGTTGCCAGGTCCGCTCTCCTGCCTAATCGTGTATTGTGCGCTACGCAGTTGTGCGGCAGAGAGCAGGGCAGGGTTGACCTCCTTTTTTGTGGTCTTGTTTATGGCGTGGTACCTGTTTCGGGCGAAATAGCCGCTGTCGCCGACGTGTCGCGGCACAATCTCCTTGCGCACAATCGTCTGGGGGATAATCCAGTGAGGGTTCAGCTCAATCCATCGTACGGCACTGTGCAGGAGCGGCGTTTTGTGGGTCTTGTTGCCACAGCAGATGCGCATGGTGGCCGTGGTGTCGCGATGGGTGTCAACTGCCGTCAGTTCCTGAGCGGCCAGGTTCACCCAGATATATTGTCCGCCGTTGGGGTGGGGGTAGCGCCATCGTGCGCGTTCCATATTTATACGGGCTTGGCGTATGCGTGTGGTGTCCGCGGTGCCGCGGACGCGGAGATATTCGCGTTGCATTCTGCGATACAGCGTGTCGGTTGGTTGAATCTCGCGAAGGAAGCTGCTTAACCGATGGTGACGTACCTCTTCGATTGCATGGTGGACGAAACTGTCGCCAGGTTCTTCCGAACGTTGGTCGTAGAGTTCGCGATAGACTGTCGTAGTTCTCACTTCGCCGGGCGCAGGAGGGTCGATGAGCAAGTGGTTGAAGACGTGGCGCGGATGGACGAATCCGTAGCGTTGGCCGCAGGCATAGCGCAGGAACGAACGGGTGAGCAGAAACTCGGTACGCCCAAGCAGTGCGCTTGCCCCTTCCTGCTTCATGTCGAGGCGCTTCAGCTGGTCAACCAGGCTGTGCAGCGTGTCGAGGAGGAATGTTTCACGTCTCAGTCCCAGGTCTTCGGCCTGTTCCAGCCAGGCGAGCAACGTGTCGGCACGGTTGTCAATGCCCATGCGCGTTGTCCACACCGTGGGACGATGCCCGTGATAGTAACGCTGTGTGTAGTCGTCGGCATACATCCGTGGAGCCCATGCCCTGCCGGCTTGCTGGATTTCGTGGCGGAATGTTTCCTCATCTACGACGTATTCGGGCCTCACGTATTGTTGTAGGTCGTCAATGATACTGAGGCGACGATGCGACGAATCCCCGTCACATGCCACAAACACAAATAACGTATGAAAAAGACAAATTATGGCATGCAGACGGGGACGCATGTCCAAGGGGTGTTTATCGGATGGAAATCTTGCGAACGATCTTACCTACCTTCAGAATGTAGCATCCACGTTGGAGGTTCAAGTTCAGGACTTTGTCGTTAGTGTCGATGCGGATGGTGCCCACCTTGACGCCCGTGAGGTTGTAGATTTCGAGGGTCATTCCCTCGGCTCCCGTGACGTGAACCTTGTTGCCATTGACGGAAAGGCTCTCAGCCGTCAGCTCCGTCTCTATCTCGTCGCGCTCAGTCTCGGCCATGAGGCTGATGGGAACGCCTGCGAGAAGTAGGCAAAGGGCTATGATTTGTAGCTTTTTAATCATGTCTTTCCGTGTCTTTGAATAGTTTACGAAAACAAAGGTAGGCATTTTTTTCATACCTACCAAATGTTTTTCGTGTTTTGTTGCATTATTTAGATGGAAATGTGCAATCCTTCGTCCGCAAGGATGGTATTTGGGAATATTTCCTGTGCTTCGAGGAGCAGTTTGCCTTCTTCCTTGATGCGTGAAGAGTAGTGCCCGATGCACAGTTTGCCCACTTCGGCCTTCCGCGCGATTTCGGCGGCTTCCACCGAGGTGCTGTGGTTGGTCTGTCGGGCGCGCAGTTCGTCGTCCTTCCCGTATGTGGCCTCGTGGAAAAGCAGGTCAACGCCGTGAATCATAGGGGCGAGCGTCGGCACGGGCCCGGTGTCGCTGCAATAGGCGAAGCTGCGGGTGGGGGAGGGCGGGGTGGTCAGTCGGCTATTGGGTACAACGGTGCCGTCGGGGAGTGTCCAGTCCATGCCCGCCTTGATGTTGTTGATTTGACTGATGGGTATGTCGTACACTTCTATCATCTCGCGGCGGATGTGGCGCAGACCCTCCTTCTCGCGGAACAGGTAGCCGCAGCAAGGCACGCGGTGGCGCAAGGGGAGACTCCACACTTCCATGCTGCGGTCTTCGTGGACCATTTGGTGACGGGTGGTGTCAACGGTGTGGAACTCCACCTGAAAGTCCAAGTGGGGACAGAAGAGCTGCAGGGCATTCTGAAGGAATCCTTCAAGTTCCTTTGGCCCGTGGATGTGGAGCTGTGCCGTGCGTCCAAGCAGACTCATGGTGCAGATGAGGCCCGGCAGTCCCAGACAATGGTCGCCGTGGGCGTGGGAAATGAAGATGTGGCCGACGCGGTTCATGTTTAGTCCCATGCGTGCGAAGCGGGTTTGCGTCCCTTCTCCGCAGTCTATCATGAACTGCTTGCCGTGTGTGCTCAGCACTTGGCAGGCTGGCAGATGCCTTTGTGTGGGATTGGCCGAGCCGCAGCCTATGATGTAGATATCAAACGGTTCCACGCTTTTATTAAAATGTAGAATGTAAAATGTAGAATGTAAAATGGAAAATGTAAAATGTAGAGAGAGACACGCGTTGCGCATCTCTCTCTTCTTAGGTTTTCGCGTAAAATGTACAGTTTACATTATACATTTTACATTTTCCATTTATCGTCCCACAAGGACATTACTTCTCGTTGTCCATCTTGGCCTTCAGCTCAGCCAGAGCGTCGATGTCGCCCAGCGTCGTGCTGGCAGCCTGGTTCTGGATGGCGGGAGCCTCAGGAGCCTTCTTTGCAGCGCGTGGAGCCTTGTCCTTCTTGGCCTCGCGGGCAGCGGCACGCTGTACATCTTCGTAGATGCGGCTGTGAGAGAGGATGATGCGCTTGTTCTCCTTGTTGAATTCGATAACCTTGAATTCCAGTTTCTCGTTCAGCTGAGCCTGGCTTCCGTCTTCCTTCACGAGGTGCTTCGGTGTGGCAAAGCCTTCTACGCCGTATTCCAACTGGATGACTGCGCCCTTGTCGAGCATTTCGACGATGGTGCCTTCGTGGATGCTGTCAACGGTGAAGATGGTCTCGAATACGTCCCAAGGATTCTCTTCCAGTTGCTTGTGACCGAGGGAGAGGCGGCGGTTGGCCTTGTCAATCTCCAGTACACAAACCTCCAGTTCGGCTCCAATCTGGGTGAACTCGCTGGGGTGCTTAATCTTCTTTGTCCAGCTCAGGTCGCTGATGTGGATGAGTCCATCTACGCCTTCCTCGATTTCTACGAAGATGCCGAAGTTGGTGAAGTTGCGTACGCGAGCGGTGTGCTTGCTTCCTACGGGGTACTTCTCCTCGATGTTCTGCCAGGGGTCTTCCTTCAGCTGCTTGATGCCCAGCGACATCTTGCGCTCTTCGCGGTTCAGGGTCAGGATGACGGCTTCTACCTCGTCGCCCACCTTCATGAAGTCCTGTGCGCTGCGCAGGTGCTGGCTCCAAGACATTTCGCTCACGTGGATGACGCCCTCTACGCCCGAAGCAATCTCTACGAATGCACCGTAGTCGGCCATCACGACAACCTTGCCCTTCACGTCGTCGCCCACCTTCAGGTTGGCATCCAGAGCATCCCAAGGATGCGGGGTCAGCTGCTTCAGA
>JAEEGL015576547.1_pt1 | contig 14397 bp, 11 predicted proteins | sample 9134231 | NCBI WGS metagenome assembly JAEEGL01 (sample SAMN16246548, study PRJNA631951) | gut metagenome | biome: gut microbiome; feature: rumen; material: fiber-attached | host: Bos | place: Iran: Karaj | collected 2018-10
CAGGTGCAGAACGATCCTCTTCTTCTCCCCGGGCTGCTTTTTGTAGGCACCCATGCCCATGATGACCCGGTCATACCCGTGCCAGAAGTTCATGGAGGCCACGGCAAGAAGCCGGATCTCGCCGGGATCGGTGTTGATTTCCCTCAGCTTGATATTGTCGACGACCACCCCGTTCTGCATGTTTACGCAGGGCACGCCGGCAATGGTCTCGTCCTTCGAATAGGTCGCGATGTAGTCCACGTATTTTTTGAGCCGGGGCATCAGATGGCGGTCCTCCGCCGACAGGATCCTGCCCTTCAGATTCTGCGCCCGCTCCTTGTCATAAGGGTAAGTCGGGATCTCCACCATGACCTGGGCATCCTTCGGGAGCGATTTAAGGAACCGGAGGAAGCTCGGGTCCGTCAGCGCATAGCGCACATAGACCCGGCGGATATTCTTTCTTCTGCAGTAAGCCGCCGCCATCCGGTAGAAGAGCTCCCGTTTCAGGACCTTTCCGAAGAGGTTCGACGGGACATCCTTGATCGGATGGAAGCTGCCGTCCGCCTTTCTTATGCCGATGTGTTCATGGCTCTGGTCAAAGCCGAGCATATCCACGTCATAGTACCCGGACAGGATCTCCATCTGGGAGGCCTTCTTCTTTAAAATGCCGTCCGGATTGCCGTCCACCCAGCCGACCGTATCACTGATGTAGCATAAACGTTCCTTCATGTTCTCTCCCGTCACTTTCCGTCCTTCTTCCTCATTGCGGTCTCCTGCCCCTTCTCAACACCCTCCGTCGACTCCGGCATAAAGACGATCTTCACGGTCGCAAATATGATCCGGAGATCCTCGAGAATGCTCGGGGACACGATGTACATAAGATCCATCTGGAGCTTGTCATAAGGACTCGTATTGTATTTTCCGTAGACCTGCGCAAGACCCGTGAGGCCCGCCTTGGCCTGCAGGCGGAGTGAAAACTCCGGCAGCTCCTCCTCGTACTGGGCGGCGATCTCCGGCCGCTCGGGCCTCGGTCCGACCAGGCTCATGGAGCCCGAAAGGACATTCAGGAGCTGGGGCAGCTCGTCGATCCTGTATTTCCGGATCACTCTTCCGACGTGCGTCACGCGGTCGTCATCCTTGCCGCTCGACAGACGTGCAACGCCGTCGCGCTCGGCATCGGTCCTCATGCTGCGGAATTTCAGGACATTGAATTTCTTTCCGTCCTTCGTGAGCCGACACTGCTTATAGAAGACCGGTCCGCGGTCCTCCACCCAGATGGCTGCCGCCGTAATGAGCATGACCGGCGAGAAGATCAGCAGCATGACAAGGGATACCAGAATATCGATCAGGCGCTTCACAAAGACATATTCCGGCGGCGGGCTGTAGCGGTCCACCCGCATGACCGGCAGGTGGAACATGTGCATTTTCTTTGCGCCGCTCATCAGGATGTCGCCGATGCGCGGGATCACGTAGACCGTGATGCCCTCCTTGATGCAGTATTTTAAAATGATATTCCTCTCCCGGCTGTGGATGCCGCACAGGTATACGGCCTCCGCGGCTTTCAGGTTCGAGAGCCCTTCCTTAATGCAGTCGTCGACCGGGATGATCTTTTCCACCTTGAACTTCTTGCTGAGACCGTACTCCGCGATCAGCTCCTCCATGCCCTCCCTCATGTCGTAGACGACGATCGTGCGCTTGGCCGGAAAGGTCCTGAAGTACCACTTATGGACGATCACCGACCAGGCGGTCGAGACGGCGACCTGCGCACCGAACACGATGAGCATCGGCAGGATGCTCGGGAAGTAGCGCATGAGGAGCCAGATGACGATGAAGGCGATCACGTCGGAGACGGCCGCCGCAAGGCTCTGGCTGTAGACCATCTCGGAGATCGGATTGAGGGACACCAGAAACGCGTCGTAGACCCGCCCGTACATCGCGTACACCAGAAAATAGAGCACAATAACAAGCCAGTTCCCCTTGAAGAAGAACGGCTCGAGATAGAGCTGGTGACCGTAGAACAGCATCCACGCCGCGGCAAACGGCAGCGTCATGAGGACGGCATTTCCCAGTTTGATTGTCCGAAGAAGGAGATCGTGTCTCATTTCACTCATTTTACGTGTAATATCCTCCGGGCTTAAAGCTTAAAACTCACAATATTTTAACACAAAAGCCTGATAAAGAAAAGCGGAGAGTGAGGTTTCCTTCACGCTCCGCATAAAATTTAAGATTTAACACCAGAAAATCCGGCCGCCCATCAAATTGCAGCAGAGATTGAGCATGATGATCGACAGACACCATGAGCTGTTGCCGGCCCTGCCCATTCCGCCGAACCCGTAATTGACGTTCTGCCGCTGGTACCAGCTGCCGCTGTTGTTAAGCTGGGACAGGAAGGACGCGTAGATCATGTTGTCCGGCTCCATGTCCGAGGCCCGCTTGGCGTACTCGAGAGCGGTCACGTTGTTGCCGAGTCCCTGGTTGGCCATGGCCGCGTAGTAGTACCATTTCGCGCCGCGGCGGCCGATCTCGACGCCCTCAAGCGCATTCAGCGCCTCCCGGTAGTACCCGCTGTTGATGTAGTTGCGCGCCGCCATCTCCTCGGAGGATTCCTGCTCCTGCCGCCTGCCGCTCGAATACTGCTGCCACTGGTTAAACTGGTTGAAAAATGAACCGTACCCGTAATCCGCGTACCCGGAACCGCCCTGCTGCGAATTCTGTCCGCTGTAGGAGCTCTGCCCGTAAGAACTCTGACCGTAGGAGCTCTGTCCGTAGGAGCTTCCGTAGGGGCTGGTCCCCCGCTCTCTGGCGTCAACGATCTGGCGGTAGGCCTCCTGGATCTCCTTGAAGCGCTCTTCCGCCATCTTCTCATTGTTGGGATTCTGGTCCGGATGCCACCTCTTGCTCAGGTCCCTGTATGATTTTTTCAGCTCGGCGTCCGTACAGCCCGGATCTACGCCGAGCACCTTGTATGGATCTGCTATCATTTCTTTCCCTCTTCCCGTTTCTTCTTAACGGTCTCATATCTGGACCAGACTCCGGAATACATGATGTTTCTTAAAATGTCAACATCCTCAAGGATCGGCAGCTTCTCAAACTCCCTGGCGCTCTCCGCGATCATCATGGTCAGCGTGTTCTCAACCAGCGCGTCGAAATCCTTCCGGCCTTTCTGGTTCTCCCAGGGATTGTACTCACCGTTTTTGGCATCCTTCTCCAGATCTTCGTAGGCATCCAGCAGGTAGATGAATTTTCCGAGATAGAAGCCCATGCGGTAGAGCTCGTCGGCCCACTCGTCCTGCTTCGGGACGAACACCTCCGCGATCATGCCGCCGAAAAGGCCGGAGACATAGTCGAGGTCATGGATATTGGCAAACTCGGCTTCGGAGAGCTTCTTAAAGTTCTCCTCCATCGCCTTCGACTGACGCGGATAGGCAGCCTTCAGCTTCTCGATATCCTTTTTCCTGGTCCTCATGAACGCGCGGGCTTTCACGCTGTTCTCGTCGCTCACGTCGTCCGCCATCTTGTACCAGGTCAGCAGCATGTCCATGTCGGCCGTATAGCCGGTGTATTCGCCGTAGAGCATCTCCTGCTTCGTGAAGGGATGCGGCACGCACCGCTTCTTCTCCGTCTTCATCGGCGTCTCGTAGAGAGCGGCGAGAAGGATCGCAAGAAAGGTCATATCATAATTGAGCGTCAGGCGCCCTATATTTCCGTGCCGCTCCCCAAGCTCATGGCAGAGACCGCAGTAGTAGCTTTTATAGCGGCGAACGTCTTTCATTTTCAGTTCATCCTGATTCACCGTAATATAGCCGAACACCGAAAAACCTCCTTGCAGGATTTGAAAATGCTTCAGACCGTCTTCTCAAAAGACTGATGACACTTCGGGCAGGTGATCCTGATGCGGCCCTTGCCCTTCGGGACGCGCACCTCCTGGCCGCAGCCCGGGCACTTAAAGTAGCGGTAGGTCTTCCGGTCGTCGAATTTCCTCCGGTTTAAGCGCATCGCCCTGCGCAGTCCCGCGGTCATGTCGAGGAACTTCAGGTTCTCGGAATACCGCTTCGGGATGTTTCTCGAGAACATGCGGAAGGTCTCCCAGATGATGATGGCGAGGGTGACCCATCCCAGCACCGCTTTGACCGGGCGGAAGGGAATAATCAGTTCCAGAATAAAGAGCACCAGAAACGACCAGTAAAGGCACCGGTTGAGATCATCCATCCCGTAGCGCCCCTGCATAAATCTCCTCATGCCGTCTCCGAGTCTCGCTAAAAAGTTTCTCATAGTATAGTCCTCCGTTTTGACGGACCGCTCCCGCGGTTCATTCCCCTAACTATAACGCGAAAGGTCAGGCGTGGCAAGAAGAGGCCGGGCGGTTTTATAAAAACTTAATCCTTTTATGCGTCAGATCGCCGCGCCCTCGAACTGGGAGTTGTAGAGCTTCGCATAGAAGCCGCCCTTAAGGAGCAGCTCGTCGTGGGTCCCCTTCTCCACGATATGGCCGTCGTTCATGACCAGGATCACGTCCGCCTCCCGGATCGTCGAGAGCCTGTGGGCGACAATGAAGGAAGTCCTGCCCTCCATCATCCGGTTGAACGCTTTCTGGATCCGCATCTCCGTGCGTGTGTCGATGCTGGAGGTCGCCTCGTCGAGGATCAGCATCGGCGGCAGGGACAGCATGACGCGGGCGATGCACAGGAGCTGCTTCTCACCCTGGGAGAGCTGGCCGCCGTCCTCGGAGATCACCGTATCATACCCGTTCGGAAGTCTGGAAATGAAACCATGCGCATGGGCCGCCCTCGCCGCCGCCTCGATCTCCTCGTGGGAGGCGTGCGGGTCTCCGTAGGCGATATTTTCCGCGATCGTTCCGGCCTTGAGCCAGGTCTCCTGCAGCACCATGCCGTAGGAGGCGCGGAGGCTCTTTCTTCTTATTTTTCGAATATCCGTGCCTGAGACGCTGATCGAACCCTCGTCCACGTCGTAGAACCGCATCAGGAGGTTGATAAGCGTCGTCTTGCCGCAGCCGGTCGGGCCGACGATCGCGACACGCTGACCCGGCATGACATCCAGCGAGAAATTCTCGATGAGGGGCCGATCCGGCACATAGCGGAAGGCAACGCGGTCGAGCGATACATGGCCGTCCGCCTCCTCCGGCAGAAGCTCCCGCGCGTCCGCCGTGTCCGCCGGATCCGGCTCGGCGTCATAGAGCTCGAAAATGCGGGCCGCGCAGGCCAGCGCGTTGGTGAGCTCCGTCACAACCCCCGAGATCTCGTTGAAGGGCTTCGTGTACTGGTTCGCGTAGGTCAGAAAGACGGACAGCTGGCCGACCGTGATGCCGCCCGACACCGCGAACAGGGCTCCGGCCAGAATAACGCCCGCATAGACCACGCTGTTGACAAATCTGGTCGCCGGGTTCGTGATGCTGGAGTAGAAGGTCGCCTTAAGGCTCGCCCCGGCGAGTTCGTTGTTCACTTTGTCGAACCGCTCCAGGGCCTCCTTCTCGGCTCCGAAGGCGCGGATGACGCGCATGCCCTCGATGTCTTCATTTACGATAGCGGTCTCCTCGCCGCGGATATCGCTCTGCAGATGGAAGAACCGGTAGGTTTTGTTCGCGATGAAGGCCGCCACGATGAGCGAGAGCGGCGTGACCAGGATCACGACGAGCGCGATTGGAAGACTCACCCTGAGCATGAAGACCAGGGTGCCGATGATGGTCAGGACACCGGTAAAGAGCTGGGTGAAGCCCATTAAGAGTCCGTCGGAGACCAGGTCGGCGTCCGCGATCACGCGGGAGACCAGGTCGCCGGTCAGATGGGTGTCAAGGTAGGACAGGGGAAGCGTCTCGATCTTCCTCACCGCCTTGTTGCGGAGGTCCCGCGTCACATTGTAGGTGATCCTGTTGTTGCAGATCCCCATGACCCACTGGGCCGCCGCGGATAAAAGGAGCGCAAGACCGATAAAGACCGCGGTCTTGCCGACCGCCGGAAAATCAACTCTCCCGAGGCCGATCATATAATCGATCGCGTCGCCGGTCAGGATCGGGATGAGGAGCTGCCCTCCCACGGAGACCGCCGCCGCGACAAGGCTCGCAATCACGAAGAAGCGATAGGGGCGAATGAGGATCAGTACCCGCTTCAGGGTGGCTGCCATTTTTTCGCGGCTCATTTTTTCATTTTTCTTCTTCATCTTGCGGCCGCCCCCTTTCCGAACTGGCTCTCGTAGATATCCCGGTAGACTTCACATGTGCGGAGGAGCTCCTCGTGGGTGCCCATGCCGACCGCGCGCCCCTCATCGAGCACGATGATCTTGTCGGCCTGCATGACCGAGTTGGCCCGCTGGCTCACGATGAAGACGGTCATTTTGCCGGACATTTCCCGGATGGCCCGGCGGAGCGCCGCATCCGTCGCGTAGTCGAGGGCGCTCGCGGAATCATCTAAAATGAGGATCTTCGGCTCCGCTATGAGAGCCCGGGCAACCGTGAGGCGCTGCCGCTGGCCGCCGGAGAAGTTCCGGCCGCCCTGCTCCACGACCGCATCGAGTCCGTCCTTCTTTCCCCGCACGAAATCGGCCCCCTGAGCCGCCGTAAGCGCCCGCCACATATCCTCCTCGGTCGCATCCTTCTTCCCCATGAGAAGGTTCGAGCGGATCGTGCCCGAGAAGAGCGCCGCTTTCTGGAGCGCGATGGACACCGTCTCGTCGATAGCCTCCTTCTTCAGGTTCTCCACCCGGATACCGAAGAGGCGGATCGTGCCGTCCGTCCGGTCATAGAAGCGCGGAATAAGGTTCACCAGAGAGGATTTGCCGGAGCCCGTGCCGCCGATGACGCCGATCGTCTCGCCCGGCATCGCAGTGAAGGAGATGTCCGTAAGGCTCTCTCCACCGCCTCCCGGGTAGGTTAAATGTACATGGTCGAAGAGGACCGCCGGTGCGTTCGGATCCGCCTTTGCAAAATCTCTCGTACCGTACTGCATCACGGGTTCGGTCCTTAAGATCTCATCCACGCGGTCCGCGGAGGCCAGCGCGCGCGTCACTTGGACGATGAGGTTCACGAGCTTTACGAGCTCAACGAGGATCTGGTTCAGGTAGTTTACAAGCGCAATAACATCGCCCTGGGCGAGCCCGCCCACATTGATCTCAAATGCCCCCGTGTTAAGGAGCACGATGAGAGCGACGTTCACGACGGCAAAGGTGAGCGGATTCATGAGCGCCGAAATATTCCCGACGTGGAGCTGAGAGCGGGTGAGCCTTGCATTTTCCTTGTGAAAACGGGCCGTCTCGGCCTCCTCCCGCCCGAAGGCGCGCACGACGCGGATGCCGGTCAGGTTCTCGCGGACCGCCCCGGTGAGCGCATCAAGGTTCCCCTGCACGCCCCGGTAGAGAGGTCTCGTCACCTTCATGATGCCGAAGACGATCACGGCCAGCACCGGGATCGCGACGACGAAGATGAGCGCCGCCTTCACGCTGATCGTGAAGGCCATGATCATCGCGCCGAAGACGATGAAGGGCGAGCGCAGGAAGAGGCGCAGAAAGAGGTTGACGCCGTTCTGCACCTGGTTGATGTCCGAGGTCATGCGTGTGATGAGGGTTCCCGTGCCGGCCTTGTCAAGGTCGGAGAACCCGAAGGACTGGATGTGGTCAAATAGGGTGTGCCGCATCGCGGTGGACACGCCGACCGCAGCCTTCGCCGCGAAGTACTGGGCCGTGATCGAGGCCGCAAGGCCCAGAAGTCCCAGTAAAATAAGAATCATGACATGGGACATGATGTAGCCGGTATCCCCGTTTCCGATGCCCCGGTTGATGATGTCGGCCGTGACCAGCGGTACAAACAGGTCAAAAAATGCCTCCAGCATCTTGAGAGCCGGCGCAAGCACCGCCTCCCGTCGGTAATCCTTGAGAAATGTCAGGAGTCGTTTCAATTTCAATAACCTCCGCAAAGATAGTCTTTTTACAGTATACCACAAAAACGGCCGCTTATGCGGCCGTTTTCACAGTAATCTGTATCAGCTTACACCAATCTCGATCGGTTCGCTCTCTCCGAACTTTGCGTTCCCGTCAAGGCTCTCATAGATGGTCACAAGGGAGAACTCCGGGACCGCCTCGGGGGAGACGACCTGCGTCCGGCAGAGGATCATGTAGTTCGTGCCGTTTACGATCTGCTTTGCGAGATAGGCGACCGGCTCATAGTTGACGCCCAGGAGGGTTTCCGTGGCCTTGTCGAAGGCATTTTTCACGTTCTCGTTCTCCAGGGCCGGAATGGAGCCGACGTTCACTTCAAAGCTCCCGAGCATTCCCTCCCCTATAAGCTCCGTCTCCTGAAGAACAGAGGCATTGCCGGAAAAATCCCTGTACACATAGAGAAGTTCAAAGGTCGGCTTTGCGTCCGGGGCTGCAGCGCATTTTCTGGCCAGGAAGCAGTAGTTGGTCCCCGAAACCAGCTGGGTCGCGAGGATCGCGGCCGCCTCGTACCGATAATCCTTCATCGGCTCGACCGCCTTTGAAAAGACCTCCTCAAGATCCGGGTTGCCCTCAACGGCCGTGCCTTCCGTGTTCAGTCTCCATCCGCCGACGATCACATCCTCTCCTTCCCCGGCGAAGCTCTCCTCTGCGGGAAGAGATTCCGCCGCGATGCTCTCCGCGGCTGTGCTCCCGGCCGCCGCGCTCTCGGTCTTCGTGCTTTCGGTCTTCGTGCTTTCGGTCTTCGTGCTTTCGGTCTTCGTGCTTTCGGTCTTCGTGCTTTCGGTCTTCGTGCTCTCAGCCGCCGTGCTCCCGGTACTGCCGCCTCCGCCGCAGGCCATAAGGGAAAGTGTGAGGGCACCTGCCGCCGCGGCGGCGATCATCTTCTTAAAACAGCGCTTTATCATACCTTCCTCCTTTTACGGTTCAAACTTTTTCTTAAAGATAACTCACGGTCTCCGCAAGAGCCTTCCGGCTGCCGTGGTTCGGAAGCGGGCCCGCACCCTCCGCTGCGTAGCCGAGATCCAGGAACATGAGGATCTCTTCATTTTCCGGAAGTCCGAGAGCCTCGGCTGCCTTGTCCGGATCGAGGAAATTCAGCCAGCAGGAATCCACCCCTTCATCCGCAGCCGCGAGCATGAGGTGAGTCGCGACGATCGAGGCATCCTCGACACCCGAATCGCGCTTTCCGCCCGGGTACGTGAAGACATTGTTTTTGTCAAATGCGACCGCGAGCACCGTCGGCGCGCCGTAGCGGCACGGGGTCACGCTGTCGACCTTCGCGAGCCCTTCCGGGGACTGGATCACGTAGATGTGATGCTCCTGCAGGTTCTTTGCGGTCGGGGCGAGCCGGCCGGCGGCGAGGATTGCCGCAAGCTTTTCATTTTCCACCTGTCGGTCACTGTATTTCTTGCATGAATAACGGTTTTTGATAACGTCCTTAAACTCCATGATGATCTCCTTTCATCTGACTATATCAGTTAATTGCATTATAACACACCGCGCCTTTATTTCAAAGAAAGCGCGTTGCCTTTTTCTCATTTTGGGGTATACTGGTTTAATACGCAAAACATCCAAGGAGGTACTGTAAAATGAACGGAATCTCTCTTTCCGACATCGAAACATTCCGCATGAACTATGAAAATGACCCCGCCGCAAAAGCCCTCACCGCCGCGATGGCGAAGACGCCCATGGCGGACCTCGCGTTCGTGCCGACGGAGGCCGCAAAGCTGGCCGGGAGCTTTGAGGTGGAAATAAAAACCCACGGCATCACCGCCCAGGAAAAGAGCGGCCGCTGCTGGCTCTTCGCCGCGCTCAACATACTCCGCGAGGAGGTCATCAAGAAAACCGGCCTCACCGACTTTGCCCTCTCCGGCAACTATCTCTCCTTCTACGACAAATTTGAGAAGGCCAACAACGTGCTCTCGATGGCCGTCGAGCACGCCGACCTCCCCTACAATGACCGGATGACGGAGTATATTTTCAAGGGCTTCGGCGACGGCGGCTACTGGGACATGGCGGCCGACCTGGTCGAAAAATACGGGGCCGTGCCGAAGAGCGCCATGCCCGAGTCCTACCAGTCGGAGCACACGGACACCTTCATGAAGAAGTTCATGGTGCTGGTGCGGAAGGACGCCTATGAGCTCAGGGAGCTCGCAAAGGCCGGAAAGGACACGGAGATCCGTAAAAATGAAATGCTCGCCGAGATTTACAAGGTTCTCTCGATCGTCTTCGGCGAACCCGTCAGAACCTTTGATTTCGACTACCGGGACGCGGACGGGGTCTACCATAAAAACCGCGGCCTCACCCCGAAGACATTCTATGAACAGTTCATCGGTCTTGACCTCAGGGAGTACGCGACGATCACCCACCATCCGACGCCGGGCCTTCCGATGGACCTCCACTACCGCTTCCACTACATCGGCTCGATGGCGGATAAGGACGTCGACAACCTGAACCTCACGATGGACGAGCTCGAGGACCTCTGCGTAAGGCAGCTCAAGAGCGGAATGCCGGTCTGGTTCGGGTGCGATTCGGGCGCCTTCGGCGACCGGCAGGCGGGCGTCTGGGACCCCGCGAGCCTCAATTTCGAGGGCATCATGGGCGGCGTGAGCCTCCGGATGGAGAAGGGCGAGCGTCTGCGCGCGATGGCGAGCTACGCGACCCACGCAATGATCCTGGTCGGGGTCAACTTCGATGAGAACGGCCGGCCCAACCGCTGGAAGATCGAGAACAGCTGGGGCGGCGAGGTCGGCGACAAGGGATATTTCGTCTGCAGCGAGGCCTATTTCCGGGAGTACGTCTACGAGGCGATCATCCACCGCTCGCTCCTTGACGAGCGCCAGACTGCCCTCCTTGCGTCCCCTGCGGAGGAGATCCCGGCCTGGGAGAGCGATTTCCGATGAGCGAGAGCAGCATGTCAATCTACGAAAAGGTCCAAGACCGCCTCATCCGCTACGCAAAAATCAACACCCAGTCAGCCCATTACGAAGGCACCTGGCCGACGACCGCCCGCCAGAGGGACCTCGCCGAGGTGCTCTTCCGGGAGCTCCGGGAAATCGGAGCCTCCGACGTCTTCTATGACGAGGAGAACTGCGTGGTCTACGCCAGGATCCCCTCGAACCTGCCCGGTGAGGCGGAGCCCCTGGGCCTCATCGCCCACATGGACACCGCCCCGGACGCAAGCGGGGAAAATGTCCGCCCCTGGGTCCTCACAGACTACGACGGCGGCGATATCATTTTAAATAAAGAGAAAAATATCATCATGCACCGCGCCGACTACGAAAACCTGAGCCTCTACGTCGGCCAGGACCTCATCCTAACAGACGGCACCACTCTCCTTGGCGGGGACGACAAGGCCGCCATCGCCGCGATCATGACGATGGCGGAGCACCTCCTTGCCCACCCGGAGATCCCCCGCGGGCCCATCGCGCTCGCCTTCACCCCCGACGAGGAGGTCGGCGGGCTCGCCCACACGCTGGACCTTGACCGCTTCGGCTCAAAGACCGCCTACACACTCGACGGGGACCATCTCGGCTGGTATGAGGACGAGACATTCAACGCCTCCGAGGCGCATGTCACGATCCGCGGCAGAAGCGTCCACACCGGGACCGCCAAGGGGATCATGAAGAACGCCGTCGACATCGCCGCGGAGTTCATGAACGCACTTCCGAAAAATGAAAAGCCCCAGTACACCGAAGGCACCCAGGGCTTCTTTCACATGATCTCCTGCTCCGCGGTATGCGAGAACGCCGCGCTCTCCCTCATCATCAGGGACTTCGATGCGAAGGCGTTTGCCGAGCGGGAATCACTTCTATATGAAATTGCCGAAACTCTGAACAAGCTCTACGGCCCGGACACGGTCACCGTCACGATCACGGAGCAGTACCGCAACATGAAGGAGGTCCTTGACACGGTTCCGCATCTTACGGAGCGCCTTAAGGCCGCGATCAGCGCCTCCGGGCTCACCCCGGTGTGCGAGCCCTTCCGGGGAGGCACGGACGGGTCCGCGCTGACCTTCCGGGGACTTCCCTGCCCGAACCTCTCCGCCGGCTACGAGAATGCCCACGGCCGGTTCGAGTACGTGCCGATCCAGTCCATGGTTAAGAATGTCGAGATTCTTCTCAATCTGGTGGCGCTTTCAACGAAAAACGGACGGTTCTGACCTCGTCAGAACCGTCCTTCTCTATTTCGCTCAATTCATCACCGGATGATGGATCACCTTGCTCGTCCGGTCAAGCGCCCTGAAGCTGTAGCCCCTCGCGATGTACCCCTCGATGATCTGGGGCAGAGCCTCCACCGTCACGTGCTTGCTCTCCCCGTCATGGGCGAGCAGGAGCACCGTGTCGGCGTCCGTATCCATCGCGCGCGCAAGCTCCTCCTCGACCGTCACGGTCTCGGCGCCGTCGCCGACCGCCACATTCCAGTCATAGTACTGATAGCCCAGCTCCTGGACCCTGGTCGTGAGGATCGACATGATCCCCTCCGAGTACTCCTTCGAGGTCTCGTTAGAGGACCCGCCCGGGAAGCGGATGAAGCAGGGCACATACCCGATCTGGGTTTTCACGACATCCCCGATCTGGGCCAGATCCGTCAGAAATGCCTCCTCCGAGCTGTAGACGGTATAATCATGCGAAAAACTGTGCAGCCCGATCGTGTGGCCCCTGAGGTATGCCTCCCTTATATAGGAAGCGTACTGGGGCAGCTGGGCCGTCACAAAGAACGTCGCCTTGATCCCGTAATTGTCCAGTATGTTAAGCACTTCCGGAGTATTCGGCGACGGCCCGTCGTCAAACGTGAGATACACCGTCTTCGTCCCGTCCCCGTCGTAGTTCCAGTCCGTAAAAGAGGGATCTACTGCAAATGAAGCCCTCGCATCATTCGATATGTCGATCGGCTCAGGCTCGGGCGTCGGCTCCGCAGGTGCCGGCTCTGCCTCCGCCGGTTCCGCCGCTTCCGCTGCCTCGGCCGGCATTTCATTTTCAGTGTTGTTTTTCTCCACCGCGGCCGCCGCTGCCGCTGCCGCCTCCGCCGCGGCGTCGCTCTCCGCTACGGAAACCGTGCTCCCCGTCGCTTCCGGGGTGATGACGACCGGCTCTCTGACCGGCTCTGCAGGCGGCGCCTCCGCGGGCTTCCTCATACGCACCGCCACGCCGATTATGACCGCGAGGACAACAAAAACGACAGCTGCCGCGGCAATTCTCCGGCGCAGCTGCCTCTGCCTCGCAAGTTTCTTCCTCCTTGCCCGCTTCTCCCAGTATTCGGCGCTGTGAACCGCCTTCTCCTGCCTTGCCATTTATAACTCCCCTTAACGTTCCCCTGCGGGATCCTCCTCCCGCCCGTTTCTTCATATTATGTAACTGTTCAGCACCCCCTGAAAACCAGCGAAATCATGGATGGAATGCATGCATTCCAGACTGATTTAGTTGGTTTTCAGGGGGCGGGCAAGGCGCGAAGCGCCTCTGACCGCCACATGAAGCAGCCGCGCAGCGGCTGCGAATAGGGGTGCTGAATAGTTACCATATTATATCGTATTCAAGTGTACTACGGTTTTCCTTAAGGCGCAAGGGGCTTAAAACCCCCGTCCGGCCGCTCGATCGCCTCCCGCATCGCGGCAAGCCTGCCCGCGTCCGCCCGTTCCGGCGCGTATCGCGCCTCCTCGTAGAGCGCACGGATCTCCTCCCTCGCGTCGGAGACACATCCTGCCGTCTCCATCTGCTCCTCCGGCGTCTCGGAGCTTCTGATATTTTTTGCGCCGGGCTGCAGCTTCATGTAGCCAAGGTACAGCCGCCTGATCCGCGCTGCAGGTGAAAAATCAAACACCGACAGCCCCGACTCCTTCTCCCGTGGGATCTTCTTCTTCGTCTCCGCCCGGTCGATGCGCTTCCGGACATCCCTGCCCTCCGCATCCGACGCCTTGAGGTCAAAGACGAATTCCTTAAGCAGATAGTAAATGATAAAGAGGATCGCCGCTGCCGTGATGACAATAACGATCCGCTCGAGCCAGAGCCAGATGAGCTCGAGCAGCGGATTATTCGCCGCGGCCTCAAGGGGTTCCTGCGCCCCCGCAGCCTCCTCCGCGGCAGCCGCCGTGCCGCCCCCCGAGAGCGGGAGAAGGCTGAGCAGCTTCAGGATGAGCAGCATGACCGCCGCGTAGAACGTAAAGAGCAGGCGGCCGACTGCATCCACGATCTTCTGCCCGTCAAACAACGTTCCGAGGACCGCAACCGTGATCGCCGTGAGCACAAGAAAGAGCGAGAGCATGGCCGTGTTCAGCTTTCTGATCTTCATGTAAGGCACCCGCACGTGCTCCTTCGCCGCGAGGAACGTGTGCTCGAGACTGACTGCATTTTTATAGAAAATGAAAAGCACAACGATCACGACCTCCGCCGCAAAGGCAAGCGTCATCACCGTCTCATTCTTAAAGCCCGTCCCGAACGCATAGATGACGAACGGATAGACGAGCCAGCCGGCCTC
>JAEEGL016688515.1_pt1 | contig 14397 bp, 9 predicted proteins | sample 9134231 | NCBI WGS metagenome assembly JAEEGL01 (sample SAMN16246548, study PRJNA631951) | gut metagenome | biome: gut microbiome; feature: rumen; material: fiber-attached | host: Bos | place: Iran: Karaj | collected 2018-10
CCTGCAGGTTAAAGAGGGCGCCGCTGGCAGCCGTGCTTCCGGAGATATCCGTCTGCAGCAGGGTATCCGCGGCATCCACCTGGGTCAGCTTGGTCTTGGCCCCGCTGATCACCCCGTAGCCGATGCTGCCTGCGGTCCCCATGGGGCTTCCCAGAGCGATGACCGGATCTCCCAGATTGCTGAAGGCGGAGGAGCCCATATTGGCCACGGGGAGCCTCTCCCGAAGGGTGTCGTCCAGATCGGCGATGGGCACGGTGAGCATGGCCAGATTCGTGTTGTTGTCCAGCTCCTTCACGGTGCACTCCGTGGTAAGTCCGTTGTAGAATCCGATCAGCAGCTCCTCCGCGTGCTCCAGGGGAGAGTAATCCGCCAGGATCAGAAGCTCCACGCCGTTTTCCGCGATGATGACTCCGGAGGACTGTCTGCTGCTCTCCTGCACGGTGCTGAGCCAGTCGATGTCGGAGCTGGTGGCGGTGATGGTGACAATGCTCTTACTCAGCTCCCGCACATAAGCGCGAAGCGCCATATACATCTCCCGGTAGCTGCCCAGGTCGAAGGTCACCCGAGAGAGGATGCTCTGCACCTGTTCCTCGGTGAGGGGGAGCTCTACGGGTTCCGCGGGCTCCTCCGGCTCTTCCTCCGGAAGCTCTCCCTGCTGTTCACGAAGCGCCAGCTCGGCCTGCTGCTGCATGTACTCGGAGAGCATCTCCTCCGGGGACATTTCCTCCGGATCCTCCGCGAACCGGACCTCGTTTCGCACCGGCTCCTCCTGGGGCGGTGCCATATACTTCTGGAAAAGCGGCAAAAGGAGAAAGAAGGTCACGCTGGCGATGGCGCCGAACAGCACTGCCATCAGGGCTGTCAGAAGCGTGCGCCGAAGCAGCTTTGTCCTGTTTACCGGCCGTTTTTTGATCTCTTCCCGGATGGTATCCGTCGACCGGGAATTCGGTGTTTTCTGTGTTTTATCCGCCATCTTTTTATCCCGGGGCTGTCAAATGCCCGTTCTTTGCACAAATCATCTTTATTCTACCACAAAAAACCGTGATTTTGCGGAATTTAATGATATACTATATCTGTTATGAATGAAAAAGTCCTTCACACACTTGAATATGACAAGATCCTGAAACTCCTGGAGGCGCTGGCGGATTCGGAACCCGCAAAAGCCCTGTGCCGCGCCCTTCGTCCCACCATCCGGATGCAGGAGATCTTACAGCTCCAGCAGGAGACCTCGGATGCGGTCTCCCGTCTGTTAAAGGACGGCCGCACTTCCTTCGGCAACAACCGGGATCTGCGGTACGCGGTGCGCAGTCTGGAGGTCGGGAGCTCCTTAAGCACCTCGGAGCTTCTGCAGCTGGCTGCCATGCTGTCCAATGTGGCCAGGGTAAAGAGCTACGGGACCAAGAAGCGGGAAGATGCACCGGATGATGAGCTGCAGCCGCTGTTTGACGCCCTGGCGCCCCTGCCGCACCTCTCGGAGGAGATCTACCGCTGCATCCTCTCGGAGGATGAGATCGCGGACGATGCCAGTCCCACGCTCCGGAATATCCGGCGCTCCATCGCCGCCACCGGGGATAAGATCCATTCTCAGCTCATCTCCATGGTGAACGGGTCCTGGCGGACCTATCTGCAGGATGCGGTGATCACCATGCGGGACAACCGGTACTGTCTCCCCGTCAAAGCGGAATACAAGTCCCAGGTGGGAGGGATGATCCATGACCAGTCCTCCTCCGGTTCCACTTTCTTCATCGAGCCTGCTGCCATCGTCTCTCTGAACAATGAGCTGCGGGAGCTGGCGATCCGGGAGCAGAAGGAGATCGAGGTGATCCTGGCGGATCTGAGCGCCAAATGCGGACTTCACACCGCCGAGCTCACTGCCAACCAGGAGCTTCTGACGGCGCTGGATTATATCTTTGCCAGAGGACGGCTGGCGCTGGACATGAACGCCACCAAACCCCAATATAACCGCAAACACTATCTGACCCTGAAGAAGGCCAGACATCCCCTGCTGGATAAGCAAAAGGTGGTCCCCATCGACGTGCACCTGCGCCGAGACGTTCATCTGCTCATCGTCACGGGCCCCAACACCGGCGGAAAGACCGTCTCCTTAAAGACCGTGGGGCTTTTGTGCCTCATGGGTCAGTCCGGTCTGCACATCCCCGCCAGCGAGCGCTCGGAGCTCTGCGTCTTCAATGACATCTTCGCGGATATCGGGGACGAACAGAGCATCGAGCAGAGCCTCTCCACCTTCTCCTCCCATATGGTGACCATCGTGGAGATCCTGAAGTCCGCGGACCGGCACAGTCTCTGCCTGTTTGATGAGCTGGGGGCCGGAACGGATCCCACGGAGGGCGCGGCCCTGGCCATCGCGATCCTGGGAACCCTTCACGAACAGGGGATCCGCACCATGGCCACGACGCACTACAGCGAGCTGAAGATCTATGCGCTGTCCACGGAGGGGGTCCAGAACGCCAGCTGCGAGTTCGATGTGGAATCCCTTCGCCCCACCTACAGACTGCTCATCGGGATCCCCGGCAAGAGCAACGCCTTTGCCATCTCCCAGAAACTGGGACTTCCGGAGGCGGTCATCGACAGAGCCAGAGAGCAGATCAGCTCCGAGACGGAAAGCTTTGAGGATGTGATCGCGGATCTGGAGCAGAGCCGCATCACGGCGGAGAATGAGCGCCGGGAGATTGCGGAGTACAAGGAGCGGATCCGGACGCTTCAGGAACAGCTTCAGAAAAAGAACGAAAAGATCGACGCAGCCAAGGACCGGATCCTGCGGGAGGCAGCCGAACAGGCCCGGGATATCCTGCAGGAGGCAAAGACGGTGGCGGATCAGACCATCCGTGAGATGCAGAAGGCAGGAAAGACCGCCGGTCTGGGAGAGCTGGAAAAGCAGCGCGCCGCCCTTCGCGGGCAGATCGATGAGAAAAACGCCCGGATCAGCTCCGGACAGAAAAAGGAAAAACAGGCGGCTCTCGTCGGAGCCGTGGATCCCGAAAAGCTGAAAAAGGGAGATGCGGTGCGGGTGGTCTCCATGGACCTGTCCGGAACCGTCAGCACCCTTCCGGACAGCAAGGGAATGCTCTATGTGCAGAGCGGCGTCATCCGGGTGCAGGTCTCCGTGTCGGATCTGGTCTACGATCAGGCGGGAGGCGATGCCGGCAAGGCTTCCCAGGTATCCTCCGGTTCCCTTCGCATGGGGAAGTCCCTCTCCGTCAGCGCGGAGCTGAACCTTCTGGGAAAGACCGTGGACGAGGCCATCCCGGAGCTGGAAAAATATCTGGACGATGCCTACCTGGCACATCTTTCACCGGTTCGGATCGTACACGGAAAAGGGACGGGCGCCCTGCGAGCTGCCGTCCATCAGTATTTAAGGCGTCAAAAGCACATCGAAAACTTCCGCCTCGGCCAGTACGGCGAGGGGGATGCGGGCGTGACCATCGTCACGTTCAAATGATCCTGCAACCCGTACCTGCCCTCCGGGCACAAAGGAGAACCCATGGACAAGCAAAAGATCCTGATCGTAGACGACGATGCGAATATCGCAGAGCTGATCTCTCTGTATCTGACCAAGGAATGCTTTGAGACCAGGATCGCGCCGGACGGAGAGACCGCACTGACGCTTCTGGACAGTTTTTCCCCGGATCTGATTCTGCTGGATCTGATGCTCCCCGGGATCGACGGCTACCAGGTGTGCCGGGAGGTGCGTTCCCGCTCTCAGATCCCCATCATCATGCTCTCCGCAAAAGGGGAGGTCTTCGACAAGGTGCTGGGCCTGGAGCTGGGGGCGGACGATTATATGGAAAAGCCCTTTGACTCCAAGGAGATGGTGGCGCGGGTAAAGGCGGTGCTCCGCCGGTGCAAAAAACCGGAAAACCAGGCGCAGGCCGCACCGGATGCGGGGGTAAAGAGCGTCTCCTATCCGGATCTGACCATCAACCTGACCAACTACTCCGTCACCTACATGGGGAAAAATCTGGAAATGCCCCCGAAGGAGCTGGAGCTCCTGTTTTTCCTGGCCTCCTCCCCCAACCGGGTGTTCACCAGAGATCAGCTTCTGGACCGGATCTGGGGATACGAATACAGCGGCGATACCCGGACCGTGGACGTGCACATCAAGCGCCTGCGGGAAAAGCTGGGAGATCACACGAAATGGCGGATCACCACCATCTGGAGCAAGGGATACAAATTCGAAACATTCTAAGACGGAACGATGCGAAGAACTCTTTATCTAAAATTTGTGCTGGCCTACCTGATCTTCGGCCTCTTCGGATTTCTCATCGTCACCTTTTTCGTTCCCAGGGTGACCCGGGATTATCTGATTCGGGAGAAGGCCGAGGATCTCTATGCGGAGGCCTCTCTCATCTCCAGTACCTACGCCGGGGGCCTCTATTCCAGTGAGACTTCCCTGGAGAATGTGGAGCTGCAGCTGAGCGTTCTGGCGGTGTATATGAACAGCGAGATCCGGGTGATCAACCCCTCCGGCCGCATCGTCATTGACACCACAAACCAGCCCCCCGTGGATCAGGTGGTGACCATCGAGGGCTTCGATCCCGCCTTTACCACCGGCACTTATTACAGCATCGGCAATTTCTTCGGGAGCTTTGACCGGGAGGTCCTCACGGTGCTGGCTCCCATCACCACGGATTACAGCATCCACGGATATGTGGTGATCCACGCGGATATGGCGCATATCGAGCAGACCTCCAACATGATGCTGAGTATCTGCTATATCACCCTGGTCATCCTGTTTTTGCTGTCCCTGATCATCCTGATCTTTTTTACACAGCTGGTGTATATCCCCCTTCGCCGGATCACAAAGGCCGCCGAGCAGTACGCGGACGGGAATTACCACTACGAGTTTCAGGTGGATTCCGAGGACGAGATGGGATATCTGGCGGCCTGCCTGCAGTTCATGTCCGGCACCATCGCCACCCAGGAGGATGATCAGAAAAAGTTCATCGCCAATGTCTCCCACGACTTCCGCTCTCCCCTCACTTCCATCCGGGGATATCTGGAGGCCATGCTGGACGGGACCATCCCGCCGGAAATGCACGAAAAATATCTGGGAGTGGTCTTAAACGAAACGGACCGTCTGACCAAGCTCACCAACGGGCTTCTGACCCTGAACAATCTCAACACCAAGGGCATGCGGTTAGAGCTCTCGGATTTCGACATCAACCAGGTCATCCGGGATGTGGCAGCCTCCTTCGAAGGCACCTGCCGGAAAAAGAACATCGCCATCGAGCTGCGCCTCACCGGGGAGGACCTTTTTGTCACCGCGGACAAATCCCGGATCCAGCAGGTCCTATACAATCTCACGGACAATGCCATCAAGTTCAGCAACCCGGACTCCGTGATCAAGATCGAGACGAACATCCAGAAAAACAAGCTCTTTGTATCGGTGAAGTATTCGGGGATCGGAATCCCGAAGGAAGACATCGGTCAGATCTGGACCAGATTCTACAAATCCGACCTCTCCAGAGGAAAGGACAAGAAGGGCACCGGTCTGGGACTCTCCATCGTCAAGGAGATCATCGCCGCCCACGGGGAAAACATCAACGTCATCAGCACCCCCGGAGAGGGGAGCGAGTTTATCTTCTCCCTGCCCTTTGCCCCCGAAGATGACTTCTGAACATCAGTACCTGCAGCGGTACAGATAGGCACGTCCTTTTTTGCCCAGCTGTTCGATGACTCCCACATGCCGCAGAAGGGCCAGGGTGAGGGTCGCTGCCTCTCTCGAGAGCTTTGCGCTCTTTGCCAGGTCCCCGGAGGTGAATTCTTCCGGAAGATCCGCCGGAAGCAGCTGCATATAATCCTCCGGGCAGGACAGGAAAAGCTCTCCTGCGAGATTCTCCGGGATCCGGTCATAGCGGGTGGCCCGGATCTTTTTTTTCTGCCCGTATCCGTTTAAGAGTTTATACTCCCGCACATCCAGCAGGATCAGGCAGATCCGCAGATTCGGATGGGTGAGGTACTCCCGGATGGAGTAGAGCTCTCTCACCGCATCATAAAAGGTTCCGGTCTTGGGGGATCTGCGCCCCGAGGAAAGCTCCCCCGTCTCCTCATCCACCCAGTAGAGCTGCTTTTTGTGGGGGATGGGATAGACGATGGTCACCGGATACAGGGGCAGAAATGCTTCCAGCTTCCGTCCCATACGGTACATGGCTCTCGTCTGGATCTCCAGGATCTCATGCGGGAGTTCTTTTTTTGTCTTTTTGCGGGTTTCGGTGCCCGGAACCGGGCGATAGATGTCCGCCACAAAACTGCCGATGGGGATCTCCTGTCGGTCCTCATCCGGCTCGAAATAATTTTTCAGGACTGCGTGCACGGTCTTTTCCGAGAGGGTCCCGATGGTGGGACGCTCTCTGTCATTGACCGTCAGGCCGTCCTCTTCTCCGATGATCTTTCGTTTTGCATCGGCAAAGCGACGCGCTTTTTCCGCATCCGTCATGGGCGTTTTTCCGCTCTTAAGCCGCAGCCTTTCCCGGTGTGTCCCCGGAGGTCTTCCGGTCTTTGGAGTACAGGAATTTGAGGATCAGGGGTGTGGAGATGCTGGATACGATGATGAGCAGGATCACGGCGGTGAAATACACCGAGCTGATCATCCCCTCCGCAAGCCCTTTCTGGGAAACGATGAGGGCCACTTCCCCTCTGGTCATCATCCCCACGCCGATCTTGAGACAGTCATGTCCGCGAAAACCGCAGATCCGGGACATAAGTCCGCAGCCGATGATCTTGCAAAGAAGTGCCACCAGCACAAAGCCCAGGGAAAAGAGCAGGATCTCCCCGGTGACGCTGTCGATGTTGGTCTTTAATCCGATACTGGCGAAAAACACGGGGCCGAAGAGCATGTAGGAATTGGTGTCCATCTTCTGCTCCACGTACTGGGAATCCTTGATGGAGGACAAGGTGATGCCCGCCACATAGGCTCCCGTGATGTCCGCGATGCCGAAATACTTTTCCGCGATATAAGCGAAGAAAAAGCACAGGGCCAGGCTCATGATGGGGATCCGTCTGGTGTGGGGGTAGCGCATATCCGCCATCTGGAAGACCTTGAAGATGAGGAAGCCCATGACCACCGCCAGCACGAAAAAGAGCACGGTGCTGATGACGACCCTGCCGGGGTTCATGTTGGGATTCTTAAAGCCGATGACGAAGGTCAGCACCAGGATCCCGATGACATCATCGATGATGGCGGCGCTCAGAATGGTGGTCCCCACCTCTCCTTTGAGCTTTCCCATCTCCTTTAAGGTCTCCACGGTGATGCTGACACTGGTGGCCGTCATGATGACGCCGATAAAGACCGCGGTGTAAAAGGACTCGGACCCCCAGGGTGCGGCGCCGTAAAAGCCCATATACAGGAGTGTACCGCCCAGCAGCGGGACGAAAACGCCCGCACAGGCGATGGCCAGGGCCTTGGGGCCGGTGCGGATCAGCTCTCTTAAGTCGGTGCCCAGACCTGCGGAGAACATCAGCAGGATGACACCGATCTCCGCCATCTGGCTCAGAAAATCCGTCAGCTGCACCAGGCCCAGCATGCTGGGTCCGATGAGAAGTCCCGCCAGGATCTCTCCCACTACCTGCGGCGCTTTGAATCTGCGCGCGATAAGGCCGAAAATTTTTGCAAAGACGATGATGATCGCCAAATCTTTAAAAACGGCATATGCCTCCATGATCTGCTCCTTCCGAATATCTTCAAAGGATGGTTATAGCACGAAATCGGGTTTCTTGCAATCGAAATGTCTCTTCCGAAAGAGGAAAGACCTATTGTCCGCACAAAAAGACTTCCCGGGTCCGGGAAGCCTTTTTGAATGTGCCTTACTTTCGGATCTCAAAATTTATTTTTCGTCGTCCGATGAGTCGTCGTCGGATACATCATCGGAAAGGTCCTCATTAGGCTCCTCTGCGTCTTCCGGCTCCTCCACCGGGAAGATGAGATGCTCCTCGTCAAAGCCTCCCAGTTCCTCCGCGATCTCCGTCAGGGAATCCTCTCCCTCCTCCACGGAGTCGAATTCCTTCTCTCCGTTGGAGACCCGGTCTCTCACCTTCGCGGCCTGGGCGATACGGACCCCGGGCTCTAAGTTCATGAGCTTGACGCCGGTGGTGATCCTGCTTAAGATGCGGATATCCTCCACCCGAATCCGGATGATGACGCCCTCGTTGGTGACTAGGATCAGCTCCTCGTCGCCCCGGACCGCCTTTGCACCCATGACTTCCCCGGATTTTTCCAGGATCTTGTAGCACTTGACGCCCTTGCCGCCCCGGCGCTGGACCGTGAATTCATCAATGGCGGTGCGCTTTCCGTAACCGAACTCGGACATGAAGGTCATGGTGGATCCCTGGGAAGCCAGCTGCATGGCCACCACTTCGTCCCCGGGATTTAAGTTCATGCCGATGACACCGATGCTGTCTCTTCCGGTGACCCGCACATCCGTCTCCTTGAAGCGGATGCACATGCCCTGTCTGGTCACCATCAGGATCTCGCTGTTTGCGTCGGTGATCTTCACCTCGATGAGCTCGTTCCCCTCCACCAGATGGATGGCGATGAGTCCTGTCTTTCTCACATTGGCAAAATCGGACATCCGGGACTTTTTCACGGTACCGTTCTTGGTGACCATGAAGAGGTTCTTGTCCTCGTCATAGCTCCAGATGGGGATGATGGCGGATACCTTTTCCCCGGGAGCGAGCTGCAGCAAATTGATGAGGGCCACGCCTCTGGCAGTCCTGCTGCCCTCGGGCACATCGTAGGCCTTGATCCGGTACACCCGCCCGAAGCTGGTAAAGAAGTTCAGGTAGTGGTGGGTGGTGGTCATGAGGAGATCTTCGATGTAGTCGTCCTCGATGGTGCTCATGCCCTTGATGCCCTTGCCGCCGCGGTTCTGGGCCTTGAAGTTGTCCACGCTCATGCGCTTGATGTATCCCAGATGGGTCATGGCGATGACCACGTTCTCGTGGGGGATCAGATCCTCGTCCAGGATATCGGACTCATCCATGCCGAAGGTGGTCCGGCGGTCATCCCCGTACTTTGCGGAGATCTCCAGGATCTCTTTGCGGATGACTCCCAGCAGCAGCTTTTCATCCGCCAGGATGGCGCGAAGCTCCGCGATCTTTGCCAGCAGCTCTTCGTGCTCCGACTCCAGCTTTGCTCTCTCCAGTCCGGTGAGGGCCCGCAGTCTCATGTCCACAATGGCCTGGGCCTGCACGTCGTCCAGCTCAAACCGCGCCATCAGGCGCTCCTTTGCCTCCTGGGGATTCGCACTCCCCCGGATGATGGAGATCACTTCATCGATGAAATCCAGGGCTTTTAAGAGTCCCTGCAGGATGTGATCCCGCTCCTCGGCCTTCCCCAGATCGTATTTCGTCCGTCTGGTGACCACGTCCTCCTGATGCCGCAGGTAGTAGCCAAGCATCTCCGGAAGGTTCATGACCTTGGGCTCGTTATTGACCAGGGCCAGCATGTTGACCCCGAAGGTGTCCTGCAGCTGGGTGTGCTTGTAGAGCTGATTTAAGATGACATTGGCATTGGCGTCCCTTCGAAGCTCGATGACCACCCGGATGCCTTCCCGGTTGGACTCATCCCGGATGTCCGTGATGCCGTCCACTTTCTTGAGCTTTACCAGCTCCGCGATCTTGATGACCAGGTTGGCCTTGTTCACCATATAGGGGAGTTCCGAGACGATGATCTGGCTCTTTCCGTTGGCCAGCTCTTCGATCTCCGTGATGGCTCTCACCCGGATCTTGCCCTTTCCGGTGCGGTAGGCCTCCTCAATCCCTCTTTTCCCCAGGATCAGTCCGCCGGTGGGAAAATCGGGACCCTTTACGATCTCCATCAGTTCCTCAACGGTGGTCTCCCGGCCTTCCTCCACCCGGTTGTCGATGATCTTTACCACCGCATCGATGACCTCCCGCAGATTGTGGGGAGGGATGTTGGTGGCCATTCCCACCGCGATGCCGGTGGTGCCGTTTACCAGCAGATTCGGATAGCGGCTGGGAAGGACGGTGGGCTCTTTTTCCGTATCGTCAAAGTTGGGGACAAAGTCCACGGTGTTTTTGCCGATGTCCGCCAGAAGCTCCATGCTGATCCTGGAAAGTCTCGCTTCCGTGTACCGCATGGCCGCGGCGCCGTCGCCGTCCATGGAGCCGAAGTTTCCGTGGCCGTCCACCAAAGGATAGCGCATGGACCAGTCCTGGGCCATATTGACCAAAGACCCATAGATGGAACTGTCTCCGTGGGGATGGTACTTACCCATGGTATCACCCACGATACGGGCGCTTTTTCTGTGGGGCTTGTCGGGACCGTTGTTCAGCTCCACCATGGAGTACAGGATCCTTCTCTGCACCGGCTTTAAGCCGTCCCGAACGTCCGGCAGCGCACGGCTGGCGATGACGCTCATGGCGTAGTCGATGTAGAAGGTCTCCATCCGTTCCTTCAGGTCTACTTCTTGGATCTTGTCAAAAATCGTCTCGTCCATAGTTCCTCTCTTTATGCCTGGAGATCCAGATTCTTCACGAACTTGGCGTTCTCTTCAATGAACTCTCTGCGGGGCTCCACCTTATCTCCCATGAGGGTGGTGAAGGTCAGATCCACCTCGGATTCCATCTCCTCGTTGTAGTTCACCCGAAGCAGGATCCGTCTCTCCGGGTCCATGGTGGTCTCCCACAGCTGCTCGGCATCCATCTCACCGAGTCCTTTGTATCTCTGGATCTTGTTGTTCTGGTCCCTGCCCACTTCGCTGAGGATGCTCTCCAGCTCCTCGTCGCTGTAGGCATACCAGATTTTTTTATTCTTCTCGAGCTTATACAGAGGGGGCTTTGCCAGAAAGACATGGCCCTGTTTGATGAGCTCGGGCATGAACCGGTAGATGAAGGTCAGGAGCAGCGTGGAGATATGCGCTCCGTCCACATCGGCATCGGTCATGAGGATGATCTTGTTGTAACGCAGCTTCGAAATGTCGAAGTCTTCGTGGATGCCGGTTCCGAAGGCGGTGATCATGGCCTTGATCTCGGCATTGGCATAAATCTTGTCAAGGCGTGCCTTCTCCACGTTGAGGATCTTGCCCCGAAGGGGCAGGATGGCCTGGGTGGCACGGCTTCTGGCGGTCTTTGCGCTTCCGCCTGCGGAATCTCCCTCGACGATGTAAATCTCGCAGTGCTCGGGGTTTTTGTCGGAGCAGTCCGCCAGCTTTCCGGGCAGTGCCATGCCGTCTAACGCCGTCTTTCTCCGGGTGAGATCTCTGGCCTTTCTCGCGGCCTCTCTGGCTCTCTGTGCGAGGATGGACTTGTCGCAGATGGACTTGGCCACCGAGGGGTTCTGCTCCAGATAGATGGTGAGCTTCTCCGAGACGATGGCGTCCACGGCGCCTCTGGCCTCGCTGTTTCCCAGCTTCTGCTTTGTCTGGCCCTCAAACTGAGGATCCTCGATCTTGACGCTGATGATGGCGGTGAGTCCCTCCCGGATGTCCTCTCCGGTGAGATTGGGCTCACTGTCCTTTAACATCTTGCTGCTGCGGGCATATTTGTTAAAGGTGTTGGTGATGGCGTTCCGGAAGCCCTGCAGATGGGTGCCGCCCTCCGGGGTGTTGATGTTGTTTACAAAGGCAAAGACACTCTCGTTGTAGGAGTCGTTGTGCTGGAACGCGACTTCCACATACACACCGTTCTTCTGCCCTTCGAAATACAGGATGTCCTCATAGAGAGGGGTCTTGCTGCGGTTTAAGTAGGTGACATACTCTTTGATGCCGCCCTCATAGTAAAACTCCAGCTCCCGCACCTTTTTGACGGGCTTTTCCGCTTCTTTTTCGGACCCGGTCTCCTTTTTGGCTGCCGGGCTTTCCGCGGATCCGTCCTCCGCCGTCTCCTCATCCAGAAGTGCATCGGCGTGAGCCCTGTCCAGAAGCATGCCGATCTGCTCCTCCTCCAGGTCCTTTCCCTCCGCAGCTTCCTTGGCCTCCTCAATCATGCTCTCCGTCATGACCGTGTGAGCCTGGTCCTCGGCGCGCAGATCCCGCAGGATGATCCGCAGTCCCTTGGTGAGAAATGCCATCTCCCGCAGGCGGAGCTTCAGGATGTCAAAATCAAAGACCGTGGTCTCGGTAAAGATGGTCTTATCCGGCAGGAAGGTGACCTTGGTGCCGGTATCCGAGGCATCGCAGGTTCCGATGACTTCGAGGGGCACTGCCACATGTCCGCCGTTTTCATAGCGCTGTCTGTAGATCTTGCCCTCCTGGCGGATCTCCACCTCCAGCCACTGAGAGAGGGCGTTGACCACCGAGGCACCCACGCCGTGCAGTCCGCCGGATACCTTGTATCCGCCGCCGCCGAATTTTCCTCCCGCATGCAGCACGGTAAAGACCACCTCCACGGCCGGGATGCCGGCCTTGTGGTTGATCCCCACGGGAATGCCTCTGCCGTTGTCGATGACGGTGACGGAATTGTCGGGGTTGATCAGGACCTCGATCCGGTTGCAGAATCCCGCAAGAGCTTCGTCCACCGCGTTGTCCACGATCTCATACACCAGATGGTGAAGGCCTCTGCTGGCGGTGGTCCCGATATACATGCCGGGGCGCTTTCTGACAGCCTCCAGACCCTCCAGGATCTGGATCTGATCCGCGCCGTATTCGTTTTCTACGTTGGTGTTGTTGATGGAATCGCTCATAAGTACCTCAGGGTTTAAAGATTGGATTTTTGCGTCACAGAGCCCGCATGAACCTCAAAGACTCTGTTCATTTCAAACCGGTCGTTCACGAAATCCTCCAGGCCGGTGCAGGTGATAAAGGTCTGAATCTCCCCGATGCTCTCCAGGAGAAACCGCTGTCTGTTTCCGTCCAGCTCGGAGAGGACGTCATCCAGAAGGAGGATGGGGGGATCGTCGCTGTCGGAGAGCTTCTTCATCAGCTCGATCTCCGCCAGCTTTAAGGAGAGGGCCGCGGTCCTTTGCTGTCCCTGGGACCCGAACCTTCTCACATCCACGTCCCCGATGAGGAAGGAAAAATCATCCTTGTGAGGGCCGACGGAGGTGGTTTTGTTCTTTTTGTCCCGCTCCCTGGCATGCAGGAGCTGCTCCGCAAAGTCCTCCTCCGTGGTATCCGGTTCGTACACTGCGGACAGATGCTCTTTTCCGCCGGAAAGCTTCTCGTGGATGGGTCCTAAGATTTCTCCCATCTGCGCCGCAAACTGGCGCCTTCTCTCGATGAGCTTTTTTCCGTAGCCCACCAACTGATCGTCCCAGATGGAGAGGGTCTCCACCAGATGGGGCTGAAAGGCCAGGTCCTTTAAGAGCTTGTTTCTCTGATCCACGATCTTGTGGTAATTGATCAGGTTGTAGAGATAAAAGGAGTCCAGCTGACTCAGCTCCATATCCACAAACTTGCGCCGGTAGTTGGGACCGCTCTTGATGATGTTTAAGTCCTCCGGCGAAAAAAAGACCACCTTGCAAAGTCCCAGAAGGTCCGATGCCTTTTTGATCCGCTTCTCATCGATGGCGATGACCTTGGACTTGCCGCTGCGAAGGTGCATGTCGATCTTTGTGGTCACGCCGTCCCCGTAGACATAGCTTCGGATATGTCCCTCCGAAGCTCCGAACCGGATCACCTCGGAATCCTTGCTTCCCTTGTGGGTCTTGGTGGTGGCACACAGGTAGATGGCCTCGAGGATGTTGGTCTTCCCCTGGGCATTTTCCCCGTAGAGAATGTTGGTGCCTTCGTCAAATTCGATCTGCAGGGAGGGATAATTTCGATAATCGGTTAATTCAAGAGACCGGATGACCATTCTGTCCTCCGCAGACAAAGACCTGCTTTCCCTGAAACTCTATGACATCTCCGTCAGTCAGCTTTTTTCCGCGCTGCAGCTCGGTGACACCGTTTACTTTTACCTGTCCGTCCTGGACCGCGTACTTGGCATCCACACCCGACGAAACCAGGCCAGCCGCTTTGAGCGCCTGGCCGAGTTTGATCTGATCATCCTTTAGCTGTAATCTGATCTTCTGTTCCAACTTACTGTACCGTCGCAAAGTTCACCGGAAGGACAACATAGACGTAAGACTCGCTGGTGTTCTTGATAAAACAGGGAGCCTTGGAATTGACGAAGTAGATCTCCACCTCCTCGTCATCGATCACCTTCAGGGCATCCAGCACAAACTTGGGATTGAAGGCGATCATGATATCCTTCCCGGTCTTTTCGATCTCCATGTCCTCCTTCATGCTGCCGAGGATGGAGGAGATCATCATGGTGATATTTCCCTCTTTGACGTCAAAGATGATGGGCTTTTTGTCCCCTTCCTTCACCAGAAGGGTGGCTCTGTCGATACAGTCGGTGAACTGCTTTTTATTGATCTTTACCTTGGTCTCCTAGTCCTTGATGTTCATCTTGTCCACATCGAAGAAGGTGCCCTCG
>JAEEGL010204184.1_pt1 | contig 14396 bp, 15 predicted proteins | sample 9134231 | NCBI WGS metagenome assembly JAEEGL01 (sample SAMN16246548, study PRJNA631951) | gut metagenome | biome: gut microbiome; feature: rumen; material: fiber-attached | host: Bos | place: Iran: Karaj | collected 2018-10
CGCGCCGGAGGCGCGGGAGGCCGAAAACACCGAAGACCCGCGTCAGGGCGCGCTTTTGCTGCAAAGCGTGGCCGCCGCCCTGCAGGCGCAGTCCCGCAAGGCGCAGGCGGAGCGCATCGCCGGAGAGTGGCGCCGCAGCGCCGCGGAGGTAAAGGAGATCTACCCCGATTTCGACCTGCTGAAGGAAGCGCGCGAAAACGCGGAGTTCGCGCGGCTGCTGCAGGCGGGCGTAAGCGTCCGCCGCGCCTACGAGGCGGCGAATTTAGAGGCGATATTGGGCGAAGCCATGCGCTTCGCTGCGCTTACCGGCGGCAAAAAGACCGCCGCGCACATTGCGGCTGGCGGCGCCCGCGCGCTGGAAAACTCCGTACTGGACCGCGCTCCCACGCTGCGCCGCAGGGACGTGGAAAGTCTTACCGACCGCGACATCCTTAAAATACTGGATGAAGTGAGCCGCGGCGCAAAAATCACTTTTTGAAAAAGGAGATAATTTATGCTGAACAAAAGAATCCATCTGAATCACTTCGCCGCAGGCGACGTGATGAACACCACCGGCGGCACCGTGGAAAACGGCAGCGTAACGAACGCTTCCGCCCTGAGCCCCGAAATGAAAACCTTTTACGATAAAACGCTGATCACGCTGGCGGGCGCGAACCTTGTGCACGAGCAGTTCGGCCAGCGCAGGCCCATTCCGGCCCACGGCGGCAAAACCGTGGAGTTCCGCAAGTTTTCCAAGCTGCCCAAGGCGCTCGCCGCCATCACCGAGGGCGTGACCCCCGCGGGCAACAAGCTGAACGTTTCGGCCGTTTCCTGCACCGTGGACCAGTACGGCGATTACATTGAGCAGACCGATATGCTGGAGCTCACCGCCGTGGACAATACGATCGTGGAGGCCACGAAGGAGCTTGCCTCGCAGGCCGGCCTTACGCTGGATACCGTTGTGCGCAACGAGCTTGTGGGCGGCACCAACGTGATGTACGCGCCCAGGCTTTCCGGCGGCACCGAGACCGAGATCACGATGCGTGCCGATATCACGGCGGACTGCCGTCTGCGCGTAAAGGACGTGTTCAGGGCCGCCGCGGAGCTCAAGGCCGTAAACGCCCCCAAGATCGGCGGCAGCTACGTCGCCATCATCCACCCCTACGTGGCCTACGACCTGATGCAGGAGGCGGGCGAGCAGTGGATCGGCATTCAGAAATACGCCGACCCGCAGAAGATTCTGAAGGGTGAGATCGGTACGCTGGCGGGCGTGCGTTTCGTGGAGAGCACCGAGGCCAAGATCTGGGCGCCCGGCGTCATCAACAACGGCCTCGGCCGCCTTACCGTTGCCGCGGACGCCTCGGCAGCGACCTCCGTTACCGTAAACGAGACGCTTACGGCGGCTTCGTATACAACTGCGGTGCCCGTGTACGTCAACGGCGCGGCCAATACCGTTACCGCCGTTTCGGTGGATCCCTCCACCGGCGCCGCCACGCTCACGCTCGGCTCCGCCGTGACCGTTTCCGCCGGCGATAAGATCTGCGGGCAGGGCGCGGGCAGGGACGGCAGCGCCGTGTTCTGCACGCTGTTCCTCGGCGAGAACGCCTACGGCGTTACCGACATCGAGGGCGGCGGCCTGGAGCACATCGTAAAGCAGCGCGGCTACGGCAACGACCCGCTGAACCAGCGTTCCTCAGTGGGCTGGAAGGCCACCAAGGTGGCCAAGCGCCTGCTGGAGGAATACATGATCCGTTACGAATCCGGCTCCGAATTTTCGCATACCGCCGAAGAGAACTGAGCATAAGCATACGGCTGCGGGCGGCATCCCCGCCCGCGGCTGACCGAAGGAGGAAAAAAAATGAAAAAGAATACAGCTGCCCCGCGGGAAGAGACCGAGGCGGTGTTCATCCCCAAAGAATCCAAGCACGACGACGCGCTTTACGTTGCGGTGAACGGCCGCAGGATGCTTGTGAAAAAAGGCGAGACCGTGTTTTTGCCGGGCCCCTTCGCCGCCGTGGTGAAGGCCTCGTTCGCGGCAAAGAAAACGGCGGAAAGCTACATCGATTCCGTGGCGGCGGAGGGATGACCCATGACGCTGCGAGAGGCGATCGAACGGTTCGATCTTTTATACCCAAACCCGCTGCCGACGGAGGCCAAGCGCGGCATGCTTTCCGCCTTTGACGGCCGCCTGTACGCGGAGGTGCTTTCGCGCTACGAGGGCGCGCCGGCGTCCTTTACGGGATACGACGAAGCTACCCCGCCCGAAACGCCCCTGCTGGTTCAGTTCCCGTTCGACGACGTGTATTTAAAGCTGCTGTGCGCCGAAAACGACGCCGTCTGCGGCGATATCGCCCGCTACAACAACGCCGCCGCCCTGTTCAACGCGGCGTACGAAAGGTACGTTTCGCACGTCAACCGCACGCGCAGGCGCAGGGACGGCGCGGCGGTCCGCCTGAACGCGTGAAAGGGGGAGGCTGCATGTTTCCGTACTTAAAGGAGCTGCCGCGGCAAAAAAGCCGCCTCAACGCGTTTTACGGCTACGAGCATCTTGCGAAGGTGCGCCCCGGCGCGTTCTACGATATGCAGAACTGCTCCTCGGACCGCTGGCCGCTGCTCGGCGTGCGGCAGCCCCGGCTCACGTATTACCGCAAGCGGAGCGTGAACGGCACGCTGCAGCCGGTGAACATCACGGCGGATTCCGCGGTCACGGCCGCCGCCGTGGTAAACGGCACGGCGGTGTACTGCTCGCAGAACAGCATTTATTACCACGGCCAAGCGGTGGAAAACGCGCCTTTGGATCCCAATGCGCCGCACCGCGGCATTATTCCGTTCGGCCGCAACTTTTTCGTTGTTCCGGACGGTAAATACGTGATCACGGACGACGGCGGCGTAACAGAGGTGCGCCACGCGGCGTTCACGCAGGCGCTGCTGGGGGCCGAGGTGAGCTACGCCGTGCCCGGCGGCAACACCGTTACGGCGGATACCGTTTCGGCCGAAGCGCCTCTCGGCCCGTTCGACGGCCAGCGCTGGATCGACGTTTCGGGGGACGACGCTGTGCTCAAAATTTATACCGAGCTGGCGTGGCAGGCCGTAAGCATTGTATATATCAAGGCGGCGCACGCGATGGCCGCGCACTACGCCGTGCCGGGCGACGCCGTAACGCTGGAGCTCATCGGGCACCGGATGCTTTCCGGTACGGTGCAGCGCGTGGGCGAGGGTTGGATCCTGCTGCGGTGCCCCGGGGCGGAGGTCGTCCCCGGGGAGTATATGACCGCGCTTCGCAAGCCCATGCCCCCGCTGGATTTCGCTTTGGAGCACGAAAACCGTATATGGGGCTGCCGCTTCGGCGTGGGCGAAAACGGTGAATTTGTAAACGAGATCTACGCCAGCGCGCTCGGCGATCCCACGCAGTGGCACGCCTACAACGGCATTTCCACCGACAGCTATACCGCCGGACTCGGCTGCCCGGGTCCGTTTACCGGCGCGGCGGCGGCCGGGGGCGCGGTGCTGTTTTTTAAAGAGGATTATATAATCCGCGTGTGCGGCTCCGCCCCGCAGGATTATACCGTAAGCGTGCTTCCCGCGCGCGGCGCGGCGCCCGGCTGCGGCGATACCTGCGTAAACCTGAACGAAAAGGTGTTTTACCTCAGCGGCGTGGGCGTAACGGTGTACGACGGCGCTTTGCCCTACGGCGTTTCGCCCGATTTTGACGCGCGCGGCTTTACGCAGGCGCTTGCCTGCGCCCACAACGGCAAGTATTATCTGGCGGCGGAGCGGCAGGGGGAGCGGCGCATTTACGTTTACGATACCGCTTACGGGGTATGGCACGCGGAGGACGATGCCGAGGGCGTATGCTTCTTTTTGCCGATGGACGGCGCGGTGTATATGCTGTGCCGCACCGCCCCGGACGCCGCCGATTACCGGCTGGTGGCGATGCGGGCGGACGAAACGGCCGCCCCGCGCGATCTGCTGGGACCTGCTTCGTCGCAGCTTATATGCGGCTTTCTGCCCGCCGCGCCGGTAAGCTGGTTTGCGGAAACGGGGCCTTTGCACGCAGATAACGGGGCCTGCATTTTGCGCGGGGCCGTGTTCCGCGTTACGCTGGCGGCGGGCGCTTCGTTCAAAGCGGAGCTGCAGTGCGGCGACGACGACCGCTGGACGCTGCTGTGCGCCGTAAAACAAACCGAGCCGCGCGCGTTCTCGGTACCGGCGATCACGCCGCGGTGCGACCGCTTCCGGCTGCGGCTTTCCGGTACGGGCGACTGCATTGTGCACACGGTATCGTTTATCACCGAAAAAACGGGGGAGGTGCCCGGTCTTGTACAATAACGAGGAGCTTCGCGCCGACGAGCGTCTTTCGGCGCGGCGGCTGTACGCTGCGCTCATCCGCCTTTCGGAGGACGTGGCGCGGCTGGAAACGCGGGTGCGGAGCCTGAAAAAAACACTGGAGGAAAAACAGCAATGAGAAAAAAATATACGTCGGAGGAGATCCTGAAAATGGCGGTGAAAAACGCGGGCGTGGACCCCAACGCGGATCTCAACGCAGACGCCCGCGTGAACGAGGAAGACGCAAGGCTGGCGGAGCGCGGCGATACGCAGACGTCCGGAGGGCCCCGCTATGCCCCGGACGAAACGCTGGCCCGCGCGCGGGAGCAGGTGCTTTCGCAGCTGATGGAGCAGAACGCCTCCGGGCCGCGGGTGAACGCGGAGCGACTGTACGCGCAGTACCGCGATTTGTACAGCCAAAACGCGGCGCGCGCAGCGGAACACGCCTACGGGCTTGCCAGCGCGCACACCGGCGGCTACGGCAGCTCCTATGCTTCGGGCGCGGCAAATGCCGCGTATAACGGCGTTATGGAGGGCCTTGCGGACCGTGCGGCGGAGGTTTCCGCGCTGGAAATGAAACAGCGGCAGGCGGATTCGGACGCCCGCTACCGTCTGCTGGACGCGCTGAACGGATTGGAACAGAATGATTACAGCCGTTACACGGACGCGCTCTCGCTTGCGTTCCGCGCCGCGGAACAGGGCGATTACGGGTTGTTGGAGGATATGGATATAGATACCTCCGCGCTGCGCCGTGCCGACGTGGCCGCGCTGGCTGAAACGGCGGCAAAATACGGCGATCCCTCTTACCTTGGCGCTATGGGCATAAATACCTCCGCGCTGACGCGGCAGCAGGCGATGGAGCAGGCCGCTGCCGCCGCGGGGTACGGCGATTACGGCTATCTGGAAGCCCTCGGCGTGGATACGGCGCAGGCGCAGTACGAGCGGCTTCTGAAAACCGCCGCGAAAGCCGCGGAATACGGCGATCTCAGCGAGCTGGAGGCTCTCGGCGTCAACGTGGAGGACCTGCGCCGCAGGGACCGGCTTGAGGAGGCGCTCGCGCTGGCGCAGTACGGCGATTACGCGCTGCTGGGCAGTTTTTCGGAGAATCTTTCGGGCCTGCGGCAGAAGGTGAGCGTTACCGTGCAGAAGGGCGCGGAGGCCGCCTACGCCGCCGGGGGGACCGCGGGGCTTATCCGGTACCTGAACCGGCAGATGGATTACGGCCAGATCAACGAGGCCGCCAAACGGCAGATCCTGCTGGCGCTTACGGGAGGCGGCTATGGAGGTTAAATATACGGGGCCCGGCCCCTGTGCGGGCGAAAACGGCACGCGCGCCCTTACCGTTGCGGTGGAGCCCGCCTACCGGACGTATACGGTGCGGCTGGCGTTCGCCTCCCCGGCGGGCAGGGTGTATATCACGCCGGCCCTGACGCTTACGAACGGCGAAGCGACGTATCCGCTGCCGTCTTGTTTGCTGGATTCGCCCGGCAAACTGCGGGCGCAGGCGGTGGCCGAAAGCGGCGACGGCAGGATCGCCAAAAGCGAGATCGCGCTGTTCCGCGTGGAGCGCAGCATAGCGGCGCGCGCGGCGAGGGAGCCGGAAACCGGAGGACTGATTTCCCTTTGCACGCTGCATACGGCGCTTACGGCGCTTTCCGCCGCCGTTGAAGGCAAGGCCGACGCTGCGCACACGCACGCGTACGACGGTCTGACCGGCAAGCCGACGATCCCGACGGTGCCGACGATCAGCACGGATATTTCGGCGGACGCGGCGAGCGACCTGAAGACGGCGAGCCCGAAAGCGGTGAAGACTTACGTGGACGGGGCGATCCCGACGGTGCCGGTGATCAGCACGGATGTTTCGGCGGACGCGGCGAGCGACCTGAAGACGGCGAGCCCCAAGGCGGTAAAGACCTACGTGGACGGCAAGGTGCCGACGATCAGCACGGACATAACTGCGGACGCGGCGAGCGACCTGAAGACGGCGAGCCCGAAGGCGGTAAAAACCTACGTGGACAACGCGACGGGCGGCGGAGCGGTTGCCGGGGACATCGCGTTTAAAAGCGGACATTCGCCGACGGTAACATATAAAAAAGTGCTGCAGGTTGGGAACGTGGTATACGTGAGCATGGGCATCGCATGGGACGAGCCGCTCGGTTCCGGCAGCATGGTGGAACTGGGCAAGCTCACCGGCGTGGACAGACCCTTCGGTGCGTTGGCAAACGACCTGTGCGTAACCGCGCATACGGGATCCGGCGGCGGAAGCTCCGGGTGGAAGGCGGCCATGGTGACGGTGGCATCGAACAAGAGCGTATACATCTCCGAACACGACGCGCAGGACGATGTGATTTATCTGAATTTCTTTTATCTGACATAAGGAGGAGCTATACATGGTAACGGTAAACAACATGATGGGCGCGGCCAGCGGGACCGCGGAGTTTGAGCTGAAGGGGCTTTCGACGGACGTAAAGCCTACGGAGACGTTCAGCGGCGCAAAGGTGGGCGTGAACAGCCTGTTCTTTGAACTGGACACCGGCGACCTTTACTACTTCACCGGCGAAGCGTGGGAAAAAATAGGAGGGTAACGCATGGACTTTTTGACTTTGGCCTTGTGCAAGAAGGCGAGCGGCGGAATTATCCCCACGAAGGTGAGCGACCTGAGCAACGACGCCGGGTACGTTACGGCGACGGCGCTGAACGGCTACGCGCAGGAGGCCGTTGTAAACGCGGCGCTGGCGGGCAAGCAGGATGCGCTGACCTTTGACGATACGCCGACGGCGGGCAGCGGCAATCCCGTGAAGAGCGGCGGCGTGGCAAGCGCCATTGCAAGCGCGATCACGGACGCCTTTGCCGGGATCAGCCAGTTTTCGGTATACAGATGCGGCAACGGAGAATACGATCCGCAGACGCTGGAGCCGACGGTGGCAAGCCCGGACAGCCTGCACATCTATCTGGTGCCGGACGGGAGCAATTACAGGGAATACATCTACGTAAACAACGGATGGGACCTGATCGGCACCACAGAGATAGACCTTTCCGGCTACGTGCAGGAATCGGACCTTGAAGATTATGTGAAGACCGAAGACCTGCCGGCCGTGCCGACGAAGGTGAGCGAGCTGGAGAACGACGAGGGATATATTACAAATCCGCGCACGACGCATTATGAAAAAACCGTAACGTCAGATGAAACCATGCAGATGGGGCCGGGATATGTCGGCGGCTTGAACAGCGTGGACGTTATGTATACAGAGATCGGGCAATCCGTATATCAATGGGCGGCAGACGAAACGAGCCAGGTGTACGCGGCGCCGAAAAACGTGCCGGTGGTAAAGCTCGATCTGACGAGCAGCTATTTATTCGCATACAACCTGAAGCCAACGGAGACCGGCGCGGCTTACGGCTTTGACGTTGACGACGTTACAAAGAGCTGCTTCGGCATCATCGTGCAGGAGGACGAAGAATCTTCTACCGGGTATTCGCTGATCATTATTGCGAGCGCGGATATCTGCACGACGTGGAAGCTGTATACGATGGGGCAGTACCTTACCGAGCACCAGAGCCTTGCCGGGTACGCGAAGACGGCGGACGTCAACACGGCGCTGGCGGGCAAGCAGGATACGCTGCAGTATGACGACGCGCCGACGCAATCCAGCACGAAGCTGCTGACGAGCGGCAAGATCTATAACGCGCTGGCGGCGAAACAGAATACGCTGAGTTTTGATAATGCTCCGACGCAGAACAGCAGCAACCCCGTAAAGAGCGGCGGCGTATATACCGCGCTGGCGGGCAAACAGAACGTGCTTACGTGGGACGACACGCCGACGGCGAACAGTGTTAAGCCTGTAAAGAGCGGCGGCGTATACACCGCGCTGGCGGGCAAACAGAACGTGCTTACGTGGGACGACACGCCGACGGCGAACAGTGTTAAGCCTGTAAAGAGCGGCGGCATCAAGACCTACGTGGACGGCAAGGTGCCGACGAACCTTGTGACGGGCGACGGCGCGAGCTATACCGTTAAGGTAAGCACGAGCGCCCCGGCAAGCGGGACCGCGAGCAGCATTATAACCATCGTGGTGCCGGAATGAGGTGACCGTATGGCGTATGTTACAACGGTAAAGCCGAACGGCGTCTATCGCCGTATAGCAGGGACGTCGTACTGGAAAAGTATAGAGCGGCTGTGGGACGGCAACGACGAGACCGCGCCGACGTCGCAGGACGGTAACGTATGGCTGAAGCTCGATATGTCCTGGCTGCCCGTGAACATGAAGATCACGCAGATCACGGTGCGGTACGTGTTCAACCGGAAGGACAGCGGCATGCCGCCTTGCCATATCGGCTATGCGAATACCGCGTCGTACAGCACCAGCTCCCCGGTAACGGTAAAGGACGTGACGCTGGGAACCGGAACGTATAACGTGCGGGAGACCCACGCCGGGACGGTATACCTGACGGAGGAGGAGAGCGAAGCGTTCGCAAGGGCGGTATGCCCGCTGATCTTAGTGGGGCGCGGCGCGCTGAGCACGGCGTACGAGCTGACGCTGGACGTGTATTTTGAGGAGAAGGGCCGCAATGTATACGCCGGAGGCAAGGTGGCCTCGGCGGTATACGTGGGCGGTACGAAGGCGACAGCGGTATACGTCGGCGATAAGAAGGTACTGTAAGGAGGAAACGTATGAACAACTTTGAACTGGCGGCGAAGTGCAAGGCCATCGCCCTGCATTACAAAACGCTGTACGTGCTGGGCGGCATCGGCTTCCCGCTGACCAAAAGCATGAAGGAGCGCTGCATGCAGCAGTACAGCTACAACGCGAAGCGCAGAAAGATGATAGAGGCGGCGAGCGCCGATACGTTCGGTTTTGACTGCGTAGGCCTCATAAAATCCGGCTGTTTCTGGGGCTGGAACGGCGACGTGAACGCCATCTACGGCGGGGCGAAGTACGCATCCAACGGCGTGCCGGACATCGGCGCGGACTATATGATAACGCTGTGCAAAAACGTGAGCACGGACTTCCGGAAGATAGAGATCGGCGAAGCCGAATGGAAAAAGGGCCACATCGGCGTTTACATCGGCGGCGGCTTGGCGGTGGAGTGCACGCCCGCGTGGGCAAACAAGGTGCAGATCACGGCGGTGAAGAACATCGGCACGCGCAAGGGGTACGAGAGCCGCACCTGGACGAAGCACGGCAAGCTGCCGTGGACGACGTACCTGCCGCCGGGCGATATCGACTACGACGGCAGCGTGACGGCGGCGGACGCCCGCCTCGCCCTGCGGACAGCCGTGGGCAGCGAAAAACTGACGGACGCGCAGAAGCTGGCGGCGGACACCGATAACGACGGGCAGATCACCGCGGCGGACGCAAGGAATATTCTGCGGGGAAGCGTGGGGAAGGAGCGGATATGAAGCTTGTATTATGCCTCAGCCTCGGCGTGTTCGGCGCGGGCGTGGCCGGAATGTTCGGCGGCTGGGACGCCGCGCTTTCCACGCTTCTGCTGTTCATGGCGGCGGATTACGTTACCGGGCTGGTTGTGGCGGGGGTGTTCCGCCGCTCGCCCAAAAGCGAATCGGGCGCGCTGGAAAGCCGGGCGGGGCTGAAGGGCCTGCTGCGCAAGGGCGGTATGCTGTTGGCGGTGCTGGTGGCCTGCCGGTTGGATCTGTCGGCAGGCAGCCATTACGTGCGCGACGGCGCTGTGATCGCCTTCATCGTGAACGAAACGCTCTCGCTTACCGAAAACCTCGGGCTGATGGGCGTGCCCATTCCGAAAACGCTGGCTGAAGCGCTGGAGGCGCTGAAAAGAAAATCCGGCGATCCGAAAGAATAAAAAAGGGCCGTACCGCGTTTGCGGTACGGCTTTTCCGCGCTCGGGGCGGAGTTCTTTGCATGCAGTGCGGCGCGGGATAAACGCTGCGCATCCATGCGCGGGCGCTTTCCGTTTACGCCTTTCCGCCCCAGTCTTCATCGGCGAAGCCGACGGTCCTGCGCAGGATCAGGCGGGCGTCGGCGGCGGTGATCGTATCGTTGCGGTCCACGTCGGCGGCGAGGAACGCACGGCTGCCGAAGGCAAAGTTTTCGAGCTTTACGGAGGCGCGCAGAGCGTCGCGCGCGTCGGCGGAACTGATCTCGCCGTCGCCGTCCACGTCGCCCAGCAGGTATTCAGGACCGTCTGCGGCTTTCACGGCGGTAACGGAGATCTTCAGGGTGAGGAAATCCCCTTTTGCGTAGTCGGAGTTCAGCGTGCGGGAGCCCGCGTATTCCAGCGTGCCGCCCTCTACCGTGCAGCCGTCGAACCGTACGGCGCCCTCGTCGATGCCGCCGTAAACGAACGCGCTTTTCTTAAACGTTTTTCCCTCGTCCGCCTTCAGGGAGAGGAGCATATAATACGTTTCGCCTTCTTCAAAAACGACGTCGAGCGTCATCGTGGTATATATTTCGAGCCCGAACATCCAGTCGACCTGGATCAGACTGCAGCCCGCGCTGTTCAGCACCGCCTGCGGAGGATTCCCGATGCTCTTTGTGCCTGCGACGGGCGGCCGGACGGTGACGCTGACGGTTTCGATCTCGTCGGTCGCCGGGGCAGGCTCCGCGCGCGCGGGCAGGACGTTCAGCGGCAGGGCCGCGATCGCCAGCACGAAAACAAGCGTTAAACTTAAAATTCTTCGTTTCATGGTTCCGTATCCCTTCCAGCCGTTTTATAAAAGCGTTTTATGCATCCGCCAGAAAATCCTGTATCGTCTTCAGGTAGGTAAGCAGCGTCTCGTCGCCGGAGGCGTAGATCTCGTGGCGGCTGGCGGGGAAGCGCACCAGACGTCCGTTTGAAAGCTGGTCGATGAACACGTTTTCTTTTTCGCTCACCACGCTGCCGTCCTCCTCCGGCTGGCAGAGCAGCACCGGGATCGTAATGTTTTTGTTGCGCGCGGGGTCCAGATTCTTTTTGATCACGCGCATGGCCTCGCGCACCCAGCTGTAAGAGGCGGAGGCGGTTTTCAGTTTATCCTCCGCGCAGCGCTTGGCGTGGTAGTAATCAAAGCGGGCCTTGCTGGTATCGTTGCTGGTTTCCCACGTGCGGTCGGGCTGGAAGCCGTGGTGAATGAACACCATATCGTCCCGCTTGCCGATCGCGCAGAACACGCTGCACAGCGCCTTGGTCGCGCCCGGGGAAAGGGGACCGCTTGCCGCCTGTACCATCGGCGCGCTCAGCACGGCCTTTTTGAATACGCCGGGGTGCGTTTGCAGGTACTGGATGGCTACCGCGCCGCCCATGGAGTGCGCGTATAAGTACAGGGGGCTGTCGCCCACGGCGGGCTGCACCGTACCGGTTACAAAAATGTGGAAGTCCTTAACGTACTCGTCGAAGGCGTCTACGGTAACGATCTCGTATTTCTCCGGATGCTTGCGGTACGAAAGCCCGTGGCCGCGGTGGTCGATCGCAAACACGTTATACCCCATCGTAATAAAGTTGTAGCTCATCTCGCGGAACTTCTCTGCGCTCTCGGTAAAGCCGTGGCTGATCACCACCGTGCCTTCCGCCTCCGGAGTGAGGTAGCTTTCGTAGTGGATGGCGTTGCCGTCCCAGCCGGGGAAGGTGCCGTCCTTGCGGCGTTCCGCCAAAAACGGTTCCACCTTCGTTTTCATGGTTTCGGCATAATTCTGCTCCGGCACCGGAACGGCGGTAAGTTTGCTGCTCATGTTTTATCTCTCCTTTTTTTAATAATATCATTGTACCAGCAAACCGCAAAAAATGCAAGAATTAACAAAAACATATTTACTTAAACAAACAAAAGTGTTAAACTTAGCCATATAAGGGGGAATGGCGTTTTATGCGGCACAATACCGAATACATACAAAATTTAATAAAAGCTTACCCGCCGGAGGCAGCCGCCCTGTTTACCGAAGCGGAAAACCGTTTGGATACCGAGCCCGCGTTCGGCAGCCGGTTCGACAGGCTTGTTTCCGGCTACATGCTGGAGGATTCCATGCCGATGGATACGGCGTTGGACGAGGTCACGGCGCTGGCGGAGGAGATGGGCTACAGCCCGTATACGCTGCAGTTTGTGTTCGTAATGAACTGCACCGAGATCCTGAAGGCCCGGTATATCGAAAAGGGCATTCCGCTGTCCGTTTTCAACGAGGGCGTGGACGACCTGCGCTGCAAGCTGCTGGAATGCATGGAGTGCGAGGGCGTGCCCGGCACCTTCGTGGCGGGCTGGAACAACGGCTTTTTAAAGCTGGACCGCTTCGCCTACGGGCGCTTCCAGTACGAGGTGCGCAAATACGGCTTCGACTTTGATTTTGTGATGAAGTGCGGCCGCAGGGTGCGCAAGGGCGATACCTACCTGAATTTCCATATCCCCTCTAACGGCGTGCCGCTGACGGACGAGGTGCGGTTCGATTCGTACCGCAAAGCGTACGCGCAGTATCAACACCTGTTTCCGGACGGGAACGTGCTGTTCGGGTGCGGCTCGTGGCTGCTGTACCCGCGCCACCGCGAGTTTTTGCCGGAACGCCTCAACATCCGCCGGTTCATGGACGATTTTGAAATCGTGAGCTGGGAAGAAAAAGAGCACTTCGGCAACGACTGGCGCGTGTTCGGCCATTATTCCGATCTGCCGCTCGCCGAGTGGCCCAAGGATACCGCGCTGCGCAAGGCCTACGCCGAGTGGCTGCAGGCCGGGAACAAGGCCGGGGACGGCTTCGGGCTGTTTTTGTTCGACGGCGAAAAAATCGTAAGATAAAAAGGGGAGATACCATGAAAACATTCGTATTTCAGGGCGATTCCATCACGGACGCCGGAAGAAACAGAGATAACGACGATTACCGCGGCAACGGGTATCCCACGCTTGTGGCCGGGGACCTGGGGCGCCGTTTTCCGGGGGAGCTCCGCTTTTTGAACCGCGGCGTAAGCGGCGACCGCGTGGTGGACGTATACGCCCGCATCCGCAGGGACCTTATAAACCTTTCGCCCGATTACCTGAGCATCCTCATCGGCATCAACGACGTCTGGCACGAGCTGGGCTCCCGCAACGGCGTGGCGAACGGCAAATATTATAAGGTTTACTGCGATATTATTGAAGAGACGCTCGCGATGTGCCCGGGCGTGAAGATCTTTATTCTGGAGCCGTTCGTGCTGAAGGCTGCCGCCACGGCGGAGCGCTGGCGTGTGTTCGACCGCGAGACCCGCATGCGCGCCGAAAGCGCAAAAAAGGTCGCCGAAAAATACGGCCTCGTTTTCGTCCCGCTGCAGGAAACGTTCGACGCGCTTTTGTCCGAGGCCCCGGCGGGCTACTGGCTGCACGACGGCGTGCACCCCACGGCGATGGGCCACCGCGTGATCGCGGACGCGCTGGAAAAGGCGTTTGCGGAAACGGTGAGATGAACGGTTCACAGGCTGCATGTTAGTAGTTAGTAACCAGTAGCGAGTAGCGAGCAGCGAGTAACGAGCGGCAAACGGCGTCTGTTGCTCCGAGCTCCTGACCTGCAGCTGATTTCTCCAATCTTATATCTCATATCTCAAATCTCACTTGGGGGTATTTTTATGAAAAAAACACTGAAGCGCATTCTTGCCGTAGTTCTGTGCCTGTGCCTTACGGGCTCCGCCGTGAGCTTCGTGAGCGCTGCGGACCTGGATTCCGTGCAGGAGGATTACGATTACTGGAACGCCCTGTGGCAGACCTCCGGCCTGCCGGAGGAAGCGAAGGATTCCTATTATTCTTTCGCCGACTATCTTGCGGCCATCTTCAACGGCATCGGCGATCTCGGCCCGGTGAGCGTGCCGGAGGGCGGCACGCTGGGGCAGCGGTTCGTGGCGTTCCTGCGCGTGTTCCTCGCGCGGTTCATCAATATGCTGTCCAACCTTGTGGTGAATAACGGCATCGGCGGCGCGCTGGCCGGTCTGGTGCCCGGCAGCGGCGCGGTGGACAGCTACGAGGACTTTGACATCGATTCCTACGCGGGCTTCCTGCCCGGCATGGAGACGTTCGTTTCCGAAGTCGGCGCGAACAACGTCTGGCGCCTGGGCTATGCCGAGCGCAGCATCATGCCGGAGGACTTCGGCGAAAAGAGCTACGCCAAGGGCGCGTACCTCCCCGATATTTA
>JAEEGL012102906.1_pt1 | contig 14396 bp, 8 predicted proteins | sample 9134231 | NCBI WGS metagenome assembly JAEEGL01 (sample SAMN16246548, study PRJNA631951) | gut metagenome | biome: gut microbiome; feature: rumen; material: fiber-attached | host: Bos | place: Iran: Karaj | collected 2018-10
GTGGGAGAATCGGGCCATCATGGGCCTGCGGCACGGCGTTATGCATAAATATACACACGAAGTGAATAAATATGCAGGATGAAACATACAGAAAAGCATGAGACAAATAGAAACATTCAGCTCAAGCGAGCCTCTTCGTCACGCAGAGCATGGTCGATGGAAGGCAAATGTGGTGCAAGTGGTGCAAGCACCTTTCACTCACGCGCGCGTATATATAGGGTTTTTCATCCTGACAAAGAGGTAGCCCCTAATAAGGGTGTGCCAGCGCAAAGGGTGTCCGTAGGCACAGCCATCAAATATATTCTTAGCTTTTATGTTTTATGACTAAAACAACAAGCCGGTGCTGTCAGTATGCCTTTTCATGAATGCCTTTGACGGCACGGCCGCTGGGGTCGTTCATATTGCGGAAGGCGGCATCCCATTCTAGGGCGATGGCTGTTGAGCAGGCTACGCTGGCCTCAGAGGGCACGCTGCGGGCGGCAGAGTCGCTGGGGAAGTGCTCGGCGAAGATGCTGCGGTAGTAGTACTCCTCCTTGCACTTCGGCGGGTTGATGGGGAAGCGCTCTGCTGCGTGGGCCATCTGCTCGTCGGTAACTGCCTGGGAAGTGATGTCCTTGAGGGTGTCAATCCACGAATAGCCTACGCCGTCGGAGAACTGCTCCTTCTGTCGCCAGGCCACTGCCTCGGGCAGCAGGTGGGCAAAGGCTTCGCGCACAATCTTCTTCTCGATGGTTGTGCCAGGGCACATCTTGGCCTCGGGATTGGTGCGCATGGCTACATCGAGAAACTCCTTGTCGAGGAAGGGCACACGGCCCTCCACACCCCACGCCGACAGGCTCTTGTTGGCTCGCAGACAGTCGTAGAGATGGAGCTTGCCTAACTTACGCACCGTCTCCTCGTGGAAGTCGCGGGCCGACGGAGCCTTGTGGAAGTAGAGGTAGCCGCCGAAGATTTCGTCGGCACCTTCGCCCGAGAGCACCATCTTGATGCCCATCGACTTGATGACGCGGGCCAGCAGGTACATCGGCGTGGAGGCTCGGACGGTGGTGACGTCGTAGGTCTCGATGTAGTAGATCACATCGCGGATGGCATCGAGACCCTCCTGAATGGTATAGTTGATTTCATGGTGAACGGTGCCGATATGGTCGGCCACCAGTCGCGCTTTGGCCAGATCGGGGGCACCCTTCAGACCTACAGCGAAAGAATGCAGGCGCGGCCAGTAGGCGCGCGTGCGGCTGTCGTCCTCGATACGATGCTCCGAGAACTTCTGGGCAATGGCAGAGATAACGGAAGAATCGAGTCCGCCTGACAACAGTACGCCATAGGGCACATCACTCATCAGCTGGCGCTTGACGGCATCCTCCAGTGCATCGTGAATGGCGGAGACGCTGGCGGGATTGTCCTTCACGGCGGCATAGTCGAACCAGTCGCGCTTGTAGTAGCGTTGCATACCAGGCTTCTTGCTCCAGTAATAGTGGCCGGGGAGGAATGGCTCATAACGCTCGCACTGCCCTTCGAGGGCTTTCAGTTCGGAGGCGACATAGATGGTGCCGTCAGAGTCGTATCCGATATAGAGGGGTATGACTCCGATGGGGTCGCGGGCAATCAGGAACTCGTTGCGCTCCTCATCGTAGAGCACAAAAGCAAAGATGCCGCTGAGTTGCTCTAGCATATCTCTCACCTCTTGCCCCTTACCTCTCACCTCTTGCCAGAGTGCCAGGATGACCTCGCAGTCGCTGCCCGTCTGGAAATCGTACTGTCCGGCGAAGCGGCGACGGATTTCCTGATGGTTATAGATTTCGCCATTGACGGCGAGCACTTGCTTGCGGTCGGGCGAATACAACGGCTGGCCGCCCGACTCAGGGTCGACGATGCTCAGTCGTTCGTGGGCCAATATGGCACTACCGCCACAGTATATTCCACTCCAGTCTGGTCCGCGGTGACGGATCTTCTGACTCATCTTCAATGCTTTCTGGCGCAGAGCCTGCGTCTGCTCCTTGACGTTTAAGATTGCTACTATTCCACACATAATATTATTCTCTATTTACGGTTTTACTATTTACTTACTTTTTTGTGTATTCTATAATTGGAGCCTCAGTACATCCTCGACATAACGGACGAAAGCCTGATTGACCAGACGGATGCCGCCGGGGGTGGGGTAGTGGCCCGTGAAGTACCAGTCGCCGGGATGGTTGGGGCAAGCCTTGTGCAAGCCCTCGATGCTCTGGAACACCAGTTCGACGGGAGCCTGCATACCTTCTGGTCGCAGCATCTCGACAATCTTCTTGTTAATCTCCTCCACCGTGAAAGGGGCATAGATGGCGCGGACGTGGTTCTCCGCCACGCTTTCCTTGCACCTCTTATACACATCGGCAATCAATTGCTGCATGTTGCGCTCCTTGATGAGTTCGATGGCGGCACGGAAGGCACATAGCTCCTCTAAGTGCGACATGTCGATGCCGTAGTAGTCGGGATAGCGAATCTGGGGCGAGCTGGACACCATCACAATCTTCTTGGGGTGCAGGCGGTCGAGAATCTTGAAGATGCTCTCCCTGAGTGTGGTGCCGCGCACGATAGAGTCGTCGATGATGACCAGATTGTCCTCGTATGGTCGCAGCGAACCATAGGTGACATCGTAGACATGGGCCGCCAGGTCGTTGCGCTCCGCACCGTCAGAAATAAAGGTGCGGAGCTTGATGTCCTTCCAGACGACCTTCTCAATGCGGACGTCATGGTCCAACTTGCGGATGCCGTCGGTCATGCCGTAGAAGGCTACCTCTGCCGTGTTTGGGATATATGAAAAGACGGTGTTGGCTACGTTGCCATCAATGGCCCGCATGATAGCGGGTGTGAGTTGTTCGCCCAACCGCTTGCGCTCCTGATAGATGTCGCGGTCGGAGCCGCGGCTGAAGTAGATGCGCTCGAAACTACAGGCACTCAACTGCTGTGCAGGCATAATCTGCTCCAGATGGCTCTTGCCACTCTTCCTCACGATGAGCGCCTGACCGGGTTGTAGTTCGCGAACATTTTGCGCTTGAAGGTTGAAGGTGGTCTGCAGCACCGGTCGTTCGCTGGCCACGGCGATCACCTCGTCGTCCTGATACCAGAAGGCCGGTCGGATGCCCCACGGGTCGCGCACAGCGAACATCTCGCCAGAGCCCGTCAGTCCGCACATCACGTAGCCGCCGTCGTAGTGGCTCATCGTCGTTCGCAGCACATTGGCCATCTCCACGTGGTTGTCGATATAGTCGGTGATGGCCGTGCCCTCCAGTCCCTGCTCCTTGGCCTCGGCATAGAGCCGCTCCACCTCACGGTCCAGCCGGTGGCCCATCAGTTCGAGCGTGATGTATGAGTCGCCATAGATGCGCGGCGACTGTCCCTGGCTGGTCAGGAAAGAAAAGACCTCGTCGATATTGGTCATGTTGAAGTTGCCGCACAGGCAGAGGTTCTTCGCCCGCCAGTTGTTGCGCCGCAGGAAGGGATGCACAAATGTCAGTCCGCTCTTGCCGGTAGTAGAATAGCGCAGGTGGCCCATCAGCAGTTCGCCCGCCATCGCCTCGGTGACGCGCGAAAATATCTCGGTGATGGCATCCTTGCCCTCGGCTTTCTCGCGGAACATATACTCCGTGCCGGGCCGGTTGGTCAGACTCACCGAGGCGATGCCCGCACCCTCCTGTCCGCGGTTGTGCTGCTTCTCCATCATGAGGTAGAGTTTGTTGAAGCCCCACGCCCATGTGCCGTACTTCCGTTCGTAATAGTCTAAAGGTTTCAATAGGCGAATCATCGCCACGCCGCATTCATGCTTCAGTTGTTCCATATCAGATACAGGCTTTAATGAACGACATAAACAGCGGATGCGGATGTAGCACCGTCGACGAATATTCGGGGTGGAACTGCGTGCCGATGTACCAGTGCAGGGTCGGTATCTCGACTATCTCCACCAGGTCGGCAGCGGGGTTGATGCCCACGCACTTCATGCCCGCCGCCTCGTAGTTCGCCTTATACTGGTTGTTGAACTCGTAGCGGTGGCGATGACGCTCGCGGATAAGCAGCCTCTCCCCCGACCCCTCCCCTGTAGGGAGGGGAGTAGATTGTCCTGACTGTGTGTATGCCTCGTAGGCGCGGCTGCCTTTCACCAGTTCGCAGTCGTAGGCACCCAGCCGCATCGTGCCGCCCATGTTGGTGACGGTCTTCTGCTCTTCCATCAGGTTGATGACGGGGTGACGGGTATCTGCAGACATCTCGCTGCTGTTGGCATCAGCATAGCCCAGCACATTCCGTGCAAACTCGATGACCATCATCTGCATGCCAAGGCAGATGCCAAAGGTGGGGATGTCGTGCGTCCGGCAGTATTCGGCAGCAACAATCTTGCCCTCGACGCCTCGCTGTCCGAAGCCCGGACAGATGACAACACCCGCCATACCCTTTAGCTGTGTGGCGACGTTTCCCGTCGTCACCTCCTCGCTATTAACGAAATGAATCTTTGCCTTTACATCATTATATATACCCGCCAGGTTCAGGCTCTCACGGATGCTCTTGTAGGCATCCTGCAGGTCGTATTTTCCTACCAACGCGATATGTACCTCAGTGGTAGCTCGGCGCTGTTTCTCCAAAAAATCGTGCCACGGCTTCATCGCTGGTGTCTCTCCCACAGGGATTCCCATCTTCCGCAGGATAGCCGCGTCGAGTCCCTGTCGCTGCATGTTGACCGGCACTTCGTAGATGCTTGGCATGTCCTCGCTTTGGACTACGCACTCCAGATCAACGTTACAGAACGAGGCCACCTTCTTCCGCACGGCGTCGTCGAGGTGGCGCTCCGTGCGCAGCACGAGGATGTCGGGCTGTATGCCCATCCCCTGCAGTTCCTTCACCGAGTGTTGCGTTGGCTTCGTCTTCAGTTCGTCGGCAGCCTTCAGGTAGGGCACGTAGGTCAGGTGTACGCACACCGCATTTCGTCCCAACTCCCATCGCAGCTGTCGGATGGCCTCCATGAAGGGAGCACTCTCTATGTCGCCGATGGTGCCGCCGATTTCGCAGATGATGAAAGACCCTCCCCCCAGCCCCTCCCTTGTAGGGCGGGGAGTAGATAGTTCTTCCGCTGTTATTGCGTCTTGAGAGTAATCACTCCCCGCCCTACAAGGGAGGGGCTGGGGGAGGGTCTGCTGGGGGGAGGGTCTTTCCATTCTCCTCTTGATTTCGTCGGTGATGTGAGGTACCACTTGGATGGTCTTGCCTAAGTAGTCGCCGCGGCGCTCGCGGTCGATGACGGCCTTGTAGATGCGTCCGGTGGTGATGCTGTTGTGGCGGGTGGTGCGGATGCCGGTGAACCGCTCGTAGTGTCCCAGGTCGAGGTCGGTCTCGAAACCATCCTCCGTCACGTAGCATTCGCCGTGCTCGTAAGGGTTCAGCGTGCCGGGGTCGATGTTGATATAGGGGTCGAACTTCTGGATGGTAATCTTGTAGCCGCGCGCCTGCAGCAGCTTACCGATGCTGGCGGAGATAATGCCCTTTCCCAACGAGGAAACGACGCCGCCTGTGACGAAAATGTACTTTGTATCCATAAAACGAATCTATTTTATGGACTGCAAAGTTAATCATTTCTGTATTACCGCCAATTCATTGCCTTAGCTTTTGAATGTTAAAATTCCGTCATGCTGACACTTTGTAAAGTTTCGGAGGCCACGCTCCGCCCAGCCCCTTTCCTTTTGTCGGAAAACACCGCATTTCCGTTACAACATGTAAAAAGTAACAGATGGATTGAACCTCCGTTTTAGCCAGGAGATGACGAGGCTGATGATGATGCCATAGGCCCCTGCGACTATAGCAAGACGGTCAGACCGCCATAGCTCTTGGCTGCAATCTCCAAGGCTTCCTTCGTGGTATACCTCTGATATAGCGTGCAGCGTGTGACGATGGCCTGTGGCGAACAGCGTTCACCCTTCACCAGCACCAGTGCCCAGCCCTTCATGTCGTCGGCAAACTCCTCGCCCTCCAGCACATAGTGGCCGTCCACTAGCGTCACCTCTTCCCAGGACACCTCACGCTTGCTGAACTGCACCAAAGCGTCACGGTCACTACCCGTCTGGACGGCAGTGTAGAGCCACAGTTTCGTCCAAGGCACCCAGTCGTGTGCCTTGAGGTCGGTAATCAGAGCCGGCACTCCGTCTACCTCGCCCAGCAGTTGCTTGATTTCCGGAAGTGTGCCGTCGCTTACAGGTATGCCTGGCATCAGAAAGGACGTATGCTCCATCAGGACCTTTTCAACATACACCACGGGCAGCTGGTTGGCCAGCGACAGAAAGTTGTTGTAAGCCGTTGACCCTTTGGTAAACATCGGCTTGCAATACTTCAGCATCCTCCACAACGCCACGGAATGGCGCATCTTCTGACGCTGGATAAACTGAGGCAGCGTATTGCTGCGCCGCTCCATCGAGTTGGCCGACCGGATAATCAACCGCCCCTGCTTCATGTAGGTCGTAATGCCGTCCTTACGCATACTGCCTATCACCATCAATCCCTTACCTGTTCCTTTTCTCTTCATCGCATATTCTTCTTTAGTTATACACTAATCGTTCCCTAATTGTTCTCCTATCGTTCCCTAATTGTTCTCCAATTCAGTTCCACTTTATCTCCACTCCACCTAAGCCTTTCCTCCGCTCTTCCTTCTATTGTTGTCCGTTTGTTGTTCGATTGTTGTTCGATTGTTGTCCGATTAACAAACGGACAACAGACGTACATCAAACGCACTTCAATCGCACAAGAGTAGGCGCAGAACCTTGGGTGAATCGAAGGTAGGGTGGGCCTAAACTGGAGTTCGACAGGACAAAGTTATGACTTTTTTCGGAGATATACAAGAGATTGATCGGAAAAATTCCCCCTCTTCGGCCATCAGCGGCGGGAGAGGGGGTGGGTACCTGGCAAAGATTAGGGCTGCAGCGTGAAACCGAAAACCAGGTATGCTTTCTGTGAACAGGGATTGCCCGTGAGCTGTGCGAAGATGGGGATGGAGAACGAGTCGGTCACCCGTATATCCTTCGTTGCCCGCAGCGTGAGGTTAGTGACGGCGAAACCGTTGGTTCCGTAATAGCTGCTGGCGTAAGGCACGGCACCCACAGTGCCCGTCCAGTCGACGGTGGCGAGTCGGAAGGGGACGCTGACCTCGAAATAACTGCTATAAGCCCGCTTGCCGCTCTTGTTCTGGCCGTCGTTGCCAGCGAAGTTGGTGTACCACTGCAGGGCTACGGGCCCGAAGTCATAACCGATGTTGGCTTCAAAGACGTGGTTCGTCGAGTGGGCGTTGTACTTGAAGTAGCGTGCGTCGGGGTCGAGGCCCTCGGAGAACCAGTAGTCGGTGATGCCGATGTTCAGACCGCCAATGGTGTAGCCGAGCGTGAGGTCGAACTCTTTCACGTCGTCCTTGTTCGACAGTCCGTAGGAGCCCCAGGCCGTCAGCGACAGTCCCTTGTAGCCCACGCCGAGGGTTGGCTGTACGGCCACGTCGCCGCACTTCAGGCCACGCCAGATGTATTCGTTCACGAAGTCGGCCTTGATGGTCGTCTCCACCTTCTCCTGTGCAAGGGCGGTGCCGCTAAGCACCAGACCCATTGCAAATAAAACAATCTTTTTCATACCTTTTATTTTTTATACCTTTAGTTATAACACGACTCACCATGCTCGTAGATGTCGAGCCCTTCGTCCTCGATGCGCTCGTCGACGCGCAGGCCGTGCAGTCGCTTGATGCCGTAGAAGAGCACGATGCCGCAGAGGGCCGCCCAGAGGTCGATGACGAGGATGCCGAACGATTGCGCGCAGAAAAAGCCCCAGCCATGACCATAAATCGCACCGTTAGAGGTGGAGAGCAGACCGGTCAAGAGTGTGCCGAGGATGCCGCAGACGCCATGCACGCTGCTGGCTCCCACGGGGTCGTCGATGTGCAGTCGGTGGTCGATGAACTCGATGGCATAGACCAGCACCAGGCCGCATACCAACCCGATGACGACGGCTCCGAGGGGCGAGACCAGGTCGCACCCGGCGGTGATGCCCACCAGTCCGGCCAGCACGCCGTTGAGCGTCAGCGAGAGCGACGGCTTGCCATATTTTATATAGGTAAGGAACATCGTGGCCGTTCCGCCCGCCACGGCGGCGAGGTTGGTGGTCAGGAACACATGACTGATGGCCACGCGGTTCACCTCGCCGCTTGCCGCCAACTGCGAGCCGGGGTTGAAGCCAAACCATCCGAGCCAGAGGATGAACACGCCCAGCGCCGCCATCGCCAGGTTGTGGCCGGGAATGGCGCGGCTCTTGCCGTCGGCACCATACTTGCCGCGACGCGGTCCGAGGGCGATGGCTCCGACGAAGGCCAGCACGCCGCCTACGCTATGCACGATGGCCGAGCCCGCGAAGTCGTGGAACACCGAGCCAAACGTCTGCATCATAAACCCGTCGTCAGCCGCATTGCATAGCCATCCGCCGCCCCACGTCCAGTGGCCCTCTATCGGATAGATGAACAGCGAGATGACGGCCGAATAGACCAGGTACATCGAGAACTTCGTCCGCTCGGCCATGGCTCCGCTGACGATGGTGGCGGAGGTGGCGCAGAAGACGGTCTCGAAAATCAGGAAGCCCTCCACGGGCAATTCACCTTTATAAAATGAGAGGTCGCCCCAGTTGGGCGCTCCGATGAAGCCCGCGCCCTCGCTGCCGAACATGAATCCGAAGCCGAGGAAGAAGAACAGCAGCGAGCCGAACATGAAGTCGACGAAGTTCTTCATCAGAATGTTGGCCGTGTTCTTCGAGCGTGTAAAGCCCGCCTCGCACAGCGCGAATCCCGGCTGCATCCAGAACACCAGCATGGCTGCCAAGAGCATCCATACGGTATCGAGTGATAATCCTATTTCGTTCATATCGTAAAAGTTTTTGTGTTTGTGTTGTTATCCTTCTTACTTCTTGTCGCGCAAAACCGTGTCGCCGTGCTCGCCGGTGCGGATCGACCAGGTGTCGATGACGTCGCTCACGAAGATGCGCCCGTCGCCCACCTGTCCGGTCCGTGCCACCCGTAGTATCACGTCCACCGTGGGCTGCATGATGATGTCGCGGCAGACGATGGTGATGGCCACGCGCTCGATGACATCCGTCGAATACTGCACGCCGCGGTAGATGCGCTCCTGGCGGCTCTGGCCGATGCCGTGAACGTCGTGGTATTCGAACCAGTCGATGTCCGAGTGCAGCAGGGCGTCCTTCAGCTCCTCGAACTTGGTCTTGCGGATAATTGCTTCAATCCTTTTCATACCTTTTTACCTTTTTAATGTGAATACTTAGTTTCTGTGTCGTCTTGCAAGATTACGGCGGCAAAGGTACGGCGATTCTTGGAAAAATGATGCATAAACTTGCAACTTTGCACCAACAAAATCGGCAGAAATGACAAAGTGTAAACATTTATTCGGAATAGTCGCCCGTTTTCTTTTCATTTTGCCACAAAACACGTCATTTTCGTAACAAAATGATAGTTGTGCTCGATTATCAAACAAAATAATGACACCATTTCGCTTGTTTTACTAACTATTTGTATTATCTTTGCACCCGAAATCGAGACAAAAGAAAGATTAAACAAGGATAATATGGCAAAAAGTAAATTAGACGGACTATATCAGCCGCAATATGAGCACGACGCCTGCGGCGTGGGCATGGTGGTGAACATCCACGGCGGCAAGAGCCACGAACTGGTGGACCAGGCACTGCGCGTGCTGGAGAACATGGAGCACCGCGGTGCCGAGACGCGCGACGGGACGGGCGACGGCGCGGGCATCATGATCCAGATACCGCACGAGTTCATCCTGCTGCAGGGCATCCCCGTGCCCGAGAAGGGTAAGTACGGCACGGGCCTGGTCTTCCTGCCCAAGGACGAGACGGCGCAGCAGCAGATCCTCTCCGTCATGATAGAGGAGATAGAGCGCGAGGGCCTGCAGCTGATGCACCTGCGCACGGTGCCCACCTGCCCCGAGGTGCTGGGCGAGGCGGCACGGCGCGTGGAGCCGGCCATCAAGCAGCTGTTCGTGACCAAGCAGACCCTCCCCCAGCCCCTCCCTTGCAGTGAGGGGAGTGGTTACCTGCAGGATGAGGATACAGCGTTTAAGCGTACCTTATATATAATAAGGAAAAGGATAGAGCGGCGTTTCGCTGCAATGGCATCTACTCCCCTCCCTCACAGGGAGGGGCCGGGGGAGGGTCCTTATATCTGCTCGCTATCAACCAAAAACATTATATATAAGGGAATGCTGACCAGCGGACAGCTGCGTCGGTATTTCCCTGACCTGTCGAGTCCCTACCTGACAAGCGGGCTGGCACTGGTCCACTCGCGCTTCTCAACCAACACCTTCCCCACATGGTCACTGGCCCAGCCCTTCCGCTTGTTAGCTCACAATGGCGAGATCAACACCATCCGCGGCAACAGGGGATGGATGAAGGCCAGGGAGAGTGTGCTGTCGAGCGAGGCACTGGGCGACATCCGCGACATCTCGCCCATCGTCGAGGAAGGCATGTCAGACTCAGCCTCGCTGGACAACGTATTTGAGTTCCTGACCATGAGCGGACTCAGTCTGCCGCAGGCGATGGCCATCCTCGTGCCGGAATCGTTCAACGACAAGAACCCGATTTCTGAGGACTTGAAAGCCTTCTATGAATACCACTCCATCCTGATGGAGCCGTGGGACGGTCCTGCCGCCCTGCTCTTCTCCGACGGACGCTATGCCGGAGGAATGCTCGACCGCAACGGTCTGCGCCCCTCGCGCTATACAATAACGAAGCAGGGCATGATGGTGGTGGCATCGGAAGTCGGCGTCATGGACTTCGAACCGGGCGACGTGGTCAGCAAAGGCCGCTTGCAGCCGGGAAAGATTCTGCTCATCGACACGCAGGAGGGCCGCATCTACTACGACGGCGAGATCAAGGCTGAGTTGGCCAAAGCGCATCCTTACCGCGAATGGCTCAGCGAGAACCGCGTGCAGCTGGAGAAGCTGAAGAGCGGTCGCCACGTAGAGAACAGTGTGGACCATCTGGAGCAGCGGCTCATCCTGTTCGGTTACGGGCAGGAGGACATCGACCGTACCATCATCCCGATGGCCACAGCCGGACAGGAACCCGTGGCAGCGATGGGCAACGACACGCCGCTGGCCGTCATCAGCGACCGTCCGCAGGTCTTTTTTAATTACTTCCGCCAGCAGTTCGCACAGGTGACCAACCCCGCCATCGACCCCATCCGCGAGGAGCTGGTGATGTCGCTTACCGAGTATATCGGCGCTGTGGGCACGAACATCCTCACGCCCGACGCTTCGAACTGCAAGATGGTGCGCCTGCCGCAGCCGGTATTGACCAACACACAACTCGATATATTATGTAATATAAGGTATAAGGGATTCAAGACCAAGAAGCTGGCGATGGCGTTTGAGAAGGAAAAGGGCGAGGAAGGATTGCGCCAGTCGCTCGATGACCTCTGCAAAGCTGCAGAGACAAGCGTGGACGAGGGCGTGAACTATATCATTCTCACCGACCGCGACATCGATGAGCAGCATGCGGCTATTCCATCGTTATTGGCAGTGAGTGCCGTTCATCACCACCTCATCAGCGTAGGCAAGCGTGTGCAGACAGCACTGATTGTGGAGAGCGGCGAGATTCGTGAGACGATGCACGCCGCACTGTTGCTGGGCTATGGTGCAAGTGCGCTGTGCCCGTATATGGCGTTTGCCATTCTCGACGACCTGGTGAAGCGCGGCAAGATTCAGGAGGAATATGCCACTGCCGAGGCCCACTACATCAAAGCCATAGATAAAGGTCTGAAGAAGATTATGTCGAAGATGGGCATTTCGACCATCCGCTCCTATCGCGGGGCGAAGATCTTCGAGAGCATCGGACTCTCTGAAGACCTGCTACGCCGATACTTCGGCACGGAGGTGAGTACGATAGGCGGTATTGGGCTGAAGGAGATAGCGAGGGATGCCATAGCTTTTAAGGTCGCTTCGCTTTCAGGTCATGAGGTGATATCACCTCAAAACCTTAAAACCTCAAACCTCACAACCTTGCCCAATAATGGCCTGTTCTCCTGGCGCAAAGACGGCATTAAACATGCGTGGAATCCCGAAACCATTGCCAAACTGCAGTTGGCTACGCGACAGGGCAGTTATGAGAAGTTCAAGGAGTGGGAAAAACTCGTGGATGAGAAGGAATCGCCTATCTTCATCCGTGACTTCTTTGGGTTTAAGAAAGCCGATAAGCCTACACCCATCGACGAGGTAGAGCCGGTGGAGTCGATTGTTCGGCACTTCGTGACGGGAGCCATGTCGTTTGGTGCGCTGAGCATCGAGGCGCATGAGGCATTGGCACTGGCCATGAACAAGCTCGGTACGCGCTCGAACACCGGCGAGGGCGGCGAGGATAATGCCCGCTATCATACGAAGGTGGAGGGGGTATCGCTGTCGAGCAAGACCAAGCAGATAGCCTCCGGCCGCTTCGGCGTGACGGCGGAATACCTGGTGAATGCCGAGGAAATCCAAATTAAGGTGGCGCAGGGCGCGAAGCCCGGTGAGGGCGGACAGTTGCCCGGTTTCAAGGTGAACGATATCATCGCCAAGACGCGCAATGCCATCCCCGGCATCAGCCTTATTAGCCCGCCTCCCCATCATGACATATATAGTATAGAGGACTTGGCACAGCTCATCTTCGACCTGAAGAACATCAACCCAACGGCGGCAGTCAGCGTGAAGCTCGTAGCCGAGAGCGGCGTGGGCACCATTGCCGCAGGCGTGGCCAAGGCCAAGGCCGACCTCATCGTCATCAGCGGTGCCGCGGCCGGCACGGGCGCATCACCCGCATCGTCGATGCGCTTCGCGGGCATCTCGCCGGAGATTGGACTGGCCGAGACGCAGCAGACGCTGGTCATCAATGGCCTCCGCAATCAGGTTCGCCTGCAGACCGACGGCCAGTTGAAGACCGCCAAGGATGTCATCATCATGGCCATGCTCGGTGCCGACGAGTTCTCATTCGGTACGCTGCCGCTCATCGTGCTGGGCTGCGTGATGATGCGCAAGTGCAACACCAACACCTGCCCGATGGGCGTGGCCACCCAGAACCCCGAGTTGCGCAAGCACTTCGAGGGCCGTGCGGAGTATGTGGTGAACTATTTTACGTTCCTGGCGCAGCAGGTAAGGGAGTATCTGGCTGAGATAGGCGTGAGCCGCCTCAAGGACATCATAGGGCGTACAGACTTGTTGGAGGTCAAGAGCGACGGCATGACTCCCAAGCAGCAGACCATCGACTTCAGTCGCCTCCTGCATAAGCCCGACACCGATAAGGCGCTCTACTGGGATCGCAGTGCCTATACCAAGGTGACGGGCGTGAAGGATGAGGAGATCATCAAGGCGGCAGCAAAGGCCATCAACGGCGGCGAGGAAGTATCGCTCGACTATGCCATCAAGAATACCGACCGCGCCGTGGGCACGATGCTCAGCGGTGTCATCGCCAAGCGGTATGGCGAGGCCGGGCTGCCCGATGGCACTATCAGAATCAAGTTCAAGGGCTCGGCAGGTCAGTCGTTCGGTGCCTTTGCCGTGAAGGGCCTGGACCTGCGCCTGGAGGGCGAGACGAACGACTACTTCGGCAAGGGACTCTCGGGCGGACGTATCTCGATTCTGCCGCCAGCCCGTCGTAGTGAAGACTTCCGTGCAGAAGAAAATATCATTGCCGGCAACACCGGCCTCTACGGTGCCACCTCGGGCGAGCTCTACATCAACGGCAAGGTGGGCGAGCGCTTCGCCGTGCGCAACTCGGGAGCCATCGCCGTCGTCGAGGGGGCTGGCGACCACTGCTGCGAGTACATGACTGGCGGTCGTGTGGTGGTGCTGGGCGAGACGGGCCGCAACTTCGCTGCCGGCATGTCGGGCGGCGTGGCCTACGTCTATGACCCCAAGCACACGTTCGACTATTTTTGCAATATGGATATGGTAGAACTCTCGCTGGTGGAGGACAGCGTTAGCCGCAAAGAACTGCTCGAACTCATCCGCCAGCATTATCTGCATACGGGCTCGGCTCTGGCCGGACGCATGCTCGACGACTGGCACCGCTACATCGACGACTTCATCCAGGTGGTGCCCATCGAGTACAAGCGCGTGCTCGAAGAGGAGAAAATGCGGAAACTGAGAGAGAAAATAGAGAACGTACAACGAGACTATTAAGATACGAATTATGGGAAATCCAAAAGCATTCTTAGAGATACACCGCCAGGAGGCAGGCTATCGCCCCATTCACGACCGCATCCACGACTTTGGTGAGGTGGAGCAGACGCTCTCGACCCGCGAGCGCAAACTGCAGGCCTCGCGCTGCATGGACTGTGGCGTACCCTTCTGCCA
>JAEEGL014483833.1_pt1 | contig 14396 bp, 11 predicted proteins | sample 9134231 | NCBI WGS metagenome assembly JAEEGL01 (sample SAMN16246548, study PRJNA631951) | gut metagenome | biome: gut microbiome; feature: rumen; material: fiber-attached | host: Bos | place: Iran: Karaj | collected 2018-10
CCGCTGTCGACCGCGCTCATTACCGCGGAAACGACGTCAAGATCGGACGACGCGCACGTAACTTTTATCTGAATGTAATCCATTATTTCTTATCCTTGAAGATCTTATCGAAAAATTTCTGTTTGTTCTTGAAATTCGTCTTTCCGCAGGAAACGGAAAAATCGCGCAGAAGCTGTTTCTGCTTTTCGTTCAGTCCCTTCGGCGTCTCCACGGTCACGGTGAAGATAAGGTCGCCTTTTCTCTGCGAATTGACGTATTTGATGCCCTTGCCGGACAGTCTGAACTGCGTACCGGTCTGCGTGCCTTCGGGTATCGTATATTTGATATTGCCTTCGAGGCTCGGTACGTCTATCTCCGCTCCGAGCGCGGCTTCCGCGAACGTTATCGGTATCTCGCAGTAAATATCGTAATCCTCGCGCGTGAACACGGAATGCGGCTTTACCGCCACTTCGATTATCAGATCGCCCGTCGGCCCGCCGTTCGTGCTTACGTCGCCCTGACCTCTCACGGAGAGCTGCTGACCGTTGTCGATACCCGCGGGGATATTGACTTCAAGCTTTTTGTTGATCCGGACGAATCCCTTGCCCTTGCAGTCGGTGCAGGGAGTAGCCACGGTCTTGCCTCTGCCGCCGCAGTCGGGGCAGGTAGTCTGCTGCTGCATCATACCGAGCATCGTTCGCGTCGTGGTGGTTACCACGCCTCTGCCGCCGCATTTGCGGCAGGTTACGGGCGAGGTGCCCGGCGCCGCACCGGAGCCGCCGCAGGTCGCGCAGGCCTCTACTCTCGGATAAGAGATCTCTTTCTTACAGCCGAACGCCGCTTCTTCAAACGTAAGGTAAACGCGCTGATAGACGTTATTTCCCGCCGTCTGTCTTCTGCCTTGAGAACGGCTGCCGAAAGAACTGCCGAAAATGCCGCCGAACAGGTCGCTCAGGTCAAAATCGAACCCGTTGCCGCTGTACGAATAACCTCCGCCCGCGCTCTGATCGAACGCCGCGTGACCGTACTGGTCGTATTTGGCGCGCTTGTCGGGATCGGAGAGCACTTCGTAAGCTTCGTTGACCTCTTTGAATTTTTTCTCGGCTTCCGCGTCGCCGGGATTCATGTCGGGGTGATACTTTTTAGCAAGAGCGCGGAACGCCTTTTTTATCTCGTCGTCCGAGGCGCCCTTCTGAACGCCCAAGACTTCATAATAATCTCTTTTGTCTGCCATAATCTACTCCGGAAAAAACTTTACAGATTGACCGGGTCAGCGCCCGGTCAATCTGCCGTTATTGATCAGTTATTTGTTGTCGTCGCCGGTCTTGTCGGTGAATTCGGCGTCGTACGAACCGTCGGAATTCTGTCCGCCCGGCTGGCCGCCCGCCGCGCCGCCTGCGCCGCCGCCCTGGCTGTAAATACGCTCGGACGCTTTGCCGAACGTCTTCTGCAGTGAATCGATACCGGCTTTCATGCCTTCGGTATCGTTTGCGTTGACCGCGGCTCTGAGTTTGTCTATCTCCGCGTTGATCGAGCTCTTTTCGTCGGGTGTGACTTTGTCGCCGAGATCGGAGAGAGCCTTTTCACACTGAGCTATAAGGCTGTCGGCGTGGTTCTTCAGATCTACCGCTTCTTTGAACTTCTTGTCTTCGTCGGCGTACTTTTCGGCCTCTCTTACGGCTCTGTCGATGTCTTCCTTGCTCATATTGGTAGAGGAGGTGATCGTTATATGCTGTTCCTTGCCGGTGCCGAGGTCTTTCGCCGATACGTTGACTATACCGTTTGCGTCTATATCGAACGTTACTTCGATCTGCGGTACTCCGCGCGGCGCCATCGGTATGCCGTCGAGGCTGAACTGGCCGAGAGTCGTGTTGCCGCTCACGCGTTCACGCTCGCCCTGAAGCACGTGGATCTGTACCGAAGGCTGGTTGTCGGAAGCGGTGGAAAACACCTGGCTCTTCTTTACAGGTATAGTGGTGTTTCTTTCGATTATCTTGGTGAATACGCCGCCGAGCGTCTCGATGCCGAGAGACAGAGGCGTAACGTCGAGCAGAAGCAGGTCTTTCACTTCGCCGCCGAGAACGCCGCCCTGGATAGCCGCGCCGATAGCGACGCATTCGTCCGGGTTGATGTTCTTCGAGGGCTCTTTGCCCGTGATGTTCTTAACGGCTTCCTGGACCGCCGGGATCCTCGTCGAGCCGCCTACGAGCAGGACCTTGTTGATCTGAGTCGGCGTGAGGCCGGCGTCGCCGAGAGCCTGTTTGATCGGTCCCATCGTCGCGTCGACGAGGTCTTTCGTCAAATCGTTGAATTTCGCTCTCGTGAGCGTCGCTTCAAAGTGCTTCGGGCCGGTAGCGTCTGCGGTGATGAACGGCAGGCTGATCGTCGTCTGCATCATGCCGGAAAGTTCGATCTTCGCCTTTTCGGCGGCTTCTTTGAGTCTCTGCATCGCCATTTTGTCGGAACGCAGGTCGATGCCCGATTCGGCTTTGAACTGAGTTACCATCCAGTCGATGATCCTGTTGTCGAAATCGTCGCCGCCGAGACGGTTGTTGCCGGCGGTGGAGAGAACTTCGACCACGCCGTCGCTGATCTCGAGTATCGATACGTCGAACGTACCGCCGCCGAGGTCGTATATGATTATCTTCTGTTCGGTGTTTTCTTTGTCAACTCCGTATGCGAGAGCCGCCGCCGTCGGTTCGTTGATTATTCTGAGGACTTCAAGTCCCGCGATCTTGCCGGCGTCTTTCGTTGCCTGTCTCTGCGCGTCGGTGAAGTACGCCGGCACGGTGATGACAGCCTGAGTCACGGTCGTTCCGAGGTAAGCCTCGGCGTCGTTTTTCATCTTTTTAAGGATCATCGCCGAGATCTCCTGCGGCGTGTATTCCTTGCCGTCGATCGTGACCTTGTGGTTCGTGCCCATTTCACGCTTGATGGACATGACGGTCTTATCGGGATTGGCTATCGCCTGTCTTTTCGCCGCCGCGCCGACGACTCTCTCGCCGGTCTTGGTGAACGCCACTACGGACGGCGTCGTTCTCATTCCTTCGGGGTTCGGTATAACTACCGGTTCTCCGCCTTCATAAACGGCTACGCAAGAGTTTGTCGTGCCGAGATCTATTCCTATGATTTTTCCCATGATATTTTCCTCCTTATCAGTTAGCGACCTTTACCGTCGCGTGTCTTATTATTTTGTCGCCCTTTTTGTATCCTTTGAGAAAAACCCCGGCAAGGACGTTTTCTCCGAGATTTTCGTCTTCAACGTGCATCGCGGCGTTGTGTATCGCCGGGTCGAATTCGTCGCCCGGTTCGCCGAACTGCTCGACGCCCATTTTTGAGAGTATGTCTTTGAAATTCGATATTATGAGCATAAGCCCGCTCTTACTCGATTCGTCCGAGGCGTACTCCGCGGCGCGCTCGATATTGTCGAACACCGGCAGAAGAGCCTCGACCGCGTCTTCGTAAGCCGCCGAATATCTCGATTCGGCTTCTTTCGCGGTACGCTTTTTGTAGTTGTCGAATTCAGCGAGCAGACGCAGATACTTGTCGTCTTTTTCGCACAGCTCCGCTTTGTATTTCGCGGCTTCCGCTTCGGCTGACTGAAGCTTCGCTTCAAGCTCGCTTATTTTCTTTTTCAGATGTTTTTTTTCTTTTTTTCCGATCTCTTCGCTCTCGTCCGGTTCGGGACGTTCGGCTTTTTCAGTCTCTTCGGGAGCCTGCTCCGCCGTATCGACCTTCTCTTCGGGAGCGACGTCGGTCTTCTTCTCGTTATCCATCTCCGTCGCCTTTCTTAGGTTTTTTCTTATCGTCGGATTCGGGCAGCGAAGCGGTGGAGAGCAGCCTGCTTATCAGATCGGCGATATACTCGACGATCTTTACGACCTTCGGATATTCCATCCTGTTCGGTCCCACGACGCCTATCGCGCCTACGACGCTGCCGTCGCGCTTCAGCGGCTTCACTATGATCGAAGAATTGCTCAGCACCGGAGTTTCCTCCTCGCCGCCGATGTAGACGCTGACCCCGTCGTCTCTGCTGTTTTCGACAAGCTCGACGAGATCTTCTTTCTTTTCGAGCAGCGACAGCAGCTCGCGCAGCTTGCTCATATCCGAATACTCCGGATATTCGAGCATCTGCCCGACGCCTTCGATATGCACGTCGTCGACGCCAACGTCCCCCGTTATCTCGTAGATGCATTTCATCACGTACGAGAGAAGAGGTTCGGCGTCGCCCGCCTCCGCCTGCATCTTCATGATGATCGGCAGAGTTATCATATCGCTCGTCATACCGGCTATGTTGTTGTTGAGGATCCCCGATAAGCGGAAAAGCATATCTTCGGTCACGGTGAAAGGTACGTTGACGTACTTCGACTGAACCTGATTGCCGTCGGTTATAAACGAAATCACGAAGTTGTTTTCGTCTATAAGCGACGTCTTGTAACAGCGCACCGTCTGCGGTCTGTGCTTAGGTACGACCGCAACGCCCGTATAGCTCGTGACCGCGGCGGTGAGCTTGCTCGCCGTCTGCAGTATCCTGTCGAGCTCCGACATTTTCATCTGCTGGAGCGTGTTGATTATGCTGAGATCGTGCGCGGTGAGCGCGTAGTCGTTCATCAGGCTGTCAACGTAGAATCTGTAGCCGAGCGGCGTCGGCACTCTGCCGGCGGACGTGTGCGGATGTTCGAGATAGCCGAGCTCTTCAAGTTCCGCCATTTCGTTTCTGATCGTGGCGGATGAACAGCCGATATCGGTAGAAGCGGTAAGATATTTCGATCCGACCGGCTCGCCGTTCTCGATATGCGCGTCGATGACCGCTTTGAGTATCTGCTTTTTTCGCGGTGACAGTTCATCTCCGATTGCCATTTCGATACCGTCCTTCGATGATTTTTAGCACTCAAGAATTCCAAGTGCTAACCTATGATTGTACTGTACCATCATTGCAGGCAAAATTCAACAATATATTGTTAAGACGGTATGAACTGTTTGTAAATCCGCAAAAGGCACTTGCAATTTCGAAAAAATAATATTATAATATACTCAGCAAAAGAGGAGTATGATAATGAAAAAGTTTTTGTCAGAAGGTTTTCTGCTCGGTTCGCCGACTGCAAAAAGACTGTATAACGAATACGCGGCGAAAGCCCCGATAGCCGATTACCATTGCCACATACCCGCGGCGGATATCGCAAACGATATAAAATATGATAATATAACGCAGATCTGGCTGTACGCCGATCATTACAAATGGCGCGCTATGCGCGCGTGCGGTATTGAAGAAAGGTATATTACGGGCGACGCTTCCGACAGAGAGAAGTTCTTCGCTTACTGCAAAGTCATGCCTAAACTGATCGGCAACCCGCTTTACCACTGGTCGGCGCTCGAACTGTCCCGTTATTTCGGCTGCGATAAAATTATCTGCCCCGAAAACGAAGAGTATATCTGGGATCTTGCAAAAGAAAGATTGCATTCTCCCGATATGAGTGCCAAAGCGATCATATCCGGTTCGAACGTAAAAGCGCTCTGCACGACCGACGATCCGGCTGACGGCCTCGAATATCACAAAGCGATCGCCGAAGATGAAAATTTCAAAACGAAAGTCTATCCGGCGTTCCGTCCCGACAAGGCGGTGAATATGACGATAGCCGATTATCCCGGTTATATCGAAAAACTCGGAGGCGCCGCCGGCGTTGCGATCAGGGATCTTGACGGTCTGAAAACCGCGCTTACGAACAGAATAGAATATTTCATTTCACTCGGTATGAAGACGGCGGATCACGGCGTCGACGATTATCTGATTTATAAGAAAATTAACAGACATACCTGCGACGCAATATTCAGAAAAGCGCTTTCGGGCGTAAAACCGGATGAAGAGGAGAGAAACGCTTTCCGCTGTTACATGCTCAGATTCCTCGCGTCCGAATACGTGAAATACGGTACGGTCATGCAGATACACTACGGCGTGCTCCGCAACCCCAATACGAAGATGTTCGGTCTTCTCGGAGCGGACAGCGGCTACGACACGATCTACGGCAGAAGCTGTATTTACGATCTCGCCCGCCTGCTCGACTCTATGAATACCGACGGAATTCTGCCCAAAACCGTGCTTTACTGCGTCGATCCCGGGCAGAACGCCGCGCTCGATTCGCTCTGCTGCGCGTTCAACGGCGGGGGTGAAGTAAAAATGCAGCACGGCAGCGCGTGGTGGTTCAACGACTCGGCGCCCGGCATCAGAGAACAGCTCCGCAGTCTGTCGAATCTCTCGGCTCTCGGCTCGTTCATAGGTATGACCACCGATTCAAGATCGCTTTTGTCTTACGCGCGCCATGAGTATTTCAGACGCGTGCTTTGCGACTATATCGGAGGCCTCGTCGAAGACGGGCAGTACCCGAACGATATCACGGCTCTCGGCGATATCGTTACGGATATATGTTACGGCAACACCGTTCGCTTTTTCGGCTTTTGAATAAAGGATAAAGACGTAATATCATGGATGAAAAAAAGTACGTGTTCATAAGTTACGCTCATAAGGACGCCGATAAAGTCGTTCCGGTGCTCCGTATGCTCGAAGAGAACGGCGTGCGCTTCTGGTTCGACGCAGGCATCGAAGCCGGCGCCGACTGGCCGAAGACCGTGGCGGGCAGACTGCGTTCTTCCGGCTGCGTCGCCGTATTCACCTCGGGCAATTTCGCGCGTTCGCAGAACTGCACGCGGGAACTGAATTTCGCCGTGTCGGAGAATAAACCGCTGATAAGCGTAGATCTCGACGGCAGAAATCTGCCCGACGATATCGCAATGCAGCTTTCCGGCGTGCCCGCAGTTTCATATACCGGCGCCGAGCCCGCGGCGAAGCGCATATCGGAACTGTTATCCGACGGTTTCAAAGGCGAAAAATACAGAAGCGCCGACGAATACAGCAAACCGGAAGGCAGAAAAGTCAACGGCTGGGCGATAGTCGCCGCGGTGCTTTTCGTGCTGATAGTCTCGTTCTGCGTGTTCGCGACGGCGGCGGTAAAAGGCTGGTTCGGCGGCGAACCGGTCCTAACCTACGAAACGGCGGAAGTGCCGGACGCGGGCAGCGTGTCCGTAACGACGTTCAACAGCGACCTCGCGCTCGAAGCGGCGATCAGATCGCTCAACACACGTTCGGTGTATCTGTGCGGAGACAGTCTCGTATCCGACGCCGCGGCGATAACTCATGAAGAAGACGGGTTTTATTTGGCGGGAAAGCGTGCGGAGCGCGGCCGCTTTGCGGATCTGTCGTGGCTCGACGGTCAGAACGTAACGGAGCTTGCGCTCGTCTATACAAGCGTGACAGACCTTACCGGTATAGAGTCGCTGAAGAAGCTGACGTATCTCGATATTTCCGGCAACGCCGTCGCCGACCTCGGCGCGTTGAAAGACCTGCCGGAGCTCAGAACGCTGCAGATACTCGAAATGCCGGCGGAGACGGACCTTTCCGCGCTTGCCGGAGCGCCCAAGCTTACGCGCGTTATTATTAGTTATGAGATGCGCGACCGCGCGAAACCGCTCGTCGAAGCCGGTATCGAAGTGATACTCAAAAAGTGAGCAAACCATGAAAAAGACGTATTCAAAAAACCGAAACCCCATACTGTTCGCATCGTATTCCGATACAGACAAAGACCGAGCCGCACCGATCGTTGAAGCGCTGTCAGAGCGGTATAAGGTCTATTATACTTCGTCGTTTGACAAAAGAGACAGCCGCGTTCTCTCAAAAGCCGCCGCTTTCGTGCTGATCTGCGGCAGGCACAGCGGTATGGATACGGAAAAGGTCGCCGCGGCCGCCGTCGGTACGGGACGACCGGTGATACCCGTCATGCTTGACCGTGCGGAGATGCCCGAAGGGCTTCTGCTTCTGCTCGGTTCCAATCAATGGGTGCAAAGAGAAAAATACGTTTCGGATGAAGCGCTGGCGGAAGCTGTCGCGTCGTCGCCGTCGCTTGATTCGATGCGCGTCACGCCCGAGCAGAAAAAGGCGGCGAAAAGGACGGTCATATTCACCGCGCTCGCCGCGATACTCGCCGCGCTTGCCGGAGTTATGTTTTTCGTATTAAATCCGTTTTCGGGTAAGAGGATAGACCCCGATTCCGCTCTCGGCAGGCTCGGGCTTTCAGGCGGCGTGAACTCGGTCAGATCGGTGTATCTGTACGGCGGCAAACTTTATAAAAACCTCGAGAAGGGCGGAGCGTTCGAAGCGGGCGCGCTGACTAACGACGGACCGTCCGTACTTTATCTGCCGGTCGCAGGCGAATTCACCGGACGGGGCACGATCGCCGACGCGTCTGATCTGCACGAGCTTATAAACCTTACCGAACTTTCCCTCTGCGGAAACATGATCAGCGACGTTTCGGCGCTCTCGTGTTTTTCCAAACTGAAAGTGCTCGATCTCTCGTATCAGCACGGTCCGGATAACGAAGATCCCGACGGTTTCGGCACCTCTCTTACCGGCATAAGCGCTCTGACGTCTCTTGAAACGCTGTATCTGACAGATACGAAAGTGACCGGCGGCTTTGAAGAGCTTTCGGACATGCCGTCGTTTAAAAAGCTCATAACGAGCAGATACACGCTCGAAGACGCCGGCGTCGACGCGTCTGCCGTTCCGTACGAGATAGTTTATATCGACAGGCTCGTCGACGGTTACGAAAGCTTCAGAAACGCGCTCGAAGACAAAACCGTTCATCTCATCCGTATCGCAAAAGGTACGGAGATCACCGTGCCGGAAGGCGATTCGCTCGTCGTCAGAGCCGACTGCCGCATCAGCGGCGATTCGTTCAGTTTCGATAATTACGGCAAGATATCGATCTTCGGCAGCTGGGAATCCGGATTGTCGGAGTATCACAATTACGGTACTGTCACCGTGGAGAACGGTGGATTTCTCAGCGGCGGTATGAAAGAAACTCACAATCACAAAACGTTCACGGTTGAGAAAGGCGGCATACACGAGCTTGAGCGCGGCAACGAGTTCATACAGGAATCGGGCGTATATACCGTCCGCGGTACGCTCGGCATATGGATAGGCGGCTCTTATAAGTATAACGGCGGCGATCTTTATAACGACGGGCTCATCAGAGTCGCCCGCGCCGAAAATTTCGGCTGGTACAGCCTCGGCACTTTTGAAAACACCGTGGCTTTCGCCCGTTCGTTCAAAGGCTCGGGCGAGGTCGAAGAGGTCCTCACCGCATATACGGGCGGCGCTCCGATCGAATAGAAATTCTCTTTTTGAACGCGTAACGCTTGACAAAGCGGATAATAGATGATATAATCAAATAAAATAAAAAACCGGAGAGATAAAAATGGATTACGAAGCGGAAAACGAAAACAACACTCTCGGCAACACCAGAAAAGAGACAGATAAAAAATGCCGCAACTGCGGCGGTACGCTCGACTTCAATCCCGCGACGGGCAGACTCCGTTGCCCGTACTGCGATTCGGAATTCGATATAGAGCCGGAGGAAGTCGAAGAGCAGACCTGCGCTACCGAGCAGGATTTCAACGACGCCGAATTCACCGAGAATTTCGACTGGGGCGCCGGCACGAGGACCATAATATGCAAATCCTGCGGCGCGGAGACAATATATGACGAGCTGACGCTCTCGTCCGTTTGCCCGTACTGCGGTTCGAACCACGTTATGGAGGTCGATACGAAAAAGACCATGCAGCCGGCGGGCGTCGTTCCGTTCAAGGTCGATAAAAAGACTGCGGGCGAAAAGTTCAAGGCGTGGATCAAAAAGAAATGGTTCTGCCCGAGCGCGGCGAAAAAGAGCGCTCAGCCCGACAGCTTTACCGGCGTTTACGTTCCTATGTGGACGTTCGACACCGATACGACCACGGAGTTTTCGGGCAGATACGGTATAGACAGATCATATACCGACAGCGACGGTCATACCCACACCACGACCGACTGGTACAGAGTATCCGGCACGCACCGCGAGTTCATCGACGATCATCCGATACTTGCAACCGACAGATACGATACGAAAATGTTCAACGGCCTGTTGCCGTTCGATACCGCCAATAACGTTATTTTCAAGCCCGAATACATAGCCGGCTTTGCCGCCGAGAAATACTCGGTAGGCCTGAAAGACGGTTGGGAGAGGGCGAAAACTTCGATAAAAGCGCTGCTCAAACGCAATATCGAGAATAACGTCAAGCGCGAGCATCACGCAGACCGCGCCGAGATAACGCAGATGGAGACCGATTTCGCGGATATCAAATATAAATATCTGCTCGTGCCGATCTGGCTGTCCTCGTTCCGTTACAAAGACAAGATCTATAATTTCATGGTAAACGGCGAAACGGGCAGAACGTCCGGCAAGACGCCGATCTCGCCGTGGAGAGTCGCGCTCGTCGTACTTATCATACTCGCTTTCATAGCGCTTGTCATCTGGCTCAACAGAAACGGCTGATCATGAAATATATAGATACTCACTGCGATACGATCGCGGAACTTTACTACAAAAAGATCAAAGGCGAGCCGTATTCGCTTTATGAAAACGACCGCCATATAGACCTGCTGCGGCTCAAAAAAGGCGGCGCGTTCGTACAGTGCTTCGCGATGTTCACGCCGCTTCGGCACTGCGGCGACAGCCCTTACGCATATGCAAACGCTCTGATCGACGTCTACGACGAAGAGATGAAGAAAAACGCCGCTTATATCGCCCCCGTGCTCGAATACGCGGATATAGCGAAAAACGAGGCGGCGGGCAAACTGTCGGCGCTTCTTACGCTTGAAGAAGGCGAGTGTTGCGAAGGTTCGAAAGAGAAACTCAAAGCGCTCTACGACCGCGGCGCAAGGCTGATGAACATAACGTGGAACTATAAAAACAGCTTAGGTCATCCGAATATTTCGGGCGCAAACGGCGACCCCGCCGTTCCCGACACCGAAAACGGGCTTACCGAAACGGGCAGAGAGATAGTCGAATATATGAAAGAGCTTCATATGGTCGTCGACGTTTCGCACGCATCTGACAAGACGTTTTACGACGTGGCGGAGATCGTCAAGGGTCCGTTCGTCGCGAGCCACTCAAACTGCCGCGAAATATGCGTCCACCCGAGAAACCTGACGGACGGTATGATCAGAACGCTCGCCGGGCACGGCGGCGTATCGGGCATAAACTTCTGCCGCTCGTTCGTAAAGACCGATAAGGAGTTCGTCTCCGCCGACGATATGGCGGATCACGTTCTGCATTTCATCAAAGTCGGCGGCGAAGACTGCGTCGGCATCGGCACCGATTTCGACGGGATAAGCAACCGCGCGATAGAGGTGAAAGATCCGTCGTATATGCCGGTCTTTTACGACGCGCTCCTTAAAAGAGGGCTTTCCGAAGATCAGGCGGACAAGGTATTTTACAAAAACACGCTTCGCGTACTGCGCGAAATAATATAATAACGGGAGGATAATGCCGTGATCAAAAAAGGTTTTCTCGCAAACGGCGAGATGCTCGGCTGGGAGCCGGACAAGTTATGTTCATTCATCAAAGAAACGGGTTACGACTCTGTCGAGCTGATAGGCGATATCATTTTCGCAGAGGGCAAAGACGGCAAGGCTTTCAGATCCGCCGCCGACAAATACGGCATAGAGATCTCGGAAATACTTGATCAGCACGATTACGTCACGCTTGACGGGCAGCAGAGAAAAGACAGCGTGAATGTAACAATTGAACAGATCAGGCGCGCCGCCGACATAGGCGTCAGCGTGGTGAACCTGTTCACGGGTCCGGTGCCGTGGATGCCCGATTCGATCAAGGTCGGAACGCAGGTCAGTATGACCGACGCGTGGGGCATGGTATTTTCGGCGTTCGATCAGATACTGCCCGTCGCCGAAAAGCTCGGCGTGAAGATCGCCGTTGAAAACGTATGGGGCATGCTCGCGCATGATTTCTATACGAATCAGTTCCTCATCAATCACTATAAGTCCGACAGCCTCGGCGTCAATCTCGACCCGTCGCACGACGTGCTTTACGGCAATACCGACGCGGCGTTCATCGTTAAGAGCTGGGGCAAAAAGATATTCCACGTTCACGTAAAAGACGCGGTCGGCATAGCGGAGCCGGGCAAGTTCGTCTTCCCGCTGCTTGAAGAAGGCTGTGTTGATTTCAAAGGCTTCTTCGACGCGCTCAAAGAGATCGGATATGAAGGTACGGCGAGCGTCGAATTCGAATCCTGGGGCTACAGAGCAAAGGTCATGGGCGGGCTCCACGCCGCCGCGGCCGCTCCGTCGCTTGAAATGCTGAAAAAATATATTTAAATAAACGGAGGTCCCGAATGAAATTCAAAATCATCTTCGCCGGCTGCGGCGACATCGCTTTCAGATGGCTCGATCACATCATGAAAAGAGACGACTGCGAGATAATCGCGATAGTCGAAAAGAACCCGGCAAGAGCCGAGAATTATCAGAAGAGATATAACTTCACCTGCCCGATCTACGACAGCCTCGAAGAAGCGATCGCCAAAGAGAAGGGCAATCTGATAATCGACCTTACCTACGTTACCGTTCACCACGATATCGTCACCACGGCTCTGCGCGCCGGTTACGACGTGCTCGGCGAAAAACCGATGGGCTTCACGGTCGATCAGGTCAACGATATGCTCAAAGCAGTCGATGAGACCGGTCACCGCTATATCGTAATGCAGAACCGCCGTTACATCGAGCAGGTCAAGAAGATCAGAGAGCTCGTTTTATCAGGCGTCATGGGCGCCCCGTCTTACCTCTGCGGCGAGATATTCGTCTGCGCCGATATGGCGAGCATAAGAAACCGCTTCGAATATCCTCAGCTGCAGGATAACAACATACACAGCTTCGACCTCGCGAGATATCTCGTTGACGGCACGCCGAAATCCGTGCATTATCACAGCTTCAACCCGAAGGGCAGCCTCTACACCGGCGACGGCGCCGGCGACGCCGTGTTCGAATTCGATAACGGCTGCGTATATTCGTTCCGCGGCTATAACGGAGCGGAAGGCTGCTATACCTCGTGGGATAACGTGTGGCGCGTCAACTGCGAACGCGGCTCGATAGTCTGGGACGGTTTCGGCGACGCCCATTACGAGTATACTGAACACTCCGGCGATTTCTTCAAGGGCATCCCGTACATCAGCGGCACGATCAAGAGACCCGAGACCGTACGCGACCAGCACGACGGCGCGCTTGAAGATATGTTCGACGCCCTCAAGACCGGCAGAAAAGCCGGCACGGAATGCAAGGACAATATCAAGAGCATCGCAATGGTCCTCGCCAGCGTCAAGAGCATAAAAGAAAACCGTAAGGTAGAGATCGAATTCAACGACACGTATCCGTATCTCGTACTGAAATAACAGGCCGTTACAACATAAAAGCTGTTTGAAGCGCGATATCCGCGCTCAAACAGCTTTTTTGATGTTTAGTTGATATCAGACCGACGGAATCTCCGGCGCCGCTATCCCGTAAGACGACAGCCTGTTTTCAAGCTCGGCGAGCCTTTCCGTATGGTATTCGTCAAGGTTTTCCAAACTGTGTTTCAACCGGTACGCCTCCGCATACATCATCACGATCTGCGCGGCGTAGTCCTCCCCTGCCGACTGCTCGGCGAATTCGAGAGCCTGCTTAATTGTCGCATTGTTGCTTTGGCTGTTCGGAACGGCGTATATGTGTACCGAATACCTGTGCAGCAGTCCTCCCGATGAGATCAGACATTCCTGATAGATATATCCGAGTCTTTCGGTCCCGTTTTCCTGTATATACATATATATCAGGACCGCGCCTTTACCGCCGTCGGGGAGAATGAATGAAACGTCGTGATCGACGTTCGTTCCTTCTACGCGCTCGTAAGCGGTTCCCGAAAGTATCTTCACGTCACCCGTCCCGCGCGTCTCCGCGCGCATCACGGTACCTTCAGGGAAAGAGGGGAAGAGCGTGAATATGTTGAAACCCGTATAAACCGTGCCTTCTTCGGTTTTATCTGAAATATCGAAATACAGGCTGTCGCCGCTGCCCATTATACCGGGCGACTGCTGCCACGTTTTCACGGAAGTGGCTCCGTTTTCGCGGTCGTACTGTTTTACAGTTACGGGCATCGTACCTGCAGTTCTGTCGTAAAAGCCTATATTGACTGCGGTGCCGCCTTTTACGGGTATCACTGCGACGGCGTAAAATTTTCCGGATTTATCGTTTACGAAATCGTGTCCGTCTTCTACCGTCACGGTGACGGTCGTCGGGTTTTCCCCCACGTCAAGCGATATGAAAAACTCTCCTTTTTCATTCGTCAGCGCTATGCCGGCAGCCGTATTATGACCGTAACACTTGAAAATTACCTGCTTGCCTTCAAGCGATCCGGGCGTTTTTGCAAGGTAAGAGCCTTCCGGCGCGCCGACGGTTCCGCCTATGAAAACGGTATTATTATCGGTCGGAAATCCGGCTTCTTCCACCG
>JAEEGL015285589.1_pt1 | contig 14396 bp, 10 predicted proteins | sample 9134231 | NCBI WGS metagenome assembly JAEEGL01 (sample SAMN16246548, study PRJNA631951) | gut metagenome | biome: gut microbiome; feature: rumen; material: fiber-attached | host: Bos | place: Iran: Karaj | collected 2018-10
ACGGAAAGAAGATGTACGTGAAGTAATCTTCGTGTCTAAGTAAAGGTAAAAGTTTACCAATCATTTACGCTTCGCGTGACGAAAGAAAAACAGGTAAAAACAAGAAAAAATAAATAAAAACAGGTCTTTTTTCTTGTTTTTATCTGTTTTTACCTATTTTTATCTGTTTTTTCTTCGTCCGCCGAAGGCGTATAAATGAATTTACCATGATTAACAGAGAACTCCTACAACCGCAATCCATCGCTATCATCGGCGGGTCGAACAACATCCACAAGCCAGGTGGTGCCATCGTGCGTAACATCCTGCAAGGAGGCTACGACGGCATCCTGCGCATCGTCAACCCCAAGGAAGACGAAGTGCAGGGCATCAAAGTGTTCCATACTGCCCAAGAACTCCCACCCACCGAACTCGCCATCTTGGTTATCCCTGCCAAACTCTGTCCCGACACCGTGGAACTCTTGGCCAAAGAGAAACAGACCAAGGCGTTCATCATCATCTCGGCTGGCTTTGGCGAAGAGACCCAGGAAGGGGCAAAGATGGAACAACGCATATTGGACACGTGCGAACAGTATGGAGCGGCACTCATAGGTCCTAATTGCATCGGCCTTCTAAGTCGCCACCACCACAGCGTCTTCACACAACCCATCCCGGCCCTCAATCCTAAGGGAGTGGACTTCATCAGCGGTTCTGGTGCCACAGCCGTGTTCATTCTGGAAAGTGCCGTCATCAAAGGCTTGCAGTTCAACAGTGTGTGGAGCATCGGCAACGGCAAGCAAATCGGCATCGAGGATGTGTTGCAGTATATGGACGAGCACTTCGACCCTGCAACCTCCTCACACGTAAAACTGCTCTACATCGAAAACATCGCCAACCCCGACAAACTGCTCTTCCATGCCGCCAGCCTCATCCGCAAAGGGTGCCGCATCGCAGCCATCAAGGCAGGTTCGTCGGAGAGCGGCAGTCGGGCAGCATCGTCCCACACAGGAGCCATCGCCAGCAGCGACTCAGCAGTGGAGGCACTCTTCCGCAAGGCGGGCATCGTGCGCTGTCATTCACGCGAAGAACTGACAACCGTGGGTTGCATCTTCACCCTGCCACCACTCACAGGCCGACGCTTCGCCATCGTCACCCACGCTGGTGGCCCTGGTGTGATGCTGACCGATGCCCTGTCGAAAGGCGGACTCGAAGTGCCAAAGCTTGATGGGGCAGCGGCGGACGAGCTGAAAGCCCTGCTCTTCCCAGGCTCATCGGTGGCCAATCCCATCGACATCCTCGCCACAGGCACAGCTGAACAGTTGGGCATCACCATCGACTACTGCGAGCACCGTTTCGACCATGTGGATGCCATCGCCGTCATCTACGGCACCCCAGGACTCACCCCACTCTACGAAGCCTACGAGGTGCTGCACCAAAAGATTCTACAGAGCAAGAAGCCCATCTTCCCCGTCCTCCCAAGTCTGCACACAGCAGGCCCTGAAGTGGCAGAGTTTTTGGCGAAAGGTCATGTCAACTTCTCCGACGAAGTGACCCTCGCTACCGCCCTCAGCCAAATCATGCAGACACCGCCACCCGCACCACCCGAAATCGAGCTATTCGGTGTGGATGTGCCCAAGATCCGCGACATCATCAGCAACATCCACGAAAATGGCTACATCGCCCCCACCCTCGTCCATCAGTTGCTCGCCTGCGCTGGCATCCCTATGGTGCCCGAAATGGTGAGTGAGGATAAAGAAGAACTGATTGCCTTCGCTAACCGTGTAGGCTATCCCGTTGTGGCAAAGGTGGTTGGCCCCATCCACAAGAGCGACGTAGGCGGTGTGGCACTCAACATCCACACCCCCGAACACCTCTCGCTGGAGTTCGACCGCATGATGCAGATACCCGATGCCCGTGGCGTGATGGTGCAGAAGATGCTCAAAGGCACCGAACTCTTCATCGGAGCCAAATACGAAACACGGTTTGGTCACGTCGTCCTGTGCGGCTTGGGCGGCATCTTCGTCGAGGTGCTCAAAGACGTGCAGTCAGGCCTTGCCCCCCTTTCCTACGCCGAAGCCTACTCCATGATACACACTCTGAGAGGCTACAAAATTATCCAAGGCACACGTGGACAAGCAGGCATCAACGAGCAGAAATACGCCGAAATCATCGTCCGTCTCTCCACCCTCCTCCGTTTCGCCACCGAAATCAAGGAGATGGACATCAACCCCCTCTTGGCAGATGCCCACGATGTGGTAGCAGTCGATGCCCGCATCCTCATTGAAAAAGACAAATAACTATATATGTTTGTTTTTAGAGTATTTTCAAGGTGTTTTGGGGGTGTTTTCAAGGAAGACAGGGAGTTTTTAGGGAGTTTTTAGGGAGTTTTTAGGGAGTTTTTAGGCACACAAAAGGAATCGGGCGATACGTGTTATGCGTACCGCCCGATTCCTTTTTTTGTCACCTTATATGCAGAATACACTTATCTTATGGGTGAGATGATATAAGTATATGTGTAGTCCTTGTAGGGCATTTGGTATTCTTGGCGTGGCCATGCACCCCAGGAGTTGACGCAACCTATCCCCATGCTGCGAGAGGCGATGTGGAGGTCGGTGAAAGGACGCTCGATGAGGTCACCGCTGTGCCACTGTGCCTTGTGACGAGAGGGCTGGAGGTCGTCTTCGGTGTAGTTGAGGGCTTGCATTTCGAGGGGTTCGATGCCTTCGAAACGAAGTCCCTTGCCAGCCTTATTGGTGATGTTCCAATAGCGGACACCAGTTTTGGTACCGTTCTCCTGCGGACGAACATAGCCCCAGAATTGTTCTGCCACTGTCTGCTTCCAAATGCCGAGATTCTGGCTGTTGGCACGGTCGATGTAGTTCTCGTGAGGCCCTTTGCCGTAGTATTCAATCTGCGTGAATTCCTTGGGCATCTGCATCTGCATACCGTAACGGAGAAGTTGTGGCATGGTCAGACGTCCTCTGTCATCCTTTCGGTTCTGAGCTTCTGGACTGACGGTGAGGTCTTGCTTCACGATGAGTTGGCCGGCCGGAGTCATAGTGTAGGTGAGTTTCACAGTGGCTTCCAACGCCTTGATGTCGTATTCGGCTGTCACCACATAGTTCTTACCGTCCTGCTTGATGTCGAAGCTCTTCTTCTCCAAGTGAGGATGCTGCCATGCAGCGAGGCGATTCTGCATACCTGCGCCAAAGTCGTTGTCGGTGGCAGCACGCCAGAAATCGGGGATGAGTTGAGCATCGTCGGTCATCATCGGGGTGCCATCTACGTCGATGTAGGCTACATAGCCGGAGTTCTTGTCGAAGGTCACTTTCACGCCATTGGCGGAGAGGACGGCAAAGATGGCGCGGTCATCGAGGGAGACGGGAGCGGACTCGGCGGAAGAACCGCTGAGCACAGAAGAGGCGGCAGGGAAGGCGTATGGAGTGACTTCGAACTGCTGGTGGGCAACGACGGTACCAGCATTGAGAAGCGGCTCATCCTTGAGGAGCTTGGCATCCACATTGACGAGGATTTCCTTGCCCTTGTAGGCATCGTTGGCGAGGGCTGCTGCGATGGCATCGATGGTGAAAACGGCCTTACCCTGTGGAGGAATGGCTGCGGGGATGTGCTCGGAAGCCTTTGCCACCGACTTACCATCCACCAAGATTTCGTAGCTGAACGCTACATAGTCGAGTGGACGGAAGAAGTTCTCGTTGAACACCTCCACCTTGCCAGCTTTGGCATCGGTCAGCGTTGCCCAGATGTTTTGGTAGTAGTACTGAATCTCGTAAGCATGAGGATTCGGCACACGGTCAGGGTTGATGACACCGTTGCAGTTGAAGTTGTTGTCGCTGGCAGGGAAGCGGCCATAGTCGCCACCGTATGTCCAAATGGGCTTACCAGTCACTTTGCTCGTGCCACGAAAACCTTGGTCGATAAAGTCCCAAATATAGCCACCCTGATAGTTGGGCAAACGGCGAATTATGTCCCAATACTCCTTGAAGCCACCGCCAGAGTTACCCATCGTATGGGCATACTCGCACTGGATGAGCGGACGTGGGTTATTCTCCTTCGTACAGTAGTTCTCGCAATGGTTGTAGTCAGCATACATCGGGCAATAGATGTCGGTCTTACCGTTCTTGTGCGCCTGTTCATACTGGCATGGACGCGAAGGGTCGTAAGCCTTCACGAAGTCGTAGGCATCCTCGAAGTTCTTGCCATAACCCGACTCGTTACCCAGCGACCAGACGATGATGGAAGGATGATTCTTCAATACATATATATTATGGCGTTGACGCTCGATGTGCATGTCGTGGAAACGGGCATCCTTCGAGAGCGACTTGTCGCCATAACCCATTCCGTGGCTCTCGATGTTCGATTCGGCAGTCACATAGATGCCGTATTCGTCGCACAACTCATACCAACGTGGGTCGTCGGGATAGTGGCAGGTACGTACAGCGTTGACGTTCAGCTGCTTCATCACCTGAATGTCCTGAATCATGCGTTCCACCGACACCACATAGCCACCGTCGGGATCAAGTTCGTGGCGGTCAACACCCTTGATGAGCACGGGCTGACCGTTAACAAGCAACTGCTGGTTCTTGATTTCTACCTTGCGGAAACCTACCCTCTGTGGGATGCACTCCAAGAGCTTATTGCCATCATACAGAGAGAGATAAAGCGTGTAGAGATAAGGTGTCTCGGCTGTCCACTTCTTGGGGTTAGGCACCTGAATGACAGCTTCTCCATTTCCACCCTTCTTAATCTCCAAGGCACCCACCTGAGTAGGACTGACATCCTTGCCGTCAGCATCAAACAGCTTCACCTTGAATGTCTTGCCCACAGCCGTTGGAGCCGTCAGTTTGATGTTCAACTTACCGTCCGTGTAGTTGTTTTCAAGGTCGGGCGTGATGAACACATCCTCTATATGTGCTTGTGGACGCGCATACAGATAGCACTCGCGGGCAATGCCACAGAGTCGCCAGAAGTCTTGGTCTTCGTTCCAAGAACCGTCGCACCAACGCATAATCTGCATGGCAATCAGGTTCTCTTTGCCCGGAGTGATGAACTTCGTGATGTCGAACTCGGCAGCCACTTTTGAGTCTTCGGAATAGCCCACATATTGACCGTTCACATAGAGTGTCAGGTTGGAGGTGGCAGAACCGATGTGAATATACACCTTGTCACCCTTCCAGTCAGCAGGGATAGTGAACGAACGGCGGTAAGAACCTACATGGTTGCCTTTATCCTGCACAGCTGGCGGTTCGCCCGTCCAGTCGCTACGCCATGCGTAGCAGTTATTCACGTAGATGGCATCGCCATAGCCGTACATCTCCCAGTTGCCTGGCACAGGCATGGTGCCCCACAGGGAGTCGTCGTACTTCAGGGCATAGAAATTCGCAGGACGCTCGTTGGCGTTCTCCACCCAATGGAACTTCCACTTGCCCTCGATACTCATGTAGCGACGAGACTTCGCTTTGGTGTTGGCAGAAGGAGTCTGCGACTGCTGTGCCAATGCCTCACTCTCGTAGGCGAAGTAGTTAGCCACATCCGTCTTGCGGTTGATTTCGTTCACGGCAGGGTCGCACCATACGGGTACTTTCTGTGCCTGTGCTGTCATGGCTCCCAGAGCCAGAAGCGACAAAAGAAAATGTTTTTTACTCATAGTTAGTAATAGGTTTTAGAATGAATATGAAGATTTATGTGCAAAGGTACAATTAAGTGAGCACAATTCAAAGGGAAAAAGCTTTTTTTTTCACTTTTATTGTCGAACGAGAGTACCTTCGACGAAGTCAAATTGAGAAAAAACAATCACATCAACCATTCAAAAAGGAGAAACAGGTTCAAAAAAAACTGATTGTAGCCGTTGAGCCGTTTTTTACAACAAGAAGTAACCCCTAAAGCGTACCCGTCGGGTGCGACAAGCCGTACCCGTCGGGTTCGACGTGCCGCACCCGACGGGTACGCTTTATAGGTATCGAGCAGATGGTTATTGAGCTAAACGGAAGTTGGACAGAGAGCAGGTTCCGTTAGTGCCCATCGTGACACGGGCAGTGATGGTGGGCATATCTTCGTAGTGCAGCACAAGTCCTGTGACGAACTTGATGCCTGGGACAAAACGCACCCACAATTCTTCTCCACTGACCTCGTATGAAAACTGTTCACCTACCCAGACAGCCTCGTCGTCGAAGCCGCCCATATCGGTGATGGTATTGGTGACGGTGGTTAAAGACTTGCCATCGGCATAGAGCGTCACCTGTTCGCCATTCGTGGTGTAAGCCAAGTGCTGGCAAAGGATTTGCTGAATGTCGTAAGGGTCAATCATGGCAACGATGTCTTGAGAGTCTTCCACCTGTGTCCGTATGGTGTCATCGGGCATCGACTCATCCAACACCCCCATGACGGGTTTCAGTTCTTCTTGTGTCTTGCTTTGGCAAGCAAGCATCGTCAACACACAGCAAATCAAGAATACAGGTGCAATCACTTTGTTTCTATTTGTTTTCATCATTTTCATATTGATTGGGTTATATAAGTTTCGAAAATAGTACTTCCGATAGTTGAGTCAGTTACCGTCTTTCTCTGATAAGCCGCCATTCGCGAGGCGTAAAGTCGGCTGTAGAAGGTTGCCACGATGGGTCGGGCATGTACCACCAAAACTGGCTGAACAATTTCTGCAACTCCTTCTTTTTGAACACATAGCCACGATTGGCATAGGGCAAATTGCGAGCCAAGGATTCGGGCAATTCAATGTCCATAGGCCAAATGACGTAGCCTTCGCTACGGTCGTAGAAAGACCCCAGGGGATAGTGTTCTGTATCGAAAGATGAATAGGAATCAGCCGACTGGATGTTGATGTCATCTACAGGGCGGAAGTCCTTCTTATGCCACTCCACTGTGCCGTTGCGCAATGCCACCTCGACGAGCGACATCCATCCGTGCTGAAGATGGCGCACCTTGCCCGTTCCTTCCGTGACACGAAATTCGTTACCCACAAACAGCGAATCAGCCATGACAAAATGCTTGGCTGTGTTCGGCGCACTAATGCGCAACGTAAAATCGCCTATCGTGCCACCCTTCCAACGAGAAGCAGGTGTTAGCCAATAAGGAACTTCGAACGTGCGACCCACGCCGAAGGACATACGGTAGCGATAGGTGTGATGCACACGGTTCACGCCCTCCAGCATGGGTGCATCAAAACAGTAAGCATAGCTGTAGCGCACAAATTCCTCGGGCGTGTCATCCTTGGGACCCGTGAAGGGGGTGTCGAGCAATCCTGGTTCCACCACCGCATTCGTGTAGGATAGGCGTCGGCCATTCAGCTCCACGGTGAAATCCTCAATGTAGGGATGCACTCCCGCAGGATTGAGCGTGTCCTCTGTATTATATGGATTTTCAGCCTCAAAACCCATCTTCACGGTCTTGGCCGAGCCATGGTTCTCAAACTCATATTCGACATCCACCCGTGCGTAACCATCATCACTAAGACTGATGCTGAGCACTTCCTTCTTCACCGATATGTCGGTTTCGCTGATGGGAATCAGTTGGCCGCCTCTCACAAAATAGACTCCATCGTTGGCACTGGCCGTAGAACCCCAACCAACGACGAACAGAATGGCTACAACCATTAGAGAAATCTTCTTCATAATGCTGTTCTAAATTTATTTTATGTTATTGATTTAAGTTCCGGACGTTGAGTAATCATCTTGAGATTGCAAAGTTACGGATTATTCCTGATTCAGAAACCCGTTATGGCAGAAAAAATGACTTTCGAAAAAGGATTAGCCACCAAGAAGCCCATAGCATTGCTCCTAAGTTGAAGAAATTTCTCAGTTTTTCCCTCCAATCCACATATAATTAAAAAATAATGTTTAACTTTGCATCAAATCATTCTTATAACCATAAAAACTGATTAACCATGCTTACACAAGAAGACAAAGATTTCCTTGCACAGAAAGGTATTTCGGAAGAGAAACTCAATGCACAGTTGGAATGTTTCAAAACAGGATTCCCATGGCTGAAATTGGCAGGAGCCGCATCGCCAGGCAATGGCATCACCATCCCTTCGGATGCTGAGAAGAAGGACTATCTCGCTGCTTGGGATGCCTATCTGGACGGAACAGGCAAGGTGCTGAAGTTTGTGCCCGCCTCGGGTGCAGCCAGCCGTATGTTCAAGAACCTGTTTGAGTTTTTGGACAACAACGAAAAGACAGAGTTCATCCAGAAGTTTGAGGACAACCTCGACAAGTTTGCCTTCATCGACGATTTGAAGGCTGCCATCGCCAAGAACGGCGGCGACGACACCGTGAAGACAGCCATCGCCACCCTGCTGGGCGAGGAAGGTCTTTCTTACGGCAAACTGCCTAAAGGTCTGCTGAAGTTCCACAAATATGAGGACGGCGCACGCACCCCTGTGGAGGAGCACCTCGTGGAAGGAGCACTCTATGCTGGCGGCAAGGATGGCCAAGTGAGCGTTCACTTCACGGTCAGCCCTGAACACCGTCCACTCTTCGAGGCTCTGGTCGCAAAAGTGGCTCCGAAGTATGAAGAGAAGTTTGGTGTGAAGTATGCCATCAGCTTCTCGGAGCAGAAGGCCAGCACCGACACCGTAGCTGCTAATCCCGACAACACCCCATTCCGTGGGAAGGACGGCAAGATTCTTTTCCGTCCAGGAGGCCATGGTGCCCTCATAGAGAACCTGAATGACCTCGATGCGGATGTTATCTTCATCAAGAACATCGACAACGTGGTGCCCGACCGTCTGAAGCCCGAAACCGTTGAATATAAGAAACTCATTGCCGGTGTGCTGGTCAGCAAGCAGAAGAAAGCGTTCGAGTATCTTGAACTGCTCGAAAGTGGCAAATATACCCACGCTCAGCTGGAGGAAATCATCCGCTTCTTGCGCGACGAACTTTCTTGCCGCAACCCCGAACTGAAGGACTTGGAGGATGCCGAACTGGCCATCTATCTGAAGAAGAAGCTGAACCGTCCCATGCGCGTGTGCGGTATGGTGAAGAATGTGGGCGAACCTGGCGGCGGTCCTTTCTTGGCTTACAATCAGGATGGCACCATCAGTTTGCAGATTCTTGAAAGCAGCCAAATTGACAAGAACAATGCCGAGTATCTGCAGATGTTCCAGAACGGCACGCACTTCAACCCTGTTGACCTTGTGTGCGCCGTGAAGGACTACAAGGGCAATAAGTTTGACTTGACGAAGTATGTTGACCCACAGACGGGCTTCATCTCCAGCAAGAGCAAGGACGGTAAGGAGCTGAAGGCATTGGAATTGCCGGGCTTGTGGAACGGTGCGATGAGCGACTGGAACACCATCTTCGTGGAGGTATCGCTGGGCACGTTCAACCCCGTAAAGACCGTCAACGACCTTTTGCGCCCACAACACCAGTAACATCATGTACAATTGTAAATAAAATGATGGAAATCATTCTAAAGTATTTTCCCCATCTGACAGAGCTTCAAGCCGAGCAGTTTGCTCAGCTTGAAGCTCTTTACAACGACTGGAACGCCAAAATCAATGTGATTTCCAGGAAGGACATCCAGAACCTCTACGAACACCATGTGCTCCACTCGTTGGGCATCGCCAAGGTGGTGGGGTTCAAGGACGACACGACCGTCATGGATCTCGGCACAGGTGGCGGTTTTCCAGGCATTCCGTTAGCCATCCTCTTCCCCAACGTGCAGTTTCATTTGGTCGATAGCGTGGGGAAGAAAGTGAAAGTGGCACAAGAAGTGGCGACAGCCATTGGCTTGGAAAACGTCAGATTCAGTCATGCCAGAGCGGAAGAAATCAAGGAGAAATATGACTTTGTGGTGACTCGCGCCGTGATGCCGATGGTAGACTTGTTGAAGGTGGCCAGAAAGAACATCCGAAAGGAACAACACAACGCAGTTCCTAATGGCATCATCGCCCTGAAAGGTGGCGAACTGGCTGGCGAGATTGCCCCGATGCGTAACATCGCAACTGTGTGGGAACTGAGCGACTTTTTCGAAGAGGAGTATTTTAAGACGAAAAAGGTGGTTCACGTGACCATCATTAACAAGAAATAAGCATGAGAATCAAAAAATTCGAGGTGAACCCGTTGTGCGAGAACTGCTATGTGGTCAGCGACGAGACAAAGGAAGCCGTCATCATCGACTGCGGTTGTTCGGACGAAAGCGAGTGGTCGGACATCAAGAAGTACATCGCCACAGAAGACCTGCAAGTGAAGCATCTACTGAACACACATCTGCATTTCGACCATGTATGGGGAAATGCCCTTGTTTACAGAGACCTGACACTCCGTCCCGAAGCTAACTACGAAGACCTTGGCATCTACGAGCGCATGGACGAGCAGATTCGCTCGGTGGTGGGCATCAGCATCCCGCATCCCCCCATGCCGCCATTGGGTCGTTCTCTTTTGGACGGCAGCGAAATCACCTTTGGCAACACGACCTTGAAGGTGCTTTCCACCCCAGGACATTCTCGTGGCAGCATCTGTTTCTACTCCGAAGACGATGGTGTGCTCTTCTCTGGCGACACCCTCTTCTGTGGCAGTTGTGGACGCACCGACTTGGAAGGCGGCAACATACAACAGATGCTGAATAGCCTCAAAAGACTCAGCGCCCTACCCGACTCCACCCAAGTATGGTGTGGGCATGGCCCCTCCACCACTATCGGAAGAGAGAACACTTATAATATGTATATGCGTTAATAGAGAACTGCATGGAGACAAGACCTCATCACCCCGTGACACTCTTGCCAAGTGAGAAGGCCCTGCAAGTGTGGGGGGCAATGGGCTTTTTGTTGATAGGCGGAATCATCTATTTACTTTCCCGTCCTACCACACTGATTCTTTTCCGTGTACCCCATCTCTTAGGATGGTCAAACACCATCGAAAGGTTGCGCGAATCAATGTCCATCTCGTTGCCAGAATGGGTTGTGTTTAATCTACCTGATGCATTATGGGCAGGAGCATACATTATGACGATAGATTCCGTCACCCAAAAATCGTCCACACAAGTTCGTCTGGTGTCGGCCTCTATCGTGCCTACCATCGGAGTGGTATCGGAATTTCTGCAAGCATTCTCCCTCTTGCCAGGCACTTTCGACCCACTCGATTTGCTATCTTATGCCACTCCATACATTATTTATATTCTTATCACCTTAAGGCGAGTTCAATCCATTACCGCCATCAATAAAAACATCGCATGAACTTCACAAGCAAACAAATCGTGACAATGGTGGTGGCTATAGCCGTCATCTTCGTCGTATTGGGTGCCCTCACCTATGCAATAGATTCAGATGATTCTGACACAAACAATATGGCCGTTGAAGATACAACAACGACAGCAAAAGCCAATCCAGAAGAAAAACCAGACGAAGAAGATGGAAACGTTGTTGTCAACGAACCATTGGATACAGACCCCTACAAGGAACTGGATGAACTGATAGGTCTGGAAGAAGTAAAGACTGAAGTACATTCATTGGTAAACTTTGTGAAAGTGCAGAAGATGCGCGAGAAACAGGGCATGAAGACTCCGAAGTTGTCTTACCATCTCGTCTTCACAGGTAGCCCTGGCACAGGCAAGACCACAGTGGCACGCATTGTGGCTCGCATATATAAAGATCTCGGCATCTTGAAAAGGGGACATACTGTAGAAACTGACCGTTCGGGATTGGTGGGCGAATATGTGGGTCAAACCGCCCCCAAAACCAACAATGTGATTGACTCGGCTCTCAACGGTGTACTCTTCATCGACGAAGCTTATGCTTTAGTTCCCGACAGGGCACACAATGACTATGGACAAGAAGCCATCTCCACGCTGCTGAAGCGCATGGAGGATGACCGCGACCGACTGGTGGTCATTATCGCAGGCTACCCTAACGAAATGCAGCGGTTTATTGACTCCAATCCAGGTTTGCAATCGCGTTTTAACCGCTACATCAACTTTCCTGACTACACACCAGAAGAACTGGTGCGCATCTTCAAAATGTATCTGAAAAAGAACGAATATACCATGAGCCAAGAAACGGAAGACTATCTACTTCAACGCATCGAATACGTCGTGGCTCATAAAAATCGCAATTTCGGCAATGCACGCTATATGCGCAACATCTTTGAGAAAACAATCCAACATCATGCAAACCGCCTAAGCCATATAAATCATGCCACAGTCAAGCAACTGTCCGAAATCAACATAGAAGACATCCAGGCGGCTTTGCAACAACAAACCAATATTAAACGCCAGCAATAGCGACCAGTGAAACATAAGTCATTCGTGGCCGAAGCAATACGGAATGAATGCCGAAACCCATTAAATATTTCTGCAAGACAACACACTTGCAGAAATATTTTCTTTTATAAAAGCGTTTCCTTGGAAGGTTTTGCCTTTTAGTCGTAACTTTGCAGCGTCAAAACAAAAAGCCCACCCGTTGGGTCAACCGACAAAAGCAAACAACTAAAAAATTTAATCATTAAAAACAAATACAACTATGGCAAAAAAACTTCACATCGAGACATTGGCACTTCATGTAGGCCAGGAACAACCAGACCCAGCAACCGATTCACGTGCCGTTCCTATTTATCAGACCACTTCTTACGTGTTCCGTAACTCACAGCATGCAGCCGACCGCTTCGGACTTCGCGACGCCGGCAACATCTACGGACGTTTGACCAACACCACCCAGAGCGTGTTTGAAGAGCGCGTCGCTGCCCTCGAAGGCGGTGTGGCAGGACTTGCTGTCGCATCAGGTGCCGCCGCTATCACTTACGCCCTCCAGAACATCGCACAGAACGGTGACCACATCGTGGCAGCCGACAACCTCTATGGCGGTTCCTACAATCTCATTACTCATACACTCAGCACACAGGGTATCGCCAACACCATCATCAACGTGAACGACCTTCAGGCATTGGAAAATGCGATTCAACCCAACACGAAAGCCGTGTATGTGGAGACCTTCGGCAACCCCAACAGCGACGTGACCAATCTGGATGCCATTTCTGCCATCGCACACAAACACAATATCGCTGTCATCGTCGATAACACCTTCGCACCCATCATCTTCCGACCCATCGAGCACGGTGCCGACGTCGTGGTTCACTCTGCCACCAAGTTCATCGGCGGACATGGTTCCTCACTCGGCGGTGTCATCGTCGATGCCGGCACCTTCGACTGGAAAGCCAATGCTGACAAGTACCCCACCATCGCTAAGCCAGACCCATCCTATCATGGTGCCGTGTTTGCCGACGTAGCCGGTGCAGCAGCCTTCGTCACCCGCATCCGTGCCGTCATCCTGCGCGACACAGGCGCCACCATCTCTCCCTTCAACGCATGGATTCTCCTGCAAGGCGTGGAGTCGTTGCCACTGCGCATCGAGCGTCACTCTTACAACGCACAGAAAGTCGTAGAGTATCTGAACCAGCACCCCAAGGTGAAGAGCGTGAGCCATCCACTCCTGCCCTCTCACCCCGACCACGACCTCTACACGAAGTACTTCCCCAATGGCGGCGGCAGCATCTTCACCTTCGAGATTGACGGTACACAAGAGGATGCTTGGAAGTTCATCGACTCTCTGCAAATCTTCTCGCTCCTCGCCAACGTTGCCGACGTCAAGTCGTTGGTCATCCACCCCTACACCACAACACACTCACAACTCAGCCCCGAGGAACTGGCAGAGCAGCACATCACGCCATCGACCGTGCGCCTCTCCATCGGCGTGGAACATATCGACGACATCATCGCCGACCTCGACCAAGCATTTGCACAAATCTAAAAAAGTTCGTAACTTTGCACAAAATTCAACAAAAAACTTCATATCACTATGGCTAAAATTGCAAAACAACTGACAGAGTTGGTAGGTAACACCCCATTGCTGCAACTCAACGCATACTCTGCCAAGGAGAATCTTCAAACGAACATCATCGCCAAACTGGAGTACTTCAACCCTGCAGGTTCCGTGAAAGACCGCATCGCTCTCGCCATGATTGAGGATGCCGAAAAGCGTGGTGCCATCAAGCCCGGTGCCACCATCATCGAGCCAACTTCGGGCAACACAGGCGTAGGACTCGCATTCGTCAGTGCCGTGAAGGGCTACAAGCTCATCCTCACGATGCCTGAGACCATGTCCATCGAGCGTCGCAACCTCGTGAAGGCATACGGAGCCACTGTCGTGCTCACTCCTGGTTCGGCTGGCATGAAAGGTGCCATCGCCAAGGCAGAGGAACTGCGCACCAACACCCCAGGAGCCATCATCCTCCAGCAGTTTGAGAACCCCGCCAACCCAGCCATCCACTATGCTACCACTGCCGAGGAAATCTGGCGCGACACGGACGGAAAGATTGACATCTTCGTGGCAGGAGTCGGCACAGGCGGCACAGTGAGCGGCATCGGCAAACGCCTCAAGGAACTGAACCCCAACGTGA
>JAEEGL015398948.1_pt1 | contig 14396 bp, 8 predicted proteins | sample 9134231 | NCBI WGS metagenome assembly JAEEGL01 (sample SAMN16246548, study PRJNA631951) | gut metagenome | biome: gut microbiome; feature: rumen; material: fiber-attached | host: Bos | place: Iran: Karaj | collected 2018-10
TAGGGGTTGCGCTCGTTGCTGGACTTAACCAAACACCTCGCGGCACGAGCTGACGACAGCCATGCAGCACCTGTTCACGCTCCCGTTGCCGGGCTCCCCAATCTCTTGAGAATCAGCGTGTATGTCAAACCCAGGTAAGGTTCCTCGCGTACCATCGAATTAAACCACATGCTCCACCGCTTGTGCGGGCCCCCGTCAATTCCTTTGAGTTTCACCCTTGCGGGCATACTCCCCAGGCGGTACACTTATCACGTTTGCTTTGGCACCCAGTCTCGTGACCAGACACCTAGTGTACATCGTTTACTGTGCGGACTACCAGGGTATCTAATCCTGTTCGATCCCCGCACCTTCGCACCTCAGCGTCAATTATCTGATAGCAACTTGCCTTCGCCATTGGTATTCTTCCAAATATCTACAGATTTCACCCCTACACTTGGAATTCTAGTTGCCCCTCAGTAATTCAAGATTAGCAGTTCTCAATGCAGTTCCGGGGTTAAGCCCCGGTATTTCACACCAAGCTTGCCAGTCCGCCTACATGCCCTTTACGCCCAATAATTCCGAACAACGCTCGCAACTTACGTATTACCGCGGCTGCTGGCACGTAATTAGCCGTTGCTTATTCAAAACTTACTGTCACCACGTACCCATTCCCTGATACGCTTCTTCTTCAGTTTCAAAAGGATTTTACAACCTTTCGGCCTTCAATCATCCACGCGGCGTCGCTCCGTCAGACTTTCGTCCATTGCGGAATATTCTTAGCTGCTGCCTCCCGTAGGAGTCTGGGCCGTATCTCAGTCCCAATGTGTCCGTTCACCCTCTCAGGCCGGATACCCATCATTGCCTAGGTGGGCCTTTACCTCACCTACTAGCTAATGGGCCGCGGGCCATTCTTTCGGCGAAGCCGTAGCTCCTTTCCCATTGCGTTTCCAATCCACAATGTCTTATTCGGTATTATCTCTTATTTCTAAAAGCTATCCCCAACCAAAAGGTATGTCACCCACGTGTTACTCACCAGTCCGCCACTCTAGGATACCCGAAGGTATCTTGCCGTTCGACTTGCATGCTTAAGACGCGCCGCCAGCGTTCGTTCTGAGCCAGGATCAAACTCTCCATGATTATTTCAAAAGCCCCGAAGGGCAAATGATTCCATTTTCAAGTTCAATTCCTTCTTTTCTTAAAGGAATCTGATACAGCTTCCGCTGCATCATAGGTTTCCATTCTTCGCATCTCTGCTTAGAATCTTACTGCTGACTTGTCAAATTTCTTTGACCTGTCTACTTTCTTTTCCTTCCCTGTTATTTACTGTTTAGAACTCACCTGCCTTACTTTTTTTTGGCAAGGCGGACAAAACACCACTTAAGCATTTTTTTTCAATTTGCTTTTTAGCGGGTGAGAAAGAGTATATATCTTTCTGAAAGTTTTTGTCAAGTGATATTAAAAAAATAATTTATTTTTTTTAATATCAATCAAAGAAGATCGAACATAATATTCATCAACTTTATTGAGCCACTCGGGATTCGAACCCAAGACCCACGCCTTAAAAGGGCGTTGCTCTACCTACTGAGCTAGTGGCCCATGCATCAATTGCGATGCTTGATTAATATAAAGCCAAAACAAAAAATTGTCAATAGGAAAAATAAAAAATATTTTATTTTTTTTTGAAAAGTGTTACTATTAAAAAATCATGAAATTTACAGAATCAAAAATAACCGGTTATATTTTAGCAGTTTTTTCTATATTAATCTGGGGAATAACCTTTATCTGCACTAAAGTTCTTTTACAGGACTTTTCATCATTAGAAATTCTGTTCATCAGATTTGTAATTGCATATATCAGTCTTTTACTGCTAAAACCAAAAAAACTGAACGTCTCTGGCAAAGACAATCTTCTGTTTGTTTTTGCAGGACTTTCCGGAGTAACGGTATATCAGTTTGCTGAAAATATTGCTTTAAATTTCACTACAGCATCAAACGTAAGTATAATTGTTTCCATAAGTCCTATGTTCACCGCAATTCTTGCAGCCCTGATATTAAAGGAAAAACATCTGACATTCCGCTTTATACTGGGATTTATAATCGCGATTACCGGTATCACTTTTGTAAGCCTTAACGGACAAAAAAATTTTAACCTCAATCCTAAAGGTGATTTACTTGCACTATTCTCTGCTGTATGCTGGAGTTTTTATTCAATTTTGATTTCACTTATAAACAAAAAAGGCTTTGATCCTGTTTGTTCTGCAAGACGTGTTTTTTTCTTTGCTATAATTTTTATGTTACCTTTAATTACTGGAAGTCATTTTTTTTCTGGCAGACTGGAAGATTTTTCTATCACTATGAATCTAAATGAAAACGTCCGGAGATTTTCTAAACTGATAAACTGGATTAATTTTTTGTTTCTGGGGATAGCGGCTTCTGCTTTATGTTTTTCGGCATGGAACAAAGCCTGTAAAATCATAGGCACAGTTAAAACAACAACGGGATTATACATGATTCCTGTTGTAACAATTATTTTTGCTTATATTTTTTTAGGAGAACAAATGACTGCAGCAGGTTTTGCAGGAGCTTTTCTCACAATCCTTGGTCTTGTAATATCTGAAAGATGATTTATCACAAAACAATTGACTTATAATACTAATGAACTTAAAATAAAAGTATGACTGAAAAAACAACATTCGAAAAACTGGTTAAAGGAATAACACAAAAAGAACGCATCGACCTGCTTGAAAAACTTGAAACAATTTCAGATCCTGTAGCTACTGCAATTCAAACAGATGTTTCAGAAGAAAAAGAAGTTGAAGAAGACCTTCAACTAAAACTGAAAAATGAATCCATTTTTTTGAGAATACTGATTGCCATCCGTTCGTTTTTTAGTCAGCAAACCTCAGAGACCATATACAATGATCATCTGGTTACCACAAAGGCACGCCAGATAGAACGAAACTATCCTGATTTAATAGATTACAAACACGGTTTTTTACTCACAACTTTTTTTAATAAACTTCATGAACTGAAAGGGGTTGCAGATTATTTTCGTCCAAGCATTTCCTACTATGAAGAAAATCCCGGTGAAGTATATGTATTTTTAGGTTCTCTTATCATTCCGGAAATAACAGAAAAAATTGAAAGCGAAACTGATCCTTACAATATTCCTTTTGATCAGGACTTAACAAGTGATATCCGTCCGCAGCTTATGCGAAAAATTGAAGAAATTCTTCTTACAATTCCTGCAGCTGAAAAAAATGATTTATATGCCGCGGTCCAGTGTCTGGACTGGCTGAGAGCTTTTGTAAGGCTACCCTACGAAAGATTATCTTCCAGATTTCTTTCAATTGTAAACGGAAACTACACCTGCCCGCTTGACAGTGCAGCAACTGAACTGGAAAGTTTTGCAACTGTACTTTATTCAGGAAGACAGCTCTATACAGAAGTTTTAGAGACACTATATTTTATTTCCAAAGACAGCAGTGTTTCTGCCAGCAAAACAGATCCAGAAAAATATGTTGAGAAAAGCATCGAACAGATATCAATACTTAAAATGTTTATTTCAACAGTCCCTGTAAAAGCAATTGCAGGAATAGCAAATCATGTATCAAATTTTTTTCCAAAAAAAATGCCGGGCGTTGAAGACTGGTTTGTAAAATATAAAAATCACTGGCGGAAAATTTTCGATCAGAAATGGGAAGCCTGGTTACATGACAGAAAACTCAATCGCACAAAAATCAGGATGCAGACTCTTCTAGGAACAGATGAATACCCTCTTTTACCAAACAGACCATGGACAGAAATTTGGGGAGGTTTGTATTTTGCCCGCGAATATTCTATCGGATTTGTAAATAAATTTTACGAAACAAGATATCAGACTTTCAGCAAACTGATAAAAACCATCACCATCGAAGGAGAATTTGCCCAGCGCGAAGACAGAAAAATTTTTACTGATTCTTACAACATGCTTAACAAAGTAAACGATACCTTAATAGAATTGAACGATAATCTTTCAGAAAAAGGACAGTTTGGGTCATCTTTTGAAAATATCAGAAAAGACGGAATCCGTACAATTCAGGGGCAGGAAAAAATAGATTCCCTTTTGATGACAATTGCATCTGAAGCTTCAACAATAGTTGCGACCTTTTGCGAAGCATCAAGAAATTTAATTCAGATTTTAGGAAGCATTGTAACGGAAACTCTCGACGCAAGAAACGTTTCTTTAACAAACATCAGTATTTTACAGGGCAAACAGAACAAACTTTTTAAACAGCAGTTGTCTGAAATGTATGCCGCAATGATAGAATCTCTGGCAATCATAAAAGAATTAGAAACACTCGAACTTAACACAATTCCATCATAAGCGAAATGAAAAAAAAATCTTTTTTTGATGAGAAAAAAATCTATGACTCTAATGGTACTTTACTAGCTGCAGGAATTTCTTTTGGAGAAAATTTACCATCAGCCTTTATAACGACAAAAGCTGCTCATTCGATGAAATTCAGATGGAATGAAGAAAACAACAACAGAAAAAAAATTTTTGAAAAATGCAGACTAAACTTAAAAAATCTTGTGAGCATAGAATTAAATCACACAAAAACAGTTTATGCTGTTGAAAGCTCTGAAGAAACAAATAATAAAATCGGCGATGGTCTTATCAGTATAAACAAAAAACTGATTCTTTCTGTGACGGTTGCGGACTGTATGCCAATATATTTTTTTGATCCTGTAACGAAATGTTTCGGTATTGTTCATTCAGGCTGGAAAGGCACAGGAATAATAGAAGAAGCTGTCTTGAAAGCAAAAAAACTTTATGGAGCAAAAAGCGAAAATATAAAAGTAATCTTAGGGCCTCACATAAAAGATTGCTGTTACGAAACTGATAACATTCGTGCGGATTACTTCAGAAAAAATTTTTGTAATAACTGCATAACAGAAAAAACGGATAATAAATTTATGCTGTCACTTGAAAAAGCAAATCTTTCTATCTTAGAAAAATGCGGTATTAAACCTGATAACATAATTTGTTCATCAGACTGCACATGCTGTGATTCAAGACTTGGTTCCTTCAGACGAGAATGTGTGATGAATGAAACCAAAATACTAAATTTTTCTGATCCTAACGAACCACCTCAAAACTTTACCAGAATGGCTGCTTTTATCTGTTATTAAAAAACATACGATTTATCTGATTCAAAACTTTAGAATGAAACTTTATTCCATTGAAAGCACTTTATTTTTTTGATATTATCAAAAGCGAAAAAAGATTTCTCATTTTAAGGACAACAAGATAAAAATGGACATGAAAGAAGAGTGTAAAAACTTTGTAGCAAAAGCTATAAATCAATTCATCGATAATAAAACACTTCAGGCTGAAAAAGTTTCTCCTGAAAATCTTTTAGCAGAAAATCCACCAAAAAAAGAATTAGGTGATGTTGCATTTCCGCTTTTTACTTATGCAAAAACTTTCAGAATGGCACCTCCTGTAATAGCAAAGGAACTTGAAGGAATAATTCAGGATTATGCAAAGAGCGGCGAAAAACTTCCGGGTGATTTTTTTGCAACAGGACCATACCTGAATGTCCGGCTTAACAAGGGAAATGCAAATGCAGCAATCCTGAAAAAAATTTTTGAACAGGGTGATAATTACGGACGACTAAACAGTGAAGGAAAATCCCCCATGGCTGGAAGGCGTGTCATGGTAGAGTTCTCCAGCCCTAATACAAACAAACCTTTGCACCTTGGTCACTTAAGAAATGATGCACTGGGTGAATCAGTTTCGCGAATGTTAAAAAAATGCGGAGCTGAAGTTTTCAAAGTAAACATCATCAACAACCGTGGAGTACACATCTGTAAATCCATGTATGCTTACAAAATGTTTCATGAAAAAAATTGCGATACGCCTGAAAAACTTGGTGTAAAAAGTGACCGCTTTGTAGGCGACTGTTATGTTGAGTTTAATAACATCGGTAAAAAACCTGACGGTACAATTGATCAGAAAGAACATCAGGCTGCAGAAGAAGCTGCACAAAATATGCTTGTTGAATGGGAAAAAGGAAATCCAGAAGTTCATAAATTATGGAAGCAGATGAACGACTGGGCAATTAACGGCGTAAAACAAACCTACGACAGAACTGGAGTTTCATTCGACAAGTTATATTTCGAAAGCGAAACTTATCTGAAAGGTAAAGATGAAATTCTTAAAGGACTGGAAAAAGGTATTTTTTTTAGGGCCGAAGATGGTTCTGTAAGAATCAATGTTTCATCTGTAGTTGGAAAAAACAAAGACGGTGAAGAACAGGAAAAAGTTCTGCTGAGAAAAGACGGTACTTCTGTTTATATAACTCAGGATATCGGAACAGCCATCAGCCGTCATAATGACTGGGATTTCAACAGCCTTGTTTATGTAGTTGGAAGTGAACAGATTTATCACTTTAAAGTTTTGTTTTACATTTTGAACAGGCTTGGATTTGACTGGGCAAAGAAACTTTATCACTTAAGTTATGGAATGGTGAATCTGCCGGAAGGAAGAATGAAGAGTCGTGAAGGCACAGTTGTTGATGCAGATGATTTAATTGACAATTTACGTGACGGAGCTCTTGAACAGATAACTGAAAAAGGGCGCGAACAGGCAGTCGGAAATCCAAAAGAGGTTGCTGAAAAAATTGCACTTGGTGCACTGCATTATTTTTTGCTTCAGGTTTCTCCAACTAAAGACATGATATTTAATCCGAAAGAATCTCTTTCCTTTAACGGAAACACAGGTCCTTACCTTCAGTACATGGGTGCCAGAATCAGTTCAATTCTGAAAAAAGCAAATGACGCGGGTGTTTTAAGTGATTATTCAGATGAAACAATGGCTCTGCTTACAGAGGATCAGGAATGGAGTTTAATAAAAACATTAGGTGAATATCCTCAAATTCTGGAAAAAGCAGCAGACAAACTGGATCCAAGCACTGTTGCAGTTTATCTGTATGAAGTTTCAAAACTGTTCAGTAAGTTTTATCATGACTGTCCGATTCTTTCTGTTGCACAGGAAAATCCAAAACTGGCACAGGCACGGCTTGCGCTTGCAGAATGTACAAAAACTGTTTTGAAAAATGCCTTCGAAATGATTCTTGTTCCGTTTCTTGAAACAATGTAATTTCACTCAATAATTGTATTGCCCTGTCAGTAAGGCAATACAATTATTCAAGTTCTTTCAGCCATTGGGTATAACAGGCATCGCTTGGCATTTTCCAGGAAGCACGAGGACTTAAACCTACACTACCGACAGCAACTCCATCCGGAAGACAACTTCTTTTAAACTGATTGTTAAAAAATCTTTTGATAAAAATTTTTAAAAACTTTGTTATGCTTTCCCGATCATAAATTCCTTCAAAGGCTTTTTCTGCCAGATACCGAATCTTCTTTGGAGAAAAGCCCCAGCGGATCATATAATACAAAAAGAAATCATGTAATTCATAAGGTCCGACAAGATCTTCTGTTTTTTGACTGATTTCTCCTTTCTGTGGTGGTAATAATTCTGGACTTACAGGAGTTGCAAGAATATCATAAAGCACCTGGGCAAGTTTTGATTTTTCATTTTTATCAGCGTACCACTTAACAATAAAACGGATTAAGGTTTTTGGAATATCAGCATTCACTCCATAATTGGCCATATGATCACCATTAAAAGTAGCCCAGCCAAGAGCAAGCTCTGAAAGATCACCTGTTCCAATTACCATACCTGAACACATATTTGCATAATCCATAAGAATCTGTGTTCTTTCGCGGGCCTGTGCATTTTCAAAAGCTGTATCATGAATTTCTTTATCATGCCCGATATCTTCAAAATGCTGAAGGACTGCTTTTTCTATACGAATTTCCTGAATATTAACTCCAAGTTCTTTTGCAAGCGTGAAAGCATTATTGTGAGTTCTTTCAGAAGTTCCAAAGCATGGCAGAGTAAACACTCTTATATTTTCTAACGGCAGCTGATTTTTCTTAAACGCCTCTACACAAACAATCAGCGCAAGTGTTGAGTCAAGACCGCCGGAAAGCCCAAGCACAACAGTCTTACAGCCTATATGTTTCATGCGTTTTAACAGCCCCTGAACCTGCATTGAAAGAATTTGTCCGGCACGAACATTCCTCTGTGTTTCATCTTCCGGCACAAAAGGATTTTGTGAAATTTTTCTGATAAGTTTTGCACTGCGTCTTGAGAACATTAAATCTATATTCCGGTATTCAGTTTGTTTAATACCTGAAAATGCAGCAGAAAGATTTCCTTTAGAGCGTCGTTCATGCACAACCCGATCCACATCAACATCGCAAAGTGCATATCCGCCAGAAAACGGTTTTGTTTCTTCCAGAATTATTCCATTCTCACAGATAATTGAATGTCCTGAAAAAACAAAATCTGTAGAAGATTCTCCTGTTCCGCTTTCAGAATAAACATAAACACAATTTAAGCGGAGAGAAGCAGAAGATACATTCAGTCGTCTTGAAACTGCTCGTCCGACAAGTTCACATTTTGATGAAAGATTTACAATGACAGTTGCTCCTGCTAAAGAATGCCTTACAGATGGAGAAACGGGAACAAACAAATCTTCTTCCAGTTCAACTGCAATTTTTACATTTTTATCCGCTGCATCACAAAACAACACATCCGTTCCAAAAACAACAGCTTCCTGCATTCCTGAAAGCATCAGTTCTTTTGTACCTGTTTCCATGTATGAAGAAAACCATCGAGAATCGCCGTTTTCATTTAAAGAAGATACATTTGTTTTTGGAATGAATGCCAAGACTTTTCCATATTGAATCGCAGCGGCAACAGAATAAATTTTATTTTCAAACGCAAAAGGCAAACCAACAAAAATTAAAACAGGACTCGCAGATGTTTCATCCGCAATTTTTTGAACAGCTTCAAAAGCTGAGGTCAAAAGACTTTCCTGCAAAAACAAATCACCACAGGTTGCACCTGTAACACACAACTCAGGAAATACAATACAAGAAGCACCTTCTTTTGCAAGATTTTTTGTACATTCAATTATTTTATCTGCATTATAATCGCAATCAGCAATTTTTATCTCAGGGCTGCAGCACGCCACTCTAAAAAATCCGTTATTCATGTCTATTATTTTAGCATATAATTGATTTTATTAAAATAAATCTTTACAATAATATCAACAATTTTCTGGAGGTATTTTAAAAAATGAATAAAGCATTGCAGACTTTAATGGACAGAGGTTTTTTTGCACAATGCACTGATTTAGACGGATTATCAAGCCTTATGGACAAAGGTCCTGTTACTTTTTATGTAGGTTGTGATCCGACAGGTCCGAGTTTGCATATAGGACACATGGTTCCTTTTTTTGCACTTAAACACTTACGCGCTCAGGGCCACAATGGAATTGCCTTAGTTGGTGGCGGAACAGCCAGAATCGGGGATCCTTCTGGAAAAACAGAAATGCGAAAAATGATTTCGTATGAACAGATCGATGAAAATGTGAAATCGATTTCTGAGCAATTAAATAAATTTATCGGCTTTGACGGAAAAACCGCTTTTACCGCTAACAACAAAGACTGGCTTGCAGACCTTAACTATATTGACTTTTTACGTGACATAGGATCCTGCTTCAGTGTAAATCATATGCTTACATTTGAAAGCTACAGAAAAAGAATGGAAACAGGTCTTTCCTTTATAGAGTTTAACTATCAGCTTTTACAGAGTTTTGACTTTCTGCAATTACACAACCGCTACAATGTCTGTCTGCAGATAGGTGGTGATGATCAATGGGGAAACATTGTTGCTGGCATTGAATTAATTCGTAGAAAAACAGATGCCGGCGATGGAAAAAATCATGAAGTTTTCGGACTTACTTTCCCGCTTATCACTACAAGCGATGGTAAAAAAATGGGCAAGACTGAAAAAGGTGCTTTGTTCTTAAATCCACAGATGACATCTCCATACGATTTTTTCCAATACTGGAGAAACGTTACAGATGCCGATGTTTCAAAATTCATGAAACTGTTTACCTTCCTGCCGCTTGATGAGATTGAAACAATCTGTAAAGGTGACATCAATAAAGCAAAAGAAAAACTTGCCTATGAAGTTACAAAAGAAATTCATGGCAAAGAAGAAGCGGACAAAGCTCTTGAAGGTGCAAAAGCAGCATTCGGTGGTGGTGGTGACAAATCTCATATGCCGTCTTCAAAGATTGATGCAGCCAGACTCGAAGAAGGAATTGGCGTTATCGACTTATTTGCCAGTGCAAATTTAGGCGGAACAAGAAGTGATATTCGACGTCTGGTTGAACAGGGAGGAGCTTTTGTAAATGAACTTAACATAAAAGATCCAAAAGCAATAATCACCAGTTCAAATCTGGATAAAGACGGTGAACTTATATTACGTGCAGGAAAGAAAAAATTCTGCAGAATTATTCTCAATAAATAATTTGTAAAAGGGAATTTCGTAAAACCAGTATATCGTTTTTTTCGAGATTCCCTTAGTTCTTTTTTGCTGATGCTATCCAGCGGGCAAGATGAAAGCCCCCTGTAACCAGAAGAACAATTCCGGTTATATCAAGTATTGTGTGAAGAATATCGGTAATAAGGTTATTTTTTGCACAAACCGCTCCAAGAATTATAAAGAACAAACCAAGCAAAGTTAAAAAAGACAAGGCTTTTGCCCGAAACAGCTTTCTTTCAGAATTTTTTGCCGGACTAATTACAAATACTTTTCTGAAAACCTCACGAACAGAATTAACAATTCTCCTGAAGAAACCGGGATTTTTCAGTTTTTCAAGTTGTGCATATCCTTCTAAAAGCTCTTCATCCGTAAAAGGAAGTCTCTGATTATTTTCTTCAAGTTCCATTTCCAGCTGAGTTACCTTGTCACGTGTATCTACAATAACTGCATTTATTGTTGTCCAGCCAAGCTGTTTTGCAGCCTGAAAACGACGTTCTCCGGCAATCAGTTCATTATTAGAATTTATTGTAATCGGATTTAAAAGGCCATACCGTTTCATGCTTTCTTTTAATGGTTCAAGATTACCAACCGTGTGCCGAATTCTTTTTTTCACTTTGATATCTTCAATATTTATCTGCATGAAGGCCTCCTGCATTAATGCGCATCTATAAGATTAGATTCAACAGTTTCTGTTTCCATCTGTTCCTGATTTTCAGTTGTTTCAACAACATCATTTTCTTCTGCACTTTGTAAATCTTCCACAGAGAGGTTCGAATCGCCAAACAACGAGTTTTCAAATTCCTCGAAATCATCAGGTACCTCAGTATATTCGTTATTAAATTCATTTTCCTGCTCTGATGTATTTTCCGAGGATAGTTCTTCAGAAGGCTCATCTTCAAAAAGAGAATTATAACCTTCAGATAATTCCGTTTCAGATTCGAAAGCATCTGTTTCTAAATTTACTGTATCTGTCTGTATATTCTGTTCATCATCAAAAAAGGTATCCGACTGAAAACTTTCTTCTGATTCTTCATCCTCAAACAGAGGATTTTCCTGCTGCACTTTTTTGTTTGTTTTTTTAGTCGAAGGAAGTTTCTTAGGAACCGTAAATGTATTATTCGACTTTAAGGCAGAATTTTTATTCGATGTTTTTTTGTTTGATGAATTTGTTCCACCTGAAGACGGCAACTTTTTCACAGTTGAAGATGAATTTGCATTTATATTACCTGCCGGTTTTTTATCGAACTGTTCATCATACTCCAGATTGATACCTAAAGCCTTCAAATCCAGTTTTAATGGAGATTTATCTGTAATTTTTGGCAAAGTTTCACTTGAAAGATATCGTGCCCTGGAAATACGGATTTCTCCCAATGCTTTTGCATCTTCCCGGCTTGTATGAAATTTACAAACCGTTTTTGGTTCTGTTCCTTCAAGAAAATACTTTGTCGTAACATGATCACCACAGGCAGCTGTTAATATCTCACCCGAAACAGAACAGACTGAAGCTTTTACAAGTCCCGTCTGAGGTACTGGGAATTCCTTCATAGGCAAATCTTCATGACAGATGCGCATATAGTCACCCCATGCTACACCAGAAAGAGTTGAGCCTGTTAATTCCAGTCCGAGTGACTGCCCGACTTTATCAAAGCCAAACCATATTACAGTAGTCAGATAAGGCGTATATCCGGCAGCCCACGCTGAAGCCCAGTTCTGCGTAGTACCTGTTTTACCAGCCGCCGGAATCATGTATTCCCTGCCGTTTTTATCCTTATACTGAAGCCGGGTTCCATTTCGGGTTCCCCAGGCCATTGTGCCTATGCGTACAGAATTACGTAAAATATCTGTCATGATAAAAGCTGTTTGCGGACTGATAACCTGAATGGCAGCTCCTTTACGTTTTTGTTCAAGCCGAAGTTCCTTTTCTGGATTTAAGAAAACTTTTCCAGTTCGATCTTCTACAGAACGGATTGCAATTGGTGTTACTTCCCTTCCCTGGTTTGCATAAATTGCATAAGCCCGTGCAAGTTCTATCGGTCGAACAGACGCAGTTCCAAGCCCGACAGGATAGGTTCTGGTCAAAGCTCGTTCAGGTATTTCTTTTTCAGGAATTCCCAAAAGCGCAACAGCTCTGTTAATTGCAGCATCAAACCCAATTCCTTCGAGAATCTTAAGGGAAGGAACATTCATAGATTTAGCAAGAGCATACCACAACTGTACATTACCTGCCCATTCACCCCTGAAATTTTCAGGATAGTATGGAGTTCCGTCTTCGTTTGTAAAAATATACGGAGAATCGTCTATTTGAGTTACAGCAGTAAACTTTCTTGAATCTATTGCTGCTGAATAATATAAAGGCTTGAAAGTACTTCCAGGCTGAATCTTTGCCTGCGTAGCCCGTATAAACTGATTTTCTGAATTGAATTTACTTCCACCAACTAATGCCGTGATATAGCCTGTATCATTCTCCAATGTTACAAGCGTTCCCTCAATTGTTGTTTTTCCCGCATCCTGTTTTTGCTTTGAGTTTACAACATTTACAACACCAACTTTAAGCGGTTCAATATTGAACATTAAAGAAAGTACATCAAGCACAGGATTCAGTTCTTTTTTATATTCAGCCTTTGCAGTTGTTTCATTAAGTTCACTGGAAAATTTAAGCTGCGGAATATCAAAAACCAGAGAAAAGAGTTCTGTCATTGGAATGTAAGTTTTCGAAGCATCTGTTTTTCTTTCGCTTGAGGAGCGTGCATATATTCTGTTTGCATAGGCGATGCGGGCTTCCATAATTTCCTGGGCTGCCTGCTGATGCTTCAGGTTCATAGTTGTATTAACAGTGTATCCGCCTGTGGTAATATCATTAGAACCATACATCATTCCGGTAAGTTCACGACGGACATATTCACTAAACCACGGCGCTTTATCTTCACGGCTGAAATATGCAGAAGTACTGATTCGTGTTAAGTCAAAGTTTGACCAGTATTCATCATAGCTTTCATCTGCTTCTTCCTGAGTGATGTATCCGTTTTTAACCATTGAATAAAGTACATCCTGCTGGCGTTCACGTGCACGGTTCGGATGATCGAACGGATTATAATAGGCTGGATTAGAAAGCTGAATAACAAGTATCGCACTTTCAGCAGGAGTTATTTTAGTGGCATCATGACCAAAATAATATTTTGATGCAGCATTAACTCCATAAGTTCCACCACCAAAATATATTCTGTTCAGATATAATTCCATAATTTCGTCTTTGGAGTATCGGCGTTCCATTTGAAATGCCCACCACAACTCTTTGATTTTGCGCATATAAGACATTTCAGTTCTGTCACAATAAAGAGAGCCGGCAATCTGCTGAGAAAGTGTACTTCCACCTCCAAGAGTTCGCACTGTAAGTTTTCCGACTACTGCACGCAAAACAGCCTTTAAGCTGAAACCGTTATGTTCATAAAAAATACGGTCTTCGCGGGTAACCAGAGAATCAATCATATGTTGAGGCAACCGGTCTATGGAAATCATTTCCCGTTTTTCATCTGAAGCAAATTCAGTGATTACTTCACCATTTATATCAAGCAAACGGGTTGGAAGAGCTGGATTAAATTCAATAAAATTTTCAACATTTTTTGTATTTACAGTGCCTGCTAAAAGTCCGCCTAAAATACCGCCAAAAATGACAGCAAAAAAAACAAGCACAAAAAACAAAATACATGTCTTTACTTTGATTTTTTCCATAATAAAATAATAACGGATTTTTCTATTTTTTCAAGTCAGCGAATGGATCAACCTTACTGTACATTTCACGAAGCTTTGGTTTTTCAATTTTACCTGTTGCATTTCGCGGAACTTTTGCAAAGATTACTTTTCGAGGCCGCTTATATTTTGGAAGTTCCATACAGAAATTATTTACATCTTCTTCTGTACATTTTTCACCATCTTTCAGTTCGATAATTGCAGCAGCAATTTCA
>JAEEGL015783819.1_pt1 | contig 14396 bp, 9 predicted proteins | sample 9134231 | NCBI WGS metagenome assembly JAEEGL01 (sample SAMN16246548, study PRJNA631951) | gut metagenome | biome: gut microbiome; feature: rumen; material: fiber-attached | host: Bos | place: Iran: Karaj | collected 2018-10
GATCATCAAAATCACCGCCTCTGGAAAACTCCGTTACGGAGCCGTCTTCACCGTAGCGGGTGATCCTCCACCTGTCTGTACCGGTGCCGGGGCCGGGACCGTAAAAATATGTGCCGCATGTCGTGTTGTAATTGATGGAAGACTGACAGGCTTTGCCGGTCGTCTCAAGAACTATGTACGAGAACAGATCCTGACCGGGTGCGGGATAGAATGTCATTTCGACACGGGCTGCGTCTGAGAGGTCTTCATGAGTCTCACAGTGCGCCAGAGGAAGATGGTTCTGATCAAAGCATTTTTTTTCTACAGGAAGCGAATACTCCTCTTTCCCCCACGGCAGATAGAGATAAACGGTTTTCTGATCCCATCCGTAAGTAGGCAGGAACGTCCTGTAAGAGTTGTGGCGCAGCTCGGCTCTCGGCAGGTCAAGATGCCAGCCGGCGACAAGGTTTTTATCCTCGTCGTAATAGATCCCGGCTCTCAGGACCGGTGCGAACGAAGGGACTCCGGGGACCGGTTCGAGTGCGACATCCCGCCTGAAAATATCCGGTAAAATCAGGCTGTTATAGGCTTCCTGCCGGATCATGCGCGAAGCGTTGAGCGGTACGCAGAGACTGCCTATAGCGGTAAAACCTGTTTTGCAGTCCCACTGGCAGATGCTGTCCGCACAACCCTGATCTCCGGAATGACACAGATCCGTGATTTTCCCGGCAGGGACCTGATATTCCTGTCCGGCAGTGCTCCAGATAATTCTGTCGTCCGAAGCTATTTTCGAATTTTCCGGCAGATCACCGCAGTCGTACTTTTTTTCGTCGGGCTCACATCTCCCTGTGCCCGCGTCGTAATGGGTCCCGCTGTCGCATCCGGCCGGATTGAAACATGTGTTGTTGAAGGCGTGATAGATGTAACCGTCGTCGCATACACACTTTCCGCTGACGCATGTTCCGTGCGCCGGACAGCCGCCGCTGTTGTCGATCACTCCGTATTTTCCGCCCTGATCCCCGTACCGGATCAGTCCGTTGCACTCCCAAAGCCCGATCCCGCCGAGCCATCCCTGAACAGTGCTGCCGTCCGGACGGACCGACCCGTAAAAGCCGTTTTCCGTGTCGGCAAAAACGATCTCCTTCAATGAGCTCACGGAAGCAAGCGGATGGGGATCGTAAACTCCCGAATACGAAATATCGAGGCTCTCGAGCGGAAGAGCTGCAAGCGGACTCAGATCATTTGCCGGATCGCCGGAAATGTTGAGAACCTTCAATCCCGTGCAGCCGGCGAGCGGTGAGAGATCCGAAATGCTGTTCCCTGAAATATCAAGCACGCTCAGCGAAGAGAAAAGCCCGATCCCGCCGAGAGATGCGATACTTTTTCCTTTTAAAGGAAGGTGCGTGATATCTTCAAGCATTTCCGGGTCGATGTCTGTTTCTGTTTCAACATCGTAGCCCTTGTACTGAAGCAGTTCCACGACCGCCGCCGCCAGATTTTCGTCTTCGAACCAGCCCTCCTCGCAGTAACCGTTTCTCAGGACATAGCCGTAACCGCAGGAACACACCGGATAACCTAAGGAATCGTCGCAGGTCCCGCCCGTTCCGCAGTCGACACCGTAGCAGAGATCGATCAGGACATCGTGATACATGTCGTCGTAGGCGTCGTCGCCGTTGCCCAAGACCTCGGCTGTAACATACTGATTGCCGTTTACCTCATGCTGAAACCAGAAGTCGATATACTGTGAATCCACATTGTCGCAGACTCCTTCCGTCACGCACTGAGCCACCGTTTTCCGGTAGTTGTGCCACACGTTTTCAGAATCCAGAACGTTGATGATTATGTCGTAGAGTGACGCCTCTGAAGGAGTGAAATGGTATGCGTTCTTTGCAAAAATCAGACGGTAATGACAGTTTCCAGTGTTGTAGCAGGTGATCCCGTTGAGAATAGCAAGAGTGTCCGTAGTCGAGGCTTCATTAAGAAAACAGTTCAAGCCCTCCGCGGAGAATCCCGTTTCGCAGCTGCAGACCTCCGCGCCGCTTACGACCGAACAGACACCGTGACCGCTGCATGTGACGCCGTCGCAGCCTAAAATGCAGTCCAGGCCGTTGGCAATATAACCTTCATCGCAGGCGCACCATTCGTCTTCGCCGTCCTCCTGGCATTCGCCGTGCCCCGAACAGGTGACATCGTCGCATAGATCGGCACCCCATCCGGCATACAGTGAAACAAAAGAAAACAGTACAGTTGAAAACAAAAACATTTTTTTCATGGCCGCCTCCTTTTTCATGGTTGTCTCCGATAGATATGTAAATAACCGTCTGATTTTACTTGGTTTTGTAAAATATGCAAGCAGAAAAACGTTTATCTGGAAAAGTAACGTACCAAACGTGCGCTGCTATTTGTCAGAAGCTTGGATTTTCGTGAGAAAAAAAAGAAGTGGAGCTACCGAGGTGACTTGAACACCCGACCTGCTGATTACGAATCAGCTGCTCTACCGACTGAGCCACGGTAGCACCAACGGGCAGGAAGTATAGTAAAAAGTTTTTTAATGTCAAGATTTCAGCTGGTCGTAGAGGCGATTTTTGCGGATAAATTCCGGAATTCCCGCCGGAAGCAGGTGTTCGAAGGGTTTTCCTTCGGCGATAAGCCGGCGGATCTCCGAGCTCGATATGTCCGTAAGGACGATCGACTTGTGATCAGGGCTTTCGTTCCGTTCTCTCCCTACGACGATTATGTCTTGGCAAATAGCCGAAATTTCACCAAAATTTTTCCACTTGTCTCTCACGTTCCAGTTGTCGGAACCGATGATGAGCGAAAAGAGTCTTTCCGGAAATTCTGCAGTCAGAAATTTCAACAGATCGACTGTGTAGACTGTTTCAAGGCCGATTTCTCGCTCAAATCCGCAGACTTTGACCTCTTCTTCATCCCACGGACGGGCCATGATACGGCACATCTCGATCCTCTTTTCAAAGTCAGACGGCTTGAAGCCGAAGGGATGCGAAAAGCTCGGCACGATCCAGACTTCATCCATTTCAAATTTGTTTAGTGCCAGAAATACCGTGAGCTGATGCGCCAGATGCGGCGGGTCGAATTTGCCGCCGAATATCGCAGTTTTTTTAGGCCTGTCCATTGTCTGCTGCCGGTTTGACGAGGGTTTGTTCAATATCCTTGAGGACCTTCTCTTCAAGTTTTTCCTTATTTTTTTCGTAGAAGGTTTCAATGGTCGAAGCCAGTGTCAGAGACTTCTTTCTCTTGAGGAAGAAGTTCAGAACTTTGATAAATATGCACTTCGTCTCGATGATTTTCGGGTTGTTGCCGGGATTATCCTCGGAAAGAAGAGAAAAAATCTGTCCTGTCGCGAACTTTACCGGCATTCTTGCAAGGAAGAAGGCGTATGTGATCTTATAACGCTTTTCAAGAGTGTGAAAGTCATAAAATTCGCTTGCGAGGGCCTTGGAGATGAAGTACTGACTCTTTTTTGAGGCAAATTCCTTGTCGGATATCTTTTTTTCGCTGATGCTTTTCTTCATCAGTTCTACCGCCTCGCACATCTCTGTACGGTTCTGGGAGAGCATATAGATGAAAAGGATATCCGGTGACGGCGCAAATTTTGCCATCGCCTGCAGGATCTTTTTCGAGTGGTTCTTGTTAGGGGGCGGGAAGAGGATCAGAAGCGTCAGCTTTTTTATGTGTTCCTGAGATATTACAGGAAGATTAGGCAATGAATTCAGGTAGAAAGCTAGACATGCAAGATCTGTGTGATCGATAAAATCCTCGATGTTCCCCTCCGCGATCTTCACGAACTGGAGGTAGATGTTTGTCGACAGTCTGAGTTTCAGGAGGCCGAACTGGTTGAAAATATGGCTTATAAGCTCCATCTGCTTGGCGGTGTCGCCGTCCAGGATGTCGGAGAGAAGCTCTCCTATTTCACGGCTTTCGCACCAGGTCGAGTCGGTGAAGAGCTCGTTTACGTGAAGTCTGAGGAAGTTCTTTGCCGCCGGATAAAAAAAACCGTAGGCGGCTGATGCGTTCTCGCCGTTTTTCAGAAAAAAATAGACGGAAGCGATATCCGCGAAGCGCTTCTGGCGGATAAAAAGCCGAAGGATGCTTTCGATGTAGATCGCTACATTTTCATGCTTGTCGCGGTTGGAGGCGACATTTTCAAGAGCGTCGGTGAAGAAGCGGAGCTGTTTGTCGCGATATGCGAGGTAGTTATTTGTGCCAGGGCGGCGTGCAGCTGTTATGAAAGCTTGCAACTCGTTGGAATCATTGCGGCTCATAGATCCCCTCAAAGCATTTTTCCGGTATGCCGCCGATCAGTATCTCATCATTTTCCGCGATGACGTATTCGATCGTCCCGCCAGGGAAGTTCAGGCGCCAGGCTTCGTTTTTGTGCGCGAAACCGTTCAGGGAAAGCGATCTCATCACTGCGGCGCCGCCAGTCCCGCAGCCGAGCGTAAAGCCGACTCCGCGTTCGCAGACAATGACATCAGCGCTCTTTTCAGTCTGGTTTATGTCGGAAACTATCTCCGCGTTTGCTTCGTATCCGAGCGGGTTGTCAAAACGCAGACGCGACGCCATCAGGTGTTTGTCGATGTCGTTGCTTTTTACAAAAACGACTACGTGCGGGTTCCCCATGGAGATCCCGGTAATGGAAAGCTCACATTCTTTAATGACGATCTTCTGCGTTCCGAAGAGTATCCTCGATTTTCCGAGCGAAGCCTGAATGTAGAGGCGTCCCTCACGATCTTCAAGTTTGACGTCAAGCGTGCCGTTGCCTGTCTCGATCTTTAGCGGGTTCGCGGTCATGCCGCGCTCGGAGGCAAGGTATGCGGCAAAGCAGCGGAGCCCGTTCCCGCACATCTCTGCTGTCGTACCGTCGCTGTTGACGATCACCATTTTCGCGTCGTTCTGCCGATCAGCCGGTTTGAAATTCACGAGGATCCCGTCCGCGCCGATCCCGAAATGACGGTCGCACAGCCTTTTTGCATCGATTTTTTCAAAATCTTCGGCTTCAAGAATGACGAAATCGTTGCCGGCAGCCTGGTATTTTGAAAAATGAAGCGCCATTTTAATGTTTTTCCGCTCTGAAAACGATGAATTTGCAGCCGATGTAGTTGGTTATCATGCCAGCCAGGATCCCGAAGAGGTTGGCGATCGCCGGAGCCATCGTGCCGTTTGTGAAGATGTGCGGCATGAGCCAGTAGACGATCTGCCTCGGAACAAGCGAGATGAGGCTTATTACCAGAAAGGTGAGGAACGACTTGAATGATGCGTGTCTGCCAGCCGTCTTCGGGCGGAACGACCAGTAGTGGTTTATAAGGTAGTTCTGGATAACTGCCGCTGCATATCCGAAAACCGGCAGAATGAAGAGCATGAAAGAATCCGGCTGTGCGTTCGTGACATACTTCATGATGATGAAGATCGTCTCGTCGGTGATGACTCCGAGCGTGCCCGTGACTGCAAAGCGGATGAACTCGAAGGAGAGCAGGATCGGGATAAGTTTTTTTATTTTGGCTCCGGTTGAAGCCTCTTTGGGGTCGAAATTTTCCATTATTTCCTCCTGAAAAGATATGCGGACCATTCATTTTTTACCGCCTTGTCGATGAGCTCGAAGTCGCCGAGCTCCATCCTGTCGGCGAAGTAGGGCATCTCGGTTGCCAGGACGCCCGAGAGGACGAGCCACTTGGCCGAAAGGCGCTTGAGGTCGTCCGAAAGGAAGTAGAGTACCGAAGAGATTATGTTTGCTACGACGATGTCGCGTTTTTCGGTCTGCTTGAAGATCGGCTCCACAGTAAGCTCGATCTTGTCCGAAACGCCGTTGAGTTCGAGGTTTTCCGCCGCGTTTTCGATCGCATCTGGATCGTTGTCGATAGCTGTGATCTTTAGGTGCGGAGCGATGTGCGCCGCTGCGATCGAGAGGATCCCTGAGCCGGTTCCGACATCGAGCATCGTTGAAACCGAACTGTCGAGCTTAAGCGCCTTTTCGATGAAGTCGAGCGAAAGCTGCGTCGTCTCGTGGTGTCCTGTCCCGAAGCCTCTGGCAGGATTGATGATGATGTTGCCTTCATTCTTTTTCCATGGCGGAACGACGGTGAGCGAACCGATTTTTACCGGAACGAAGTATTCGCGCCACTTCTCCTCCCAGTCTCCGTCGGATATGACCGAAACGTCAAAATCACTGAGCGCCTGAAGGACGTCGTCGCGCTTTTCAAAGTATAAAATCACAGCGTTCGGCTGTTCGTAGCTTCCCAGGAAACCGTCGATCGCGTAGAATTTATCCATGCTGCAGTCCTTCGGAAGAGCGATCTGATACCACTGGTTCATGTTTCCCCGCTAGTTTTTGAGTGTCTTCGAGAAGGTGTCCTTCAGCGTTACGATACGGTTGACAACGATCTTTTCCTGTGTCGTGTCGGGATCTATGCAGAAGTAGCCGACTCTCTCGAACTGGAACTGTTTCCCGGGCTTGAGGTTTCTGATGTTGTTCTCGGCGTAGGCTTCGACGACTTTCAGCGAATTTTTGTTCATATTTTCGATGAAATCGTGACCCTCCTCGACCTCGAACGGATCCTCCATCTCAAAGAGGTTTTCATAAAGTCTTGCCTCGATCTTCAGGCAGTTCCGAGCATCGACCCAGTGGATCGTTCCCTTGACCTTCCTGCCGTCGCTCGACCAGCCGCCGCGGGTCTCCGGATCGTAGGTGCAGTGCAGTTCGACGATGTTCCCCGCCGCATCCTTGACGACCTCGTCGCAGGTGATGTAGTAGGCGGCGCGGAGTCTGACCTCCTTGCCGGGAGCGAGCCTGTGGAACTTCGACGGCGGGTTCTCCATGAAGTCCTCGCGCTCGATGAAGAGCTCTTTCGAGAAGGAGACGAGTCTCTTTGCCGAGTTTTCGTCTTCCGGGTTGTTGATCGCCTCGAACTCTTCGGTTTTATCGTCCGGATAGTTGGTGATGACGACTTTTACCGGGTCCAGAACGCCCATGAAGCGGTCTGCCTTTTTGTTGAGGTCTTCGCGGACGCAGTGCTCGAGGAGCGCCAGCTCGACGGTGCTGTTTCTCTTCGCTACACCGATTTTTTCAGCGAAGTCTCTGATGGATTCAGGCGTGTAGCCGCGCCTTCTGATGCCGGCTATCGTCGGCATTCTCGGGTCGTCCCAGCCGGAAACGTATTTTTCTTCGACCAGTTTTTTGAGGAAACGCTTGCTCATGACGGTGTTGGTGAGGTTGAGCCGCGCAAATTCGATCTGCTGGGGCCTCTTCTCGATGCCTATCGCCTCAAGGAACCACTCGTAAAGCGGTCTGTGCGCCTCGAATTCGAGCGTGCATATCGAGTGGGTGATACCTTCGATCGCATCACTCTGACCGTGCGTGAAGTCGTAGGTCGGATAGATGCACCACTTGTTGCCGGTCCTGTGATGCTCGACCTTCCTGATGCGGTACATTACCGGATCGCGCAGCAGAACATTGGGATGCGCCATATCGATCTTTGCACGGAGCATGTATTCGCCCTCGTTGAATTCGCCGTTTTTCATCCTCTCGAAAAGTTCGAGGTTCTCTTCGACCGGGCGGTTCCTCCACGGGCTGTCCTTGCCGGCTCCCGTTGCGGTTCCGCGGTCGCGGCGCATTTCGTCGAGAGTCTGCTGGCAGACAAAGGCCTTTCCCTCCTTGATGAGCTTGACTGCCCATTCGTAGAGCTGATCGAAATATGACGACGCGTAGAGGACTTTGTCCGGCTTGAAGCCGAGCCACGCGATATCTTCCTGGATAGAATCGACATATTCGACATCCTCTTTTTCGGGGTTGGTGTCGTCGAAACGCAGGTTGCACTTGCCGCCGTACTGTTTCGCGAGACCGAAATTGAGGCATATGGATTTTGCGTGACCAATGTGCAGATAGCCGTTTGGTTCAGGCGGGAAGCGGGTCTGTATCGCCTTGTGCTTTCCGCTTTCGAGGTCTGCGTCAATGATTGCCTTTATAAAATTTGAAGAACTCTTTTCGTCCGATTCAAGGACCTTTTTAATCTCCTCAGCCATTTTGTGCTCCGGTACAAAAATACTAATGTTAAACAAAAACCAAAAATTATAATCATGCATAAAAAACGGTCAAATTGTTTGTGACGGAAGCCGGCGGCTCCCTGTTTTTGAATTTGAGGCTTTCTCTGGTAAAATATCATGCTTTTTTCAACGGAGGGGTTATGAAAACGAACTTTTTTGCCGCATTTTTTGCGTTTTTCACACTTTTGTTCCTTTCTGCAGGCTGCGAAAACGTTGTCCACGAAGAGTGCTCCCAGCCGAACATCAACCGGCACGCCTACGCTTTCATGAAGGACTGGTATCTCTGGTACGAGCATCTTCCGAACATCGATATTTCCGGTTTTGCGTCGCTCTCCGAGATGATCGCCGCGGTAAAGTATGTCGATAACGGCACGGTCATCGACCGTTTTTCGTATGCGGTGAAGAAGCAGGAGCATGATGATTACTATGCCGGAAAGCGTTACGGAATGGGCTTTTCGATGGTCCGTGAAGAAAATTCGGATATCTATGTCAGCATCGTCTACCCCGAAGGTCCGGCCGGTAAGGCAGGTATGCGCCGCGGTCAGAAAATCCTGTCACTGAACGGTGTTACGGTTCAGGAGCTCGATGAAAACCAGGAGTACAACTACCAGCACAAAGGAGAAGAGGGGTATGTCGAAAAGCCTGACTGGAACAATGTCTACAATGCAGAAAACAAGGGCGAGGAGATCGTTTTCAGGGTTTTGGACAACACGGACGGTGAGAAGGAATTTACAGTTATTCTCGATGATTACACGATGAACTCGGTCCTTGCGGTATCGGTTTTCGAACATCACGGCGCGAAGGTGGGGTATCTCCACTTCAAGTCCTTCATAAACCTCTCGCCGGATGAGCTCGACGAGGCTTTTGCGCAGTTCAAGAAGTCGGAGATCGACGAGCTTGTCGTCGATATGCGCTACAACGGCGGCGGTCTTGTCCGTGTCGCAGAGTACCTGATCGATCTTATCGGCGGCGGCACTGTGAAGGGCGAAAATATTATAAAGATCCTCTACAACGACAAGCACACTGATTCAAACTTCTCATACACAGGAAAGAAACTGCAGAATTCATTGGAAAAAATCGGCAAAGTCGTCTTTATAACGACACGCGGCACGGCGAGTGCTTCGGAGATGGTGATCAACGCGCTGACACCATATTTCGATGTCGCGCTTGTGGGCGGGATGACCTACGGAAAGCCTGTCGGAATGAACTCGATGTCCTATTGCGACCAGACGATCGTCCCGATAACCTTCAAGAGCGCAAATTCGCAGGATTACGGAGATTATTTCCTCGGAATGGAGGTAGACTGCAGCGCGGAGGATGACTGCAGGCACGATTTCGGCGATCCCGAAGAGGCTTCGATGCGCGAGGCTCTCTATTTCCTTGAAAACGGCAGATGCTCACAAAATGCGGCTCTAAAATCAGAAGCCAAAGCAAAATATCTTGAAGACCGGATCCCGGCAGAACTCAGGGGAATGGGAAAAGTCGATTATACTTTTTAGTGAATTTAGTTGTTTATCTTTGTCTGAAGAAATGTCACCGTCGAGAGGTTGACGCGGTTGTAAACATCGTCACCGCCGCCGACATCCGTTCCGTTGTAGCTTTTGAAATGCTCGAAATATGACATGTTCAGGTTGTCTTTGATCGTAAGCCTGTAGGTTTTGCCCGCCTCGAGATCGAAGCTGACGAATGAGGATTTTCCCCAGCGCTCCCAGTCGCCTGCGCCGAGGTGCGGCATCACGATCATCCGGTTTTCAGCGACCTTCGTGCCGTTCTGATCCTCGATGTCGACGAGCTTAGTGCAGGCAGTGATGCCGGTGTCGACAGGTCTTCCGCTGCCGTATTCGATTTCCAGGAGGTAGGTCCCGCTGGAGGTCGGAGCGATGTTGCTGACGGTCAGCGTTTCGTCCGGTCTTCCCCAGTCTGCGAAGTGCGTGCGGTTGTGGTCGGATGCGCCAGGAGTCTGGTCAAAATCGTTTGCTCCGAATGCCAGGGAGGTGCGTACAAAACCTTCGCCCCAGTAGCAGATCGGATCCGAATGTTGAGCCTCAAGACCGAAGGAATTTACCGGCGCTACGCTGTAACAGTGCGAATTTGTTGGATAATCTTCTGAATTTGTGTCGATCCACGGCGATCCTGAAACACCTGTCGCGACCTTTTTGCCGTCACGGTAGATGCTGTATGTCACGTTTTGCGTCGTGCTCAGCGAGAAGCTGACCTTGAGTTTGCCGCCGTCGAGGACTACACCGTACGGATCGAGCGGGATCGCCACCGGAAGCGGTGCGTAGCAGGAGTCACCGACATTGCAGTCGCGAAGGTCGATCGCTCCCGTCGATCCATCGTATTCAAGCTCGATTTCGACGGTGTTGAGCTCTTCGGTGAGGTCGCTTCCGGTGAATTCCGTTGTGCGGGCCGAGCCGTTGAGAGTGAGAGTCTTGAGTTTGTAAAAACCGTCGGTGCGATCATCACAAGCTGGCAGATTTATTGTAATTTTTAACTTTTTGCCCTTGTAGGTGAGATCCCTGAGCTCGAGTTTTCCGCTTGCAGCGAGGAAGCCGTTTCTGACTGAAACCGGGATCCTCGGCGAGAACCAGATGCCGTGGAGACTCTGCTCTTTACCGAAGAGCGAATCGAGGACGAGCGAAACGAAACCTCCGACGCTCCAGAGCTGACGGCGGGAGTTGACTGCAGGGCCGCTGAGTTCCGGGAACATCGAGTCGTGGTAGTCTGCCGAAAGTGTCGTAAATTCGAGGTTCTCCATATTTGAAAGGTTGAGCGCCGCGCCGCGGACGAGGCTCATGAATGCGTTCTCGTAAAATTTGTCGTTGCCTGATCTGACGGCTGATCTCAGCGCGTAAGCCGTGACAAACGGCCAGATTGCGCGGTTGTGGTAGATACGCGTTGCCGGCTCCTGCGGGAAGACGACCGAGGGACCTGCCGCGGTGACAGGGTAGCTTTTCGTGATTTCGAGAGCCTCTTCCTGGCTTACGATCCCTGCAAGGATCGCGAGCGATTCGCCCAGCAGATCACGCTTTTCGACGGGGGAAGCATCCAGAAATGTCGTCGTGAACGACGAGAATTTTTTTGCTTCTGCGTTGTAGAATTTTGCCCTGATGCTGGTCCTCAGCCCATCTGCCCAGCCGTTGAATTTTTCGGCCTCGGAGCTCCTTCCGAGCTCAGTTGCAAACTTCGCTGCGCTTTCGATCGCGATGAGGTGCGCCACGTTCGTCGAAAGCGATTTCGACATTCCGATATGCCGCGTGTCGGCTGCCGTCCATGTCGGATAGGTCTGCTCGCGCCAGTCGAGGAAGGATGTTTCGCCGGTGTAGATGCCGTCGGAGGGGTCAAAAATCATCGCACGGTCGAACTCGACGGTGTTTTTTATCGCCTCGTAGGCCGTCGCAAGAAATTCGCTGTAATCGGAGCCGCTCAGGTTTTTCAGGACCTCTTCTGCACCGAGCGCCCAGATGACGCGGTCTGTGCTGACGGGCCACGAGCCGCCGCTTCCGGTGTCCTGGACGATCTGTGTGTTGCCGCCGCCGGCAGCCTGCTTTTTCGCCGAAATTTTGAAGTTCAGCGAGTTGCGCGAGCGGAGCGGATCGACCGCCGCAAGGCCCAGATCTACCGCGTATGCCGTGTCTCGGGTCCAGACGTAGTGCCAGTTTTCGCCCGTTTCGAAGCAGTCGCAGTCTATGGGATTTCCGTGGTTGAAGGAGCCGTCGGTTATTGATGTGACGCTGTCCTGGGATGCCTCCTCGAGAGCCAGCGCAAAGAGCGCGTCAAGCATCGTCACGCCGCTGCGTAGCCTCATCCTACCTGACGTTTCGGCGAAGGTGCGGCTCTTCGACGCCGGAGTGTTGTCACGGAGTTCGGCAGTCGTCGCGAGGGTGTAGGTCCGAAGCTCGCCCTCTGTCGCCGTGACGCTTGCCGTGTCGCCGTTCCACTCGATCGTGCCGCTTGCCGGAGCCGGTTCGGTATCGCCTGAATCGCTGTCGGGTTCCGGTTCGCCGGAATCGCCGTCAGGTTCGGTGTCTTCTGTGTCGCCGTCAGGCTGCGGGATCTCCGAATCGTCGTCAGGTTCCGGTTCGCCGGTATCGCCGTCGGGTTCAGTATCACCGGTGTCGGTCGGTTCGGTGTCGCCGGAATCGTCGTCAGGCTCGGTGTCGCCTGTGTCGGATGCCGTATCGGCTGAATCCTCGTCGGTTTCAGTGTCTCCGTCAGCGGATCCGGGAGTCTCTTTGCCCGAACCACCGCACGAAACCAGCAGAAAAACTGTCGCAAGAACAGCCAGAATCATAAACAGTTTTTTCATCCTAAGCCTCCAAAAGCACAAAAATCTCTGAAATTGCTAAGTTCTTTCGCCTAAAAATCAAAAGCTGTAAATAATAGGTATAGCAGGTTGAAAGGCAAGTTTTGCCGGAAAAGAAGCAGGTTCAGTTTTAATGACGGTTAGTTGATCGTTGCCTGACCGGGGGTGTTGGATGCTGAGGTTATGATTGCCGGAGCAGCGTCCGCATACCACCAGCTTGCGCCGTTATCAAGCGAGAATCTGAAGATGTAGATGAAGCTGCCGGCAACGTTTGTCGGGAAATCAGCCATGAATTCGAAGTTGTTGTCTTTCTCGCCCTCTCCGCTGTTGTGGAGCGTGTTGAACTCTGCGTCGATCCATGTCCAGTTCGATGCGATGACCGGATATTCGGCAGCTCCCGTGCCGGCTTTGTAGCCGAGCTGAGCTTTCCAGCCGTCAGGACAGGTCGTGGGCGGCATGTGGGACTCGTACTCCGTTTTGCCGCTGACGTAGATCTGACCGTAGACCTTATCTGCATCTGCGTTGAGATCTTTCGTGATGGTTGCGGGCCACTGAATGCCTACCCAGCCGGCAACGCTGTCACCGGTGATTTCGGCACAGGATGCGTTGTTGTTGTAATAGCCGCTTGTGCAGTTGCAGTACGCTGCAGCGGTTTCAACGGTGCATACGCCGCCGTTTCCGCATGTAACTCCGTCGCAGGGGTCTGCTTCAACGCAGATGTTGTGGGAGGAGCAGATCTCACCGGCATTGCAGTCGCTGTTTGTCATGCAGCCAAGCGAGGGGATATCTTCGTCCGGCGGATTGATTGCCGAGTCGCTGTCGGTCTCCGGTTCAACTGAATCTTCGTCGGTTCCCGGCTCTTCATCGGTTCCAGCTTCGCCGTCGGTTTCTGGTTCTGTCGTGTCGCCGTCAGTCTCTGGTTCGGTCGTGTCGCCGTCAGTCTCTGGTTCGGTCGTGTCGCCGTCGGTCTCAGGCTCTGTCGTGTCGCCGTCGGTCTCAGGCTCTGTCGTGTCGCCGTCGGTCTCTGGTTCTGTCGTGTCACCGTCGGTCTCGGGTTCGCCGGTATCTCCGTCCGGTTCTGTGGTGCCGGTGTCGCCGTCCGGTTCTGTAGTTCCGGTGTCTGCCGGCTCGGTCGTGTCTTCGTCGGAAACAGTGGTCCCGTCGGAATCAGGTTGTTCGTCGTTGGTTTTGCTTGATCCGCAGGCGCTCAAAAAGATGAGTGCGAGTGCGAGTGCTGAAACTAAAAACAGATTTTTTTTCATTTAAAGACCTCCTTGAAAAAACAAATAATTTTGACTCTAACTTATAATTATGATAATTGCAAGAGTTCTGATTTGCGGAGAAAGGATGACGGAAATTGCCCTTATTTCAAGTCCATATTCGAAGAAAAACAGGAAGAATCCTGCGGGTTTTGCCAAGCTGAAGGCGCTTGCGCCCGACCAGTCTCTGGTCCGCTCTCCTGAGACTTCCGAGCAGATGGACGAGGCGATGGAGCATTTCAAGTCGCGGCATGTCGATGTTGTCGCCATCAACGGCGGAGACGGCACTGTTCACGTCGCGCTGACTTCGATGGTCCGCGTCTACGGGGATGATCCGCTCCCGAAGATCGCGCTGATCAAGGGCGGAACTATGAACCAGACGGCTACGAACCTTAAGATCAAAGGTGAACCGGTTGAGATCTTTGAGCGCATAATCAAAGCAACGTCTGAAAACCGCGGGCTGAAGTGCCGGAAGCTGATCCTGCTGAACGCCGACGGAAATTACGGTTTCCTCTTCGGCATGGGGGCTGTCTGCACCTTCATGGACTGGTATTTCGAGGGGCTAGGCGCCTCACCGTTTTCAGCGGCTAAGGTGTTGATAACACTGATGACTTCCACACTTTTCAACGGTCGGATGGCGCGCCGTTTCTTCCGCGGGGTCGAACAGGAGATCACGGCGGACGGCTTCTCCTTCGGCAAGATCGCCTACTGGATGACGCTGATCTCGACGATCCCGCAGATCGGGCTGGGCTTCGAGCTCATGCACCGTGCGAGAGACAACCATGAGTCGGCGC
>JAEEGL010013768.1_pt1 | contig 14395 bp, 9 predicted proteins | sample 9134231 | NCBI WGS metagenome assembly JAEEGL01 (sample SAMN16246548, study PRJNA631951) | gut metagenome | biome: gut microbiome; feature: rumen; material: fiber-attached | host: Bos | place: Iran: Karaj | collected 2018-10
GGCGCCGAGTTTCATGATCTCCTGCGCGTTGGTCTCGGCCAGCATCGCATAGCCGGTCTGGCGGCAGGCATAGACGTCGGAATGGTCGCCGAAGATGTTCAGCGCGTGCGAAGCGACGCAGCGCGCGGACACGTGGATGACGCCGGGAAGGAGTTCGCCGGCCATCTTGTACATATTCGGGATCATCAGGAGCAGGCCCTGAGATGCGGTGTATGTGGTCGTCAGAGCGCCGGAAGCGAGCGATCCGTGAACGGCGCCGGCCGCGCCGCCTTCGGACTGCATCTCCATGACTCTGACCTTCTCGCCGAATATGTTGCGGGCGGGTTTGCCGAGGATGTTCTTGTCCGTCGCGGACCATGTGTCTGTGATCTCAGCCATGGGGCTGGAGGGTGTGATGGGGTAGATCGCGGCAACTTCGGTAAACGCATACGAAACATGCGCAGCCGCGGTGTTGCCGTCCATGGAAAGCTTTTGACGCTTGATTGCCATGTGGGTTTCCTCCGTAGTATATTGAAAAAAATATTATTGCAAGGAAATGATGCGGCCGTTCACTCGTGTTTGAACACGCAATGCGACATTATATATAATATCACATTTTTGCCGAAAAGTAAAGGGGCGTCGGAAAAAAAGACGGCCCGGCAGCCAATAAAACAGGTTTGCGCGCCCTTTCCGGAGCGCGGCGTCCGGTTGACTTCTTTGCTTTTTTGATATATAATATTGTTATGGTAGAAATGACCGCCGGAAAGGGGCTTTGAGATGTACGAACCGGTAGCGGAATCGGATTTCAGAAAGAAAATAAAGAACGGCATCCCCGAAGGCAGGCCACACGCGTATTTCTTTTACGGGGAAGAGGATTACCTGAAGCGCAGCGCGGTCGCGGCGGCTAAGGAGGCCATCGTATCGGACCCCTTCGATCTGACCGAGATCGGTGCCGCGACATACACACCGGAGGGGCTCGCGGCGTCGCTCGGCGTCCCGCCGCTCTTCTCGGATCACCGGCTCGTCGTGCTGACGCTCAGCCTCACCGACCTTCGTCCCGGGGAGATATCCGACCTTTGCGAAGCCGTATCGGAATGCACCCCGGATTTCCCGTCGGTGCTGCTGCTCGACCTGCCGTCGTCGGGGTTTGACGCCGGGACCGCGAAACGCCCGTCAGCGCTCTTCAAAAAGCTCGCCGAGGCGGCCGTCCCGGTGCGGTTCGACCGGATCACCGGCGCAAGGCTGAACGGCTGGGTCGGCAGACACTACGCCGGGCACGGCGTGCTGGCGCCCGCCGGCGTATGCGCCTTCACCGTTTCATATTGCGGGAACGAGATGTTCCGCCTGGCTTCCGAGACCGACAAGATATCCTGCTATGTGCTCTCGCAGGGGCGCGATGCCGTGACGGAGGAGGACGTGAAGACCGCCGGCTGCCCGGCGGGAGAGTTCGACGCTTTCGCGCTGGCGAACGCGGTGACGGGCGGAGACCGCCGGCTCGCGCTCGACATCCTGGCATTTCTCAAGTCGCGCCGCGAGGACCCCGTGAAGATCATGTCCGATATCATACGGGTCTTCTGCGACATGAGCGCGGTCAACACCTGCCGCAAGGCCGGGATGGACAGCCGTCAGATCTCGGAGGCGACGTCGATCAAACCCTATCCGCTCAGCCGCTACACCGCGGCGATCGATTCGATGAAGGACCCCGACAGGACGCTGTCGAGGGCGCTCGCACTGACCGCCGGAGCCGACGGAGGAGTCAAAGGCTACGGGCGTGACTACCTCCCGATAGAGATGCTCATCTGCTCAATCTGAGCGGCTCCCGGCGGGTCCCGGAAAGCTCATTTTCGGACCAATTGTAAATTTTTTCTAACGGAAGAAAGATTTTTTTTCCACAAGCCGCGAAGCGCCGATCATGGCGCAACTTGCCAAAATAGGGGCATTTGCGCCGAGTTTTACACATTTACCACAGGGTTTTCCACAGTTTTGCACCATGGCGCCCGCCTTATTTGTGAATTTTTCGTGAACGGCTCCAGCTTTCGGGAGCGTCACCGAGCCTGTTTTGTAAAATGAAGAAAAAGATAACAAACGACTTTAAAAACGTCTCTCCCGGCCTCCGGAAGGACTCTCCTGAAACTGCCGGAAAGAGCACCGAAACACCTCCGGAAGCGTCAGGTTCAAACGCCGCGGAAGATCTTCGCAGGACGGCCGGCGGAGACATGACCGACGCGCCGGCGGGACCCGGCGGCGTCCGCGGCGCCGGTCCGGCGGACAGAAAGACAAGGATCCTGCGTGCCGTCGCGGCAGCGGCGCTCGCGCTGGCCGTAGTCGGCTCTCTGGCCTACATCGTCCTGAAGACCGTCGATTCCTTCAGGGTGCACGGCGCGGAGGACTTCGGGTTTCATGACCTGGTCTCTCCATGCGACGCCGACTCCGACGGCATCGACGACTTCGCCGACATGGTCGCAGGTGCGCGCGAGTACATCGCGACCGACCCCGTCTACAGGAGCGCGTATTTCGCCGGAGGCTATCCCGACGACGGCTCCGGAGTCTGCACCGACGTCATCTGGCACGCTTTCATGTCGGCGGGATACGTGCTCAAGGACATGGTCGACGCCGACATCGCCTCCGACCCCGGCGCCTACCCCGATCACTCCGACAGCAACATAGATTTCAGACGCGTGCGGAATCTCCGCGTGTTCTTCGAGCGGAACGCGCAGTCTCTCACGCTCTCGACGAAAGACCCGTCGCAGTGGATGCCGGGGGACATCGCGGTCTTCGACGGCCACATCGCGATCTGTTCCGACAAACGCAACGCGAAGGGCATCCCGTACCTCATCCACCACGGCAACGATATCGTCGGGGCCGTCGAGCACGACGACATGAGCCTGTTCGAGCCGGTCGGGCACTACAGATTCTACGGGAACGCAAACGATACGGAATGACCCGGGAGGGATCCTGAAATGATGATCATCGAAGGCCTGCTGCAGGCGATCGAAAAAAGAAAAGAGGAGTTTCTCCGCTTCTGGGAGGAGCTCTGCTGCATAGAGAGCCAGACGTGCGACAAGGCCGGCGTCGACGCGGCCGGCGATTATATCCGGAGATATGCGGCGTCGCGGGGCTGGAAGACCGAAGTGTTCCCGCAGGAGATCTCGGGAGACGTCACCGTCGTCACGATGAACCCCGGTTCGGCCGGAAAGAGCGTCGTCTTCTCCGGCCACCTCGACACCGTCCACCCGAAGGGACTGTTCGGCTGCCCGCCCGTCCGCACCGACAGGGAGGCCGACAGGATATACGGCCCCGGCGTGACCGACTGCAAGGGGGGCGTCGTTGCGTCGGTGCTGGCGATGACGGCGCTCGACGACCTGGGTTTCACCGGCCGGCCGGTGAAGCTCATACTCCAGACCGACGAGGAAGTGAGCAGCAGATACAGCGGGAAGGGCACCGTGAGACAGATGTGCGCCTCTGCCGCGGACGCCGCCGCTTTTCTCAACACCGAGGGATGCAAGACCGGAAAGGCGGTGCTCTGGAGGAAGGGAATCAGCAGATACAGGTTCGAAGTAACGGGGCGGGCGGCGCATTCGTCGCAGTGCTACAACGGCGTCAGCGCCATCCGCGAGGCCGCTTACAAGATCGCCGAACTCGAAAAATACAAGGACCCGGACGGAATGACCTGCAGCTGCGGGATGATATCGGGAGGCACCGCCGAGAACACGGTGCCCGAAAAGTGCACCTTCACGGCCGACATCCGCTTCGCAGACGCCCGGCAGATGGCCGACGGAGACCGGATCACAAATGAGATCGCCGCGAAACAGTTTGTGCCCGGCAGCAGCTGCACCGTCTCTCTCGCCAGCAGAAGAGTCGCGATGACGAAAGAGAGCCGGAACTTCGATCTGCTCGAAAAAATGAACGGGATATACCGGGCGTACGGCCTGCCCGAGCTCGAGGCCGCCGGCAGCACGGGCGGCAGCGACGCCGCGGACGTGACATGCGCCGGCATACCCTGCATAGATTCGCTCGGCGTCGCGGGAGGCGGCATCCACTCGGCGAGGGAATACGCCCGCATCAGCTCGCTCGCCGAATCGGCGGCGCGGCTCGCGGCCGTCGCGGCGTCTCTTTAGACGGATAAACGAAACACACTGAATGAAAAGCAGGACCGCCGGACCCGGTTACGGGTCCTGTGCGGTCCTGCTTTTCGCATCGCTCCGCGCATTCGCGCGTGTGACTGTCTGTCAGCTTATCGATCTGTCTATCGAAAAACGCGTGATCTTTCTCGAGGTGTTCTTTATGAACTCGGTCTTTCTGATCTTCACCAGTCCGACCTTCTTGTACGGGGCCATCCGTCCGTTAGCGGCCTTAACGTTCTCGTTAAAGTAGTTCTGGATCTTCTCGTCGGTGTCGATGCCGTCCGCCTTCAGCTGTTCGTAGTCGGGATATATCTCGGCGACGATGACTTCCTTCTGCGGGTTGGACTTGCTCTCGCCGGCGTATACCACGACCTCAAGCACGCCTCTGATGCGGGACAGCTCGTTCTCGATCTCCTCGGGATAGACATTCTTGCCGTTGCTGAAGATGATGAGGTTCTTGAGTCTTCCGGTGATGTAGATCCAGCCGTCGCTGTCGAGGCGTCCGTAGTCACCGGTGTGGAAGAAGCCGTCCTTGTCGAAGACGGCGGCCGTCGCTTCGGGGTCCTTGTAGTAGCCGAGCATGACGTTCGGGCCCTTGACGCAGATCTCGCCCTCGCCGTTTTCGTCGGGATCGGCGATCTTTACCTCCTCACCGATGATAGGCGTTCCGACGCTGCCGTTCTTCTGCCACTCGTTTCGGTTGCAGGAGATGAGCGGGGCCGCCTCGGTGATGCCGTATCCGTTCAGGATGGTGATTCCGATGGCGTCGAAGAAATCGATGATGTCCTGGTTGAGGGCGGCGCCGCCGCATATGATCATCTCGAGGTTGCCTCCGAAGTTGTCGAGGACCTTCTTGAAGATCTTTCTCCTCATGTCGATGCCGGCTTTTCTCAGTCCGTTGGACAGTTTGATGCCCTTGCGGAGAGTGGCGGCCTCGCCGCTCTTCTCTGCCTGCGCCCAGATCCTTCGGTAGAGGGTCTCGACGAAGAGCGGAACGAAGATGAGATGGCGGGGCTTCTGCTCCTGCATCTCTCTCATGAGGTACTTGATACCCGAAGTGAGGTAAAGCTCGGATCCCTGGGAATAGTGACCGACGATATTAACGGTCGAACCGAAGGTGTGGTGCGGCGGGAGCAGCATCAGCGTCTTGGGGGTGATGTCGAAGTTGTACATGCCCTGGGTCATGTCGGAGACGATGTTCCTCGTGGAGAGCATAACGCCCTTGCCCTTGCCCGTCGTACCCGACGTGAACACTATCGACGCGAGCCTGTCGGTGTCGATCTCATAGTCGAAATACGATCTGTCGCCCGCACGGAGCTTCCCGTTGCCGGCGTCGGTCATGGCGTCGGTGTGAAGATCGCCTTCGACCGCCTCTCCGTTCATGCAGATGAAAAGCCCGGCTCCCGAACTCTCACGTATTACGGGGAGCTTCGCGGCGACCTCGGCTCCGTAGAACACGGCGGTGCACTCGGCTTTGGCTATCGTCGCGGCCAGGTCATCGGCCGGCATCTCCTTGTCGAGAGGGACGGTCACGGCTCCGATCGCCATGAGAGAAAAATAAGTGTAGATCCATCCTTTGCTGCACGTCCCTATGATCGCGCACTTCTTATCGCGGAGACCCATCGAGATCTCCTCGGTACCGAGCGCCCTGACGTCGTCTCTTGCCTGCGTGTACGTCACATGGACGACCTTGTCATCGTTGGGATCGGTCTTGTAGGACAGCGCGTAGCTGTTCGGATGCTTTTCCGCGCACTGCTCGACCATATACCTGAAATCGGGGAATACTGTGGTCGTGTAAAGCGGATAATTTTTGCCTCTGTTCATTAAAGGGGCCTCCTTGAATGTATATGCAAACTGTCAGATTCCGTGCTGTTCGGGAAAACAGTCCGCGCGGTGCGGCGCGGCTTTCCGGCGTTCCTGGTGCTTCAAAACGCCAAATATAGAATAATATTTTACCATTTTCCTGAACCGATGTCAATGACGCGCTCGCGGTTTTTCCGGTTTTTGCCCCGTCCCGGCCGCTTTTTTTGTTTTTCTTCACACATTTTCTTAGAGATAAAAAAAGACATAAATGCTGCGGCGGAGAAGTCCCACCGGGCGTGGCAGGCTTTTTTATTAACAAATAAATATTTTATGCTTTAGCATTAAATATGTTCGTATTCCGTAAAAATATGGTATAATATAAGGTGCACCGCGGGTGCGGATCCCGCCGCGCAGGCGTAAAGCCGGCGCGCGGGGGGCATGCGAGGACACAGGATAAAACGAGGAGAGCGGGAGATCTGAAATGGCGGAAAAGACCGGCGCGGTCCCGGGAGGAAAAAGCACATCCGGAAGCGCGAAAAAGACGGAAAAGGGAATGACACGCGGAACTAAAAGGAAGATCTCGCGCGTCCTTTCGCGCGTCCTTCTGTCGTTCCTGCTTGTGATCCTTCTGGTGTTTCTTCTTATCTGGACGCTCATATTCGCCGTGGCGCACGGCCCGAGCAAGTCGATGAGGAACCTGCTAGTCGGAGCCGCCATGCAGGCCAGCGCCACCAAATTCGTCCCCTACCTCGTGCTGTCTCCCGACAAGGTCTCGGAGATCATGGCCGAGGCGGCGGTGGAGAACGTCGAGGTCTACAGCCCGACGGAGTTCTCGTCGAGATTCATAAAGAAGATCGTCACCGACAGCAACGGCAACCGCTACGAGATCACCGTTCTGGCGAACGACGACGGCACCGCCCTTATCACCGACAGCGACGGCTCTACCCAGCTCGTCGAATACAACGAGTGGGACTATGCCATCGACGGCATCCAGTTCATCACGGTGAACAGGGCCAATTTCAAAGCCTATATGCTCATAATCAGGGATCCGTCGAGGGTCTACACCGCGACGTCGAGCGACTTTTCCGACTCCTCGGTATCCGGCAAACGGTTCTATGAGATGGCGGAGCAGGAGAACTGCGTCGCGCTCATAAACGGCGGGGAATTCTCCGATCCGGGCGGCCAGGGCAACGGCGGAGCGCCGCAGGGACTCACCTTCTCGAAAGGAAAGTGCGTCTGGGACGACGGCACGACCTGGAAGACCTTCATCGGCTTCGATTCGAACAACAGAATGGTCATCTCCGAGGGGCTGACTTCGGCATCGGCAAAAGCCGCCGGGATCCGTGACGGCGTCTGCTTCAGGCCGACGACCAAATCGTCGTCGAGCCGCCTTATCTACACCGACGCAAAGGGCAGCGTCCACGTATCCAACTACAACACGTCGTCTCCCGCGCAGCGCTCGGCGATCGGCCAGCGCGCCGACGGAGCCGTCATATTCATCACCACGGACGGACGCTCGGCGTCGAGCCTCGGCGCGAGCTACAACGACATGACGCAGCTCATGTACGAATACGGCGCGGTGAACGCGGGCATGCTCGACGGCGGTTCGTCGGCGGTGCTCTATTACAGGGATTATTTCAAACTTTACGAATACGACGAATCAAGACTCGACCAGTATCAGAAGATGGGGCTCGTCAACAAGTACGTCGCGGCCACGGCGCCGAGACACATCCCTACCTTCTTCTGCGTCGCTCCGTCGAAATGAACCGGGGCGGAAAGATGGCGGAAAAGGTTAGAAGGCGCCGCAGCAGGCGCGGAATATCGAGATTTCTCACCGTATGGTGCATCATATTCGCCGCGGTCGCCGTCGTGTGGGCCGTCGGGCTGCTCATCGTGCGGCGCGCGCTCGAGGAATACGAGGCGACGAGGCCGGAGTACGAGGCCGAAAGGATCTTTGAGGAGCGATTCAAAAACAGGACGTCGGAGGAACTGGCGGAATACGCCGACACCGAAGTCTCCGAGTTCGAAGACGAGGGCAGCGCGGGCAGATACCTCGCCGGCCTGATCGGGGGAGGCGACCTCTCGTACAGGGAGGTCATCGGCACCGACTCGACGGTCAAGACATACGCCGTGAGTTCGGGCGACATAACCTTCGGAAGCTTCACCGTGGGCGAGGGCTCCGAAGAGACGCGTATGTTCAAATTCAAATATCCCGAGCTGAAGGGCATATCGGTCCATCTGACGCCGGTCTACGGCGTGTCGGTCTTTGCTCCCGCACTCGCCGACGTCACTGTCAACGGCGTGAAGCTGGACAGCGGCTGCACCGACGGGAAGCCTGTCATCCTCGACGACGACGTGTATTTCCCCGAGGACAACGACGAATACCGCGTGATGGTGAACTATGCGGTAGCCGGTCTTTTCGAGACCCCGCGGGTGACGGTCAAAATGCCGGGCCGCGACGGGAAGATACTCGAGCCCGCCGTCAGCTCCGACGGCTCCGCGTACGACACCGAGCTCGCGTACCGCTCTCTCTTAGCCGGCGAGTACAACGAAACGGTCAGGCACGCGGAAAGGCTGCGCCACCTCGCCGAACTTAAGAAGCAGCAGATCGAAGAGGCCGAAAAGCAGGCCGAGCTCGAGAGGCAGCGGCTCGAGGAAGAGAGGAAAAAGGCCGTCTCCGACGCCATAAAGGCCAAATACGGCGACTTTGTGACCGAGATGGCAGTCCAGTACAACAAATTCATCTACCAGCGCACGTCGGCCGCGCTCCGCGACGCGACCAAGGTTTACTTCAAGTCAGGGACCGACATATACAGAAACGTCACGCAGAACTATTACAACTGGTCTGACTACTATCCTTCGTCGATCTCCTTCCCGGAGTCCGAAACGCTTCATTACGAATGGACCGACGAGTCTCATACCGGCTTCCGCTGCGATATCAAAATGACGGTGAAGATGTACGGCAGGAACTCTGTCTCCGGACAGTACTATTACGACACCGAATATTTCGACATGGTCGCGTTCGTCGAGCTGAAGTCGGGCAAGCCGCTCTGCACCGCGCTGCTCTCGCCCGAGGCCGCCGCGGAGGCAGGAAACTGAACATGACCGGCGGAAAGGACCCGCCCGCGCTTCGGCGCGGGCGGGTCCTGTTTCGTATGTGATCTATTCTACGGCGGTGATGGTCAGCAGCGTCGAACCAAAATCGTTCCTGTACCGCGGCAGCGTGACGCCGAGATTGACGAGCACCGAGCCCGGAAGCATCAGATTGAGCTCGTCGACACGGTAGAGCTTGCCGGGGTCGAGGCCGGGGATCCTGAAGCGGGGATTCATCTTGTGCGGGTTGAGCGCCTGGAAGTATACCGCGACGGCCCGCTTTTTGTCCTTCGATACCACGCACACAAGGGCGTCGTTGCCGTCGTGGCGGTTGTTTCCGCGGTAGACGTCGCCCTCTCTGATAAGGCCGTCGATCGTGCGGTAGCGCGCCGTGTCGGCCGGGATCCGGGCGAATTCATCCGCCGGGAACCTGTTGACGTCGAACTCGTAGCCGAAAGTGCCGAGATACGCGATGTTCGTGCGGGTGCCGAGCGGTGTTGCCCGGCCGTTGCGTATGTTGGGCGAGATCGATACGTGGTTCGACGACGCCGACAGCGGGAAGACGAGCGTCGTGCCGTACTGGATCATGCTGCGGTCGTCGGCGTCCGTGTTGTCGGATGTCCAGATCTGCGGGAAATAGGCCAGCATGGCGCCGTCGAAGCGTCCTCCGCCGCCGGAGCAGCCCTCAAAGAGGATGTCGGGGAATCTCTTCGTGAGATATTCTGCAAGCTCGTAGACTCCGAGCATGTATCTGTGCTGGAATTCGCCCTGCCTGTCGGCGGGGAGGAGATGCGAGAAGTTTTCGGTGAGCGGACGGTTCATGTCCCACTTGATGTAGCAGGCGCCGCTCCCGGCTATGACGTCCCCTATCACATGCTTTATGTGATCGACGACGTCCTGTCTCGAAAAGTCGAGGACGAACTGGTTCCGCGACGGCACTCCCGGCCTTCCGGGTATACCGACGGCCCAGTCGGGATGCTCGCGGTAGAGGTCGGAATCGGGGTTGACCATCTCGGGCTCGATCCACAGACCGAAGCCCAGGCCGTTCTCCGCGCATCTGTCGGCTATGGCGCGAAGGCCGCCCGGCAGTTTCTTTTCGTTGCAGTACCAGTCGCCGAGACCGGCTCTGTCGCTGTCTCTGGCGCCGAACCAGCCGTCGTCGAGCACGAACAGGTCGACGCCGCTGTCCTTAAGTTTGTCTACGGTCTCGAATATCCTCTCGCTGTTGAAGGAAAAATGCATTCCCTCCCAGCTGTTGAGCACTATCGGGCGCCTCGCATACACCCATTTCGGGTTTATGACGTACCTTCTGAAGAAGTCGTGATACTGCCTCGTCATCAGGCCGAGACCGGCGTTAGAGTAGCAGAGCACCGCCTCGGGCGTCTCGAACTCTTCGCCGGCGTCGAGCTTCCAGCGGAAGCTTCCCGGATTGATGCCCGACGAAAGCCTGACTCTGCCCGATTCGTCGACCTCCGCGCTCTCGTAGTGAGAACCGCTGTACATCAGGCTCGACGCGAACACCTCGCCTTTTTCCTCATCGGTGCCGGGAGTCAGCAGCGCGATGAAATTGGCGTGGTTGGCCGACGTCGTGCCCCTTATGTTGCCTACCGAATATATCCCCTGATGCAGCTCCGACCTTTGCGGGTATTTTTCCTTTGCGTGGTGTCCCGCGAGAGTGAGCACTTCGTAGCCGCTGCCGTAGAAATCGAGCGTGAAGCTCAGCGCACGCTCGAGAAAGACCGTGTCTCCCGTCGTGTTGGATATCTTGGCTCTCCTGGTGAGTATGTTCTCTTTTTCGTATACGGTATAGTAGAGGTACACGGAGAGACCGTTGTATCCGTCGCGAAGGCGTATTACGAGCGTCTCGCCGCCGCGTGAAGTGGGAATGCCCTTTACCGCGTACTTTTTCGGCAGGATATAGTACCCCGCGAACCTGAGGTCGGCGGTGCAATCGCCCGAAACTGAGCGCGATATCATCGCCGGCTCCCTGAAGTCGCCAAGGTTTGCGGTGCCGTATTCCTGCATGATGTCGGCGTAGGCCTTTTTTGTTCCGGGTATCACCGGGTTGAAGCTGCGCACGTTCTCCGGCCTGTAGTAGCCGAGATCGGCTCTGGCTATCTTTGCCCCGTAGTACGTGTGGGTAAGATATCCGTTCGAGTCCACTCTCATCGCATATGTGAAATCCGCGCCTTCGAGAAAGAAACTCTTGTCGTTTTCGGTATACCTGATCATTTTATCACTCTTCCCGTGTGTTATTTGTTTATCTGAAAAATGAGCTGAAACATCTTCAGCCGGCGCCGGCGGCGCCGGCTGAAGATACATGCCGGATGATCATTCGGTAAGTCTGTCGAGCTCGGTGACGAATTCGCCGAAGTCGGCTCCGTTTTTGAGCATTTCGTAGAATTTTCCGATCATCGCGACGTCTGCCGGATCGGTGATCCCGCTGTATTTTTCAAGCGCGACGGCAATGCCTTCGTTCTTTGCGCAGCCCGAAACTTCGAGGGCGATCGCGTCCTCCTCCGGATCGAACAGATATCCCGCAGCTACCGCGACGGCGATGTGAGCGGGAATGATGCCCTGCTCGCGGCACATTTTGTACGCACCGCCCAGCCTGTCACCGGCGGAGAGTTTGCGCTTCGGGTCTTTGCCGACTCTGAACACGGTATCGTCGAGAAGGGGATTGTCGAGCCGCGTGACGAGGTTGCGGATAAACTTCATCAGATCCTCAAGAGGAACGCTGTGACGCAGAGACAGGGCTCTGGCGGACTCACAAAGAGTCCTGAAGAGGATATACTTGACGAAAGGATCCGCTGCGGCTTCGTATATGTATTTATGGCCGCGCAGTCTGCCGAGATAGGCCATCGTGGCGTGACCGAGATTGTGTATGAGAAGCTTTCTCTCGATGTAGAAGGAGAAGGGGGAGAAGGGAACGAGACCGTCGACCTTCGGGATCTCCCCTCCCGCCGGTCTGAACGCTTCGGCGTCGGCTGGAAGCTCGCTGTATACGTCAGAGCAGACCGCGAGGCTGCTCACCTTCAGGAACTTTTCGGCGGTAGGAGGAACGGTGATGCACACCGAAACGCTCACAAAACCAATCGAGTTTTCAAAATAATCCTTCAGTCCCTCCGGGATGAAGGGCTCGACGAGCCCGCGAAGGTATTTTCCCGAACCTATGAGGTTCTCGCATATGAGTATGTTGAGCGGTCTTTTTCCGGCCGCGTATCTTTTTTCTATCGCGCTCGCGATGATCTTCGCGACAAACGGGAGAACGTTCACTCCGAGAGCGGTAGCCATAACGTCGCACGACGCTATCTCGTCCGACGCGGCTTCGGCGTCGCGTCCGTTGACCGCTGTCACGTTCTCGACCCATTCGGTGTCGTAGTGATCGCCGCGCGTTACGAAGATCGGGTATTTTCCCTCTTTTTTGAGTCCTTCGACCAGACTCTCGTTGACGTCGATGAACACTGTCTCATAGCCTGTAAGGAAGAATCTTTTGGCTATAAATCCTCTTCCGATGTTTCCGGCTCCGTACATTACCGCTTTCATATGTCTTTGGTCCCTCCAGGTTTCCTGACGATAACATTCCGGATAATTATATCACCAACCGCTAAAATTGTCAATAATGATAAGGAGAGCCGTTAGATATAGTAATATGATTATGTTTTAGATAAATGCAGCCGAAAAAAGTTGATTTTTCGGCCGGCGTATGATATAATATATATAATTATTTAATGTAAAACGGGAGATGCCTGCGATGCCGTATCTGGACGACATAACGGAGCTTTGGAATTCGGTAAAAGAGTCATTTTCGGACACGCTGACAAGAGAAACGATCAACCTCTGGTTCGGCAACATCCGGCTCGAGGATTACGATTCGGATACCGGAAAGCTCACAATGACCACCGATTCCGAGTTCAAGCACGATATAATCACGAAAAAATACCTTTCCACCATAGAAAAACAGTTTTCCGATCTTCTGGGATTCGGAATAAAAGTCGATCTGAAATACAGAAAAAAAGAGAATACGGATACTCCGGAAGATCCCCCCGCTAAAACTCCCGAAGAACCGAACGAAGGTACTAGACCGCCGTATACGAAGGATCCCGACAATCCTCTCGCTAAAACTCCCGAAGATCCGTACGGAGGCACACGTCCGCCTTTCAACTTCAAATACACATTCGAGAACTTCATAGTCGGCAGCTCTAACAAGTTCGCACACGCCGCGTGCCTGGCCGTCGCGGAAAATCCCGCAACAAACTACAATCCTCTGTTCATCTACGGTCCGAGCGGCATAGGAAAGACGCATCTGCTTTACGCCATAACGAACAAGGTAAACGAAAACAAGCCCGACGTAAAGATCATCTTCATAACCGGCGAGGATTTCACGAACCAGTTCATCGAGGCTATGGCGATAAACAAGACGCAGGAATTCAGGAACAAGTACCGCCAGTGCGACATCCTCCTGATAGACGATATCCACTTCATTGCCGGAAAGGTCTCGACGCAGGAGGAGTTCTTCAACACCTTCAACGCCCTCTATGAGGACAGAAAACAGATAATCCTCACCTCGGACCGCCCTCCGCGAGAAATGAAAACACTTGAGGAGAGGCTCAAGACCAGGTTCGAGTGGGGACTTCTCGCCGATATCCAGCCGCCCGATCTTGAGCTGCGTATAGCCATCATAAAAAACAAGGCCGAACAGATAGGAATAACACTTTCCGAGGAAGTTCTGACTTTCCTCGCCGAAAACCTCCGTTCGAACGTAAGACAGATAGAAGGCGCAATAAAAAAGCTCGGCGCAAAGTATTTCGTCGAAGGAAACAACATCACGATAGAATCCGCGAAAGCCTGCGTCGCCGATCTGCTCGACGGCCAGATCCCGACCGAAGTCACCGTTTCAAAGATCTTCGGAGAACTCTACGACAGATACGGAGTGACCAAGGAGGAACTCACCGGTCTGAAGAGATCGAAAGAAATAGTCAACGTCCGCCACATCGCGGTGTATCTGATCAGAAAAAACACAGATATGTCGCAGAACAACATAGCAAAGATATTCAACAGAGACCATACCACCGTCATCGCATCGCTCGAAAAAGTCGAAAAGCAGATGAAGACCGATTCGTCGTACAAGGCCGAGATCAACCGCCTGATAAAGGACATCGAGTCGTAATATCCGGTTTTTCACTTTTCAACATGCCTCTACTATTAATATTATAGTACTTTGTTACCTCTAAATCTTTAATACCGGATACAGATGCTTGAGCTTTACTCGGGCATCTTCGTTGGTAAACTGCCAGTCCACACCCTTCTGTGCGGCATTACGTTCGGATGACCACGGAATCAGCAGACCCCGAAGAGTGTTCAGATCCGGTATGCGGTTATTCGCTATACACTGA
>JAEEGL010714069.1_pt1 | contig 14395 bp, 9 predicted proteins | sample 9134231 | NCBI WGS metagenome assembly JAEEGL01 (sample SAMN16246548, study PRJNA631951) | gut metagenome | biome: gut microbiome; feature: rumen; material: fiber-attached | host: Bos | place: Iran: Karaj | collected 2018-10
CGCCGAGGAGTTCGCGCATCTTACCGTCGCCTTCGGCATGCTTTCCGCCAAAGCGATAGACTCTCTTTTTGATTTCTTTCATTTGGAAAACGTATTATTTGATTGTTAGTTTCGGATTAAAATCTTGCAAATATACTCATTCCGGCGCAAAAATACAACCCTCCCCCCGGATTGGGGCGCCGGTCCTTCGGTTTTCCAATCTATTTTATTACATTTGTAAAGAGAAAACATGGCGTATGTCGTTATCCTTCCTGCTCCAAGCCGCTGCTGCGGCGCTGCTTTCCCTTCCGTTCTCCGACGGTACCGTCCCCGGCGTAGCGGGCCGGGCCGCTTTCTTCGACGGCTTCGACTCCCGCATCGTTGTTCCCATGGCGGAAGTGCCTGATCCCGAGCGACATTTCACGGTGGATGTATGGGTATGTCCCATCGCCTTCCCGAAGAGTCCCTGCCCCGTGGCATGCCGGCAGCGGAACGACGCTCCCGGCGGCTGGTCGCTCTGGCCGGCCGCGACATCAGCTGTACGCACGTGGCCCTGGGCTCGGTCCGCGTCATCCGCACCTGCGGGATGATGGGCGAGATCGTGGGCATGGCCGCCTCGGTGTGCCACCGGCATGCATCCCTGCCCCGGAGCGTCTATACCGATTATTTCCAGGAACTCGTCCCGCTGATGGAGGCAGGCGCCGGAAAGCAGGGGCTCCCCAACGACCAGGATTTCTGCATCCACGGGTGCTACGACCCCGCGGATCCCGCTTACCGCCACAATTAGGAATTGTGAAATAATAACCTGCATCACCGGTGTCTGCTGCTTCGCAGACCTGTCCGGGTAAATGCCACTGGCGACGCAGGTTATTTTTCTGTTTCACTTAACGGGCCCGGACGGATCCCGTACAGCCGACGGCAGCGAAGGCATCACCCGTAAAAAAGGCGGCCGGGTCCGTGCAGGACGAAACGTTTTTCAGCAAATTCTTTTGAATTACAAAGAAATCGCTTATCTTTGAAGTAAGATTTGTGCTATTTGTCTTACAAAAGCACAAATTGAGACCCGATAATACACTAAAACCCGATGTTCGTGACCCGCATCATTACCCCGAAAACGACACTCGTCGACGAGGTCGAACAGAACCTGATCGCTTTTTTCACAGAGCACAACTATACCATCGGAAGCACCCTTCCGACGGAGAATGAGCTCGCAGAAGAGTTGGGCGTGGCCCGGACCGTCATCCGGGAGTCCCTGAGCCGGCTGAAAATGATGAACATGGTGGAGAGCCGGCCCAAACGGGGCATGGTCGTCACCGAGCCGTCCCTGATGGGCGGGCTTCAGCGTTTCTGCAATCCCCTTTGGCTGACTGAAAAGACCCTCAGGGAGTTGCTCGAGCTGCGGGTTATCATGGAGATCGGCGCTACTTTCAGCATTTTCCGCAACCTCACCGATGAAAACATCGAGGAACTCGAAAGCATCGTGGCCGTCGGCGAGGCATTCGGGGACAACAAGTATGCGCCGGTAAGCGAATACAATTTCCACACGAAACTCTACGAAATCACCGGCAACGGCACCGTAGAGCAGTTCCAGCTGATCATCCATCCGGTATTCAACTTCATCAAAAGCAAGGAGAAGGACTATTTCGAGCCCATCACACGCGAGATGAAGAAAAACGGGGAGACCGTAAGCCACGAGGAACTCCTCGACCTGATTCGCAAGCGGGACGAGGAGGGATACTCCAAGGCCATCCGACAGCACTTCAAACCCTATACTGATTATCTTAAGAATCACTGAATATGAGCAAATTCGAAAAACTCAAGGGCCTTGTGGCCGCCCCCTTTACCCCGATGTTCCCGGACGGTTCGCTGAACCTCGGCGCGATCCGCCCCTACGCCGACTTCCTCGTCGGACAGGGCATCATCGGCGCTTTCATATGCGGCACGACCGGCGAAGGTTTCAGCATGACCGTGGCCGAGCGGAAGGCGGTCGCAGAAGAATGGGTCCGCGCAGCCGCCGGACGGCTGAAGGTCATCGTCCATGTCGGCCACAACTGCCAGGCCGATGCGGCGGAACTGGCCGCCCATGCGCAGCAGTGCGGGGCCTATGCGGTCGCTTCCATCGCCCCCAACTTCTACAAGCCCTGCTGCGTGGAGGACCTGGTCGATTTCTTCGCCCCCGTGGCGGCCGCCGCGCCCGCACTTCCCTTCTATTATTATAATATGCCTTCCATGAGCGGCGTCTGCCTCCCGGTAGAGAAGTTCCTCGAACTGGGCGCGAAGAAGATCCCGACCCTGCAGGGCGTCAAGTTCACGCACAACAATCTCATGGAGATGAACCAGTGCCTTGCCCTGGACGGCGGCGCATTCGAGATTCTCCACGGCTATGACGAAATCCTCCTCTGCGGCCTCGCACTCGGCGCGAAAGCCGCCGTCGGCAGCACCTACAATTACGCCGGCCGCATCTACAATGCACTGCTGGACGCTTTCGGGAAAGGCGATCTGGAGACCGCCCGCGAACTCCAGCGCTACAGCGTCGAGATCGTGAAGGTCATCATCCGCTACGGCGGCGGCATCCGTGGCGGCAAGGCCATCATGAATCTCCTCGGGATCCCCTGCGGCGAATGCCGCCTGCCACTGAACCTCTTCACGGAGGCGGAATACGCGGCCCTGCGGAAAGACCTGGAGGCAATCGACTTCTTTGAACACATACGATAATGCGGTACAAAAGCTTCACCACGATCCTCCTTGGACTGATCCTCCTGTCCGCCTGCGGGCATGACGAGGGATTCGGTTCCCCGGAGTACGGGAATAAGGACAAGAAGGAGGCGGACCCGGACGAAATGACCAGCACCGTCCTCTTCAAGAACGGGGAGAAGATCGGGAAGGTCACCTACGCGACCTTCCGCATTCCCTCCCTCGTCCGCACGAAAGACCGGGTCATCGCCCTCTGCGAGGCCCGCACCGTCAACGCCGACCGCGGGGACATCGACATCGCCTGCCGCGTCTCCACGGACGACGGCAAGACCTGGGGCGAAAAGAAAATGATCTTCTCCGACGGCATCCACACCGTCGGCAACCCCTGCTGCGTCTACACGGCTTCCGGCCGGCTCGTGATGGTCTTCAACTGGCATGTCAGCACGGAGAGCGTCTCGGCGGACTTCCCGACCGGACTCGGCGTGACCAGCAAGCAGAAAGCGGCCCACGGCCGGCGGGTCTTCGTCACCGTGTCGGAAGACCAGGGTACGACCTGGGACACCCCGAGAGACATCACGGACATCGTCATGGAGCCGAACTGGTCCTGGAATGCAGCCGGTCCCTGCCACGCCCTCCAACTCCGCACGGGCGCCCACAAGGGCCGCATCATCGTTCCCTGCGACCTGAAAATGTCCAATGTCACCGGCCGCGACCGGCTCGCCTCCTATGTCATCTACTCCGACGACGACGGGGTGACCTGGAAGAAATCGGACCTCCTCATTTTCGGCAATGAATCCTGCGCCGCGGAGCGCTCCGACGGCAAGATCCACCTGGATATGCGCAATGCCAACTCCGGCTACTACCAGGACGGTTTCTCCTGCCGCGCCTGGTCGCTCAGCAGCGACGGCGGGGAGCCCTGGGACGGCTACCACTACGACCTCGGCCGGCCGGAGCCGACCAACGGGGACGGCAGCACCAAGGGTTGCCAGGGCTCCGTCATCAATTACGACCCGGACGGTGCGGTCACCGCCAACATGCTCTTCTCCAATCCCGCCAGCGCCACCGCCCGCCGGGACATGACCCTCCGCTTCAGCAAGAACGACGGGACCAACTGGACCTCCTCCCTGCTGATCACCGAAAATCCGGCCGGCTATTCAGACCTCGTCGTCCTGAAAGACGGATCCGTCGGCCTCTTCTACGAGACCGGCCCCTCCAACTACCACCAGACGATCACATTCGCCCGGATCCCCAAACGCATCATCACGGAACATCTCAAATAGTTGCCCATGAAACATCCAGCCCAAATCATCCGGTTGCTCCTGCTGGGCCTGTTCCTCCTCGGAACCGGTCCGGGACTGGCAGCACAGACCAGGTCCCTGAGCGGACGGGTCGTAGACACCCGGGGCGAGGCCGTCATCGGCGCCGGCGTCCTGGTGCCCGGCAGCGCCTACGGCACCGTCAGCGCTGCGGACGGTTCCTTCCGCTTTCGCATCCCCGACGGCGACGTGAGCCTTGAAGTCTCCGCACTCGGCTACAAAACCGCAACGGTTGCGGTCGTCCGGGACAAGGAGACGGTCCTCGTCGTCCTGGAAGAAAGCGCCCTGCAGATGGACGAGGTCATCGTCGTCGGCTACGGCGAACAGACCCGCCGTTCCATCACCAGCGCCGTCGCCAAACTCGGCGGCGAATCCGTCCAGGACATCCCGATCAGCACCCTCGGCGAAGGCCTGAAGGGGAAGATCGCCGGCCTGCGGGTCGTCCAGACCGACAACACGCCCGGCGGATCCTTCTCCTACACGATCCGCGGCGGCTCCTCGATCAACGGCAGCAACAGCCCGCTGGTGCTCGTGGACGGCGTGGAACGGGATTTCAGCACCCTGAACCCCAACGACATCGCCTCCATCGAAGTGCTCAAGGACGCGGCTTCCAGCGCCATCTACGGTTCCCGCGCCTCCAACGGCATCATCCTCGTTTCGACCAAGCGCGGCGGCTACAACCGGGCGCCGCGAATCACCTTCGAGACGGGTATCGCCTATGAGAATACGGAGACCGAGATCGAGTTCCTCGGCGCGGAAGACTACATCCGGGTCACCCGGGAGGCCGTCGGGGAATACCTCTCCGTGCCCTCCCTCGCAGGCAAGGCGAAGGACTACCTGACCGGGGCGAACTCCGCCGGCACCGGCAACAAGCCGGGCGGCATGTATTCCACCCGCTACTACGATCCCGCGACGGAAACGCTGCCGGAAGGCTACCAGACCATGCCCGACCCGCTCGATCCGTCGAAGACGCTGATGTTCAGGGATACCGACTGGCAGCACCTGCTGTACCGCCCGGCCCTCTGGCAGAACTACTACGTCGGCGTGGACGGCGGTGCCGAACGGCTCCGCTACAAGGCAAGCCTAGGCTACACGTCCGACGGCGGCGTCGCCATCTCCACCGGCTACAACCGGGCCTCGTTCAAGACCAACCTCGACGTCAAGGTGACACGGAAACTGACGGCCAGCGTCGGCGTCGAATACGCCCGCACGAACACGGAGAACTACGCCAACCAACGCAACGCCATCGCCCGCGCCCTGGGCAATCCCCCGACCATGAACGCCTATTACGAGGACGGCACGCCGGTGGAAGGCTACAACTCCACCTCGAAGACGCCGCTCTTCTACAACGCCTACTACGACCGGAACAACGTCAGGAACTACCTCTCCCTCGTCGGCGGGCTCACCTGGGACATCCTTCCCGGCCTGACCGGCCACCTGCAGGGGTCGTTCTTCCATCAGGACGCCAAGCAGACCCAGTTCATCCGGGCGAATGTCTTCGACGCCACCCGGAAGTCCTCCTGGTCGCAGAGCATGACCGAGCGGGAAAAGGTCGACGCCTACCTCGACTGGAAAAAGACCTTCGCCAGCGCCCACAAAGTGTCCCTGATGGCCGGCTACTCCTGGCAGAACCGTTTCTACGAGACCGTGAGCGTCGCCGGCACCGGCGGCACCACCGACAAGGTGACGACCATCAACGGATCCTCCACCTTCGATCCGAGCGACATCACCTCGTCCATCACCAAGGAGGTCAACCTCGGCTTTTTCGGCCGCGTCAACTACGACTACAAGGGCAAGTACCTCTTCACCGGGACCTTTCGCGAAGACGGGTCCTCGAAATTCACCGCGGCCCACCGCTGGGGCTTCTTCCCTGGCGCCTCCGCCGGCTGGGTCATCAGCGAGGAGCCCTGGTTCAGCGGTATCCGGGCCATTCCTTTCCTGAAGCTCCGCGCCAGCTACGGCTCGACGGGCAATTCCGGCGGCGTCGGTGTCTATGACGCCTTCGGCGCTTACGGGGCCAGTTACATCTACAACGGCCACGCCGGCCTGAAACCGACCGACATGCCCAACGAAAACCTGATGTGGGAGACGACGACCCAGCTCGACCTCGGCTTCGAGGCGGGACTGTTCAACAACCGGATCTACGTCAGCGCGGACTACTACAACAAGCTGACCGACCATCTCCTCTATGAGCAGAACCTGCCGAACACGACGGGCTTCTCCAAGATCTGGACGAACCTCGGCCAGGTCCGCTTCTGGGGATTCGAACTGGAACTGACGACGCACAACATCCAGAAGCGGAACTTCAACTGGGACACCAAGCTGACGCTCAGCTACAACCGGAACGTCGTGGTCAAGCTCCCGGACAACGGCATCGAGCAGGGCCGCACCGGCGGCATCGCCCTCGGGGACGGCACCTTCTTCGGCGGCATCGCGGAGGGAGAACCCCTCTACCGCTTCTACGGACCGGTGGCCATCGGGATCCTGCAGAACGACGACGAGGCGGCGAACGCCTACTACGACGCCCTGTCCCGCCTTCCCGCCAAAGGCCTGAAACGGGCCGGCGACTATGAGTGGAAGGACCGCAACGGGGACGGACAGATCACGACCGCCGACCAGTTCGAACTCGGCGTCACCGTGCCTCCGCTGACCGGCGGCCTCAACAACGATTTCCGCTGGAAGAACCTGACCGTGAGCGTCTATCTCGACTGGGCCGTCGGCCACAGCATCTTCGACGACGCCTACAGCCGCTATTTCTACTCCACCTTCACCTGCAACTACGCCCTCGCCAAGGAGGTGCTCATGTGCTGGAAGCAGGAGGGCGACCAGACGCGCTTCGCCAAATTCACGGCCAACGACTCCGCCTGGGGCAACGACAACTTCAACCGGGGACAGACCGGAAGCTACAGCATCTTCACCTACAAGGGCGACTACCTGTGCCTGCGTGAGGTCAGCCTGCGCTACGCCCTGCCGGAGAAATGGCTCCGGAAGACGGCCGTCAAGGGACTCGAATTCTCCCTTTCTGGCAACAACCTCTACTACCTCACGGCCGTGAAGGGCATTTCGCCGGAGATCGGCACGTCGAACACCTACAACGAGAACTACCACAACTACCCCCCGATCCGAAGGATCAGCCTCGGGGCCAAACTCACCTTTTAACGACAGGAGGACATGGATATGAAAAAAACACTTCTTCTCCTTGGAGCGCTGCTCTCAATGACCTCCTGCTTCAAGACCCTGGACGTGGTCCAGGAGAGCAAGCTGGCCAGTTCCAACATGTGGAAGAGCGAATCCGACGCCACAGGCGCCCTGTACGGGCTCATGCACCAGTTCCGCGCCGCCAACATGACCGCACTCATCTACTGGGGCGACTACCGCGCCGGCACGTTCCAGAACGGCATGGGAACCGGCACCTGCGACAAGATGTTCAACAACACGCTGGACGCCACCGAGTCGAAGGGAACCAACTGGGCCTCTTCCTACACCTGCATCAACGACGCCAACCTGATCCTCAAGCATGTCCCGAAGATGAACTTCGACAACCGGGACCTCCGCAACCGGATCCTGGGCAGCGCCTATTTCATCCGCGCCTACGAGTATTTCAACATCGCGCGCGTCTGGGGTGACGCTCCCCTGCTGCTGGCCGGTTTCGAGTCGGACCAGGACGATCTGCAGCCGTCCCGGACGCCGGTCCAGCAGATTTATGACCAGGTGCTCCAGGACCTGGACAAGGCGGAGAACTACCTGCCGGAGGGCCTCGCGGACGCGGCCATGCCGAACCTCATGGCGGTCAAGATGCTCCGTGCCGATTACTTCCTCTGGCTGTACAAGACCCGTAACGGGGGCGAGGAAGCCCTCAGCAATGCCCGGAAGGCCCTCAACAACATCCTGATCAATGCGAAGGTCGGTCTGCTCGACAGCTATGCCGATGTCTTTGACATCACCAAAAAGGGCAACAAGGAGGTGCTCTTCACGATCCGCCTCGTCAAGGGCGAGGTCGAGGGCGGTTATTCCACCGCCTGGCTGATCCCCCAGTCCCGCTGGTACGGGAAGGATGAGGACATCGAGAAGAACATCAAGCTGATGAACAGCGACGACAACCGATACAACTTCTCCGACGCCATGGTCTCGCTCATGCACAGCGATCCCGCCGACAGGCGTACCGCTGTCTGCTTCGGCGACTGGACGGACCCGTCCGACGGCCGCCGCTACACCTGGATCAACAAATTCGCCGGCCTGTGGCAGGACAACGTCCGCTACTTCATCTCGGACGAGCCCATTTACCGCTACGCCGAGGCCCTTCTGATGATGGCGGAGATCGAACTGGCCGCCGGCAACTACGAGAAGTGCCGCGACTACATCAACCGCATCGCCCGGCGCGCGTACGGCAAGAACGACTACTACACTTCCCTCGCCCCTGCCGACCTGAAGAACGCCCTGATCAACGAATACCTCAAGGAATTCGCGGCCGAGGGCAAGAGCTGGTGGATGTACATCCGCATGGGCGAGGTCTTCAACCGCGTCCCGTCCCTCGCAGGGCGGGAAGAAAGCAAGAATATCCTGCTCTGGCCCATTGCTGACGCCTGTTTCAAGGAAAACCCCAACATGAGACAAACCGAAGGTTATTAACAATCACTATTTACCCATGAAAGCGACAAAACTTTTATTTGCAGCCGTCGCAGGCGCCGCCTGCCTGTTTTCCTGCACCCCGAAAGATCCCGAAACACCCGGGAAGATCCCCGGAGAAGAAGTGACTCCGGGCGAAGATCCAGAGCCCGAGAAGAGCCCTTCGATCAAAATCAACACGGAGGAACGCACCTTCACCCTCACGGCCAAGTCCGAAGGCGTGTCCTTCGAAGTCCTCGCCAACTACGACTGGACCCTGACCAAAACCGGCCTTGACTGGGCCGAAATCACCCCCGCTTCGGGCGAGGCCGACGACCTGGTGACCGTGAAGGTCGTCCCGCAGAACAACACGGAAGAGACCCCGCGCCAGGGCAGTTTCACCATCTCCATCCCCGGAAAGGACTGTGAGGCGGTCTTTACCGTCATCCAGGAGGCGAAAGGCGTGGTCAAGCCCGTGGTCGTAGCCAAATGGCAGTTCACCGCCATCTGGGTCAACGAGGAGCCCTCCGCCCCGACCAACAAGACCAATCCCAACACCGAGGGCGCAGCCATGGCGACGGCCTGGCAGAACGGGATGCCCGTCGCCAGCAATGTCGTGAAAGGCGGCTCGCTGAGTTTCGTGACGACTTCCTCCACCGTAAAATACACGGTGGGTCCCGCCACACACAAGAAGAACCGTTTCCGTGCCGCCAACCTCAACGTGAATGACTACTTCCTCTTCACCCTGGATGCCGTCAACGTGGAGGCGAATGAACAAATCCGTTTCCGGAATGCCGTCCTGCGGATCGCCAATGTCAACAAGGGACCGGGCAAATACGCGCTCGAAGCATCCCTGGACAAGACCAACTGGGTCCTCCTCAAGGAAATTGTCCTGAACAGCGCCGCGGCCAATACGCCGGAGAGCCTGGACTGTGAGTATATCCCGTCACAACCCTACACGGGCCCCTTCTACCTCCGCGTCCGGATCCTGGAGAACGTCTCCGCCAACGGGACGCCGCTGGAAGAAGGCTCGGAGAAACTGCCTTTCATCTCTGTCAACGACTCCTTCTACCCGGAGACCAACAGCTACGATGTCCGCGATGCCTACTACGACGAAGACTGGGCATTCGTGTACTTTGACACCCTGAAAGCCGAATAATGGGGCTGCTTTCCATCCTCGTGGCCGCCTCCCTGGTCACCGGCCGTGTGACGGCGGACGGCGCTCCGCTGCGGGGTGTCGTCGTCTCTGACGGCCGCAAGACCGTCGTAACCGACGCCCGGGGCCGGTACCGCATGCGCTCCGAACTGCCGGAAGGATACGTGTTCATCACCGTTCCTTCCGGCTACGAGGCGCCTGCCGAGGGGCTGATCCCGCAGTTCTTCACCCGGCAGCGCCGCGGGGCGGAATTCCGCCTCAGGCGGGTAAACCAGGATCACTGCAAGATCGTCGTCCTCACGGACATGCACCTGACCGGCGACAAGGTCGACAACGACCTCGCCCAGTTCCGGACGCAGTATTTCCCGTCCCTCTGCCGTGCCGTAAGCGCCATGGAGGGCCCCGTCTACACCTTCTGCCTCGGCGACATGGTCACGGACGGGAAATGGTACAAGAACAACTTCGCCTTCCCGGAATACCTCCGCGAGATGGAGGGCTACCCCACCCCGCTCTGGAATATCATGGGCAACCATGACAACGACCAGCGCGGCGAGGGCAGTTTCGCCGAATGGGAGGTCCTGGCCGAGCAGCGCTTCAAGCACGAGATCGGGCCGAACTATTATTCGGTAGAGATCGGCGGGGTCCATTTTATCATGCTGGACGACATCGTCACCCACGGTCCGATGAAGGAGGGCAACCCCGCCCGGAACCCGGTCGGGAAATACGGATTCACCTACATCCTGGACGCGCGGCAGCTCGCCTGGATGCAGGAAGACCTGAAGCGGGTCCCGAAGGACAGGCCGGTTGTCGTCTGCCTCCATGTTCCCTTCTACAAGGACGGGAAGAAAACCCTCGCGAATGCAGAAGAGGTGCTCGCGCTGCTGGAAGGGTACTCCGTGGAGGTCTTTGCGGGGCACTGCCACACGACCCGGGTGACAGAAATCGCGCCGGGCATCCTCCAGCACATTATCTCCTCCGGCTCTGCCGTGTCCTGGAAGCTCAACGACCTCCAGGCCCCGATCGTCTGCGACGACGGCACCCCGGCCGGCTGGCAGGTCATCTCCATCGACGGCGGGAGGCTCGGCACACAGTTCCAGTCCTGCTACCGCACGCCGGAGGAAAGCCAGATGAGCGTGGAAGACCTCGGCGGCGGGGAGATGCTCGTGGACATCTTCAACTGGGATCCGGAATGGAAGGTCGGCGCCACCTGCGATGGGAAGCCCGTCGCGCTGGAACAGGTCTGGTCCCGGAATCCGACCTACGACCGGATCCGGAGCGAGACGAAGATGCTGCTCCACCGGCCGACGGCCTTCCTCGGCAATCCGGCTCCGCACTATTTCCGCGCCCATGTTGACGACCCTGCGTCTTTCGTGGTCATGGCCACAGACCGTGCCGGGCGTACATATACCGCACTGGCGGGCCAGATGCCCTATCCCGCATGGGGGATGCCGGCAGTCACGGTCTTCGAGAAAGGCGAAGCCGGCTATGACACGTTCCGCATTCCGGCCATCGTGCGCAGTGCGGAAGGGGAACTGCTTGCCTTCGCCGAGGCTCGCAAAAACGGCGCAGCGGACACCGGCGACATCGATCTCGTCCTCAAGCGTTCCGCCGACGGCGGGGCGACATGGGGACCGCTGGAAACCGTCTGGGACGACGGGGAGAACGTCTGCGGCAATCCTGCGCCCGTGGTGGACACGAAGACCGGACGGGTCGTCCTCGCCATGACTTGGAACGACGGCCGCGATCCGGAGAAGGCCATCCATGCACGAACTTCCCATGACACCCGCAAGGTGTTCTGCACCGTCAGTGACGACGGCGGACGGTCCTGGAGCAAGCCCCGTGACATCACGGCTGAAACCAAACTGCCTGAATGGACCTGGTATGCCACGGGTCCCTGCCACGCCGTCCAGCTTGCCTCCGGCCGCATCGTCGTGCCGTGCAACCACGGCGTCTTCGGACCGGAAGGACCGGCCGGAACCGCCTCACACGTCATCTATTCCGACGACTGCGGAGAGACCTGGCACATCGGCGGCACATGCCCCGTGGGCAACGAGTCCACGGCGGCCGCCCTGCCGGATGGAACCCTCGTCCTCAACATGCGCCGTTGGAAGGGAATGGAGGCCGAAATGCCGTGCCGCATCGTGGCGGAGAGCCGTGACGGCGGGCTCAGTTTCGGTCCCTGGCGCTTCGAACCCGCACTGCCGGGTCCGCGCTGCCAGGGAAGCCTCCTCCAGACGGGTGGCATCCTCTGGTTCTGCAACCCATCCAGCCCCGACAAGCGGGTCGACCTGACCGTCCAGACCTCCGCCGACGGCGGAAAGACCTGGCGGCGGGAAGCCTTCCTGCCGGGCGCAAAAGCCGCCTACAGCGACCTGACAGCGCTCGGGGACGGCGGAATCGGCGTCCTCTACGAACGCGGGGAGAAATCCCCATATGAACAGATAGCATTCGCCCGCCTGGACGGGAAACGATAAACCTGAAATGAAACTGACCGCCCTCCTCGCAGCCCTGCTCGTGACCCTGCAGACGCCGCTGACCCAAACCGAAAAACTGGTCTGGACCCCCATGGCCCAGACCCCGGACACGCTTGGCCTCGCCGGGGTCTACAGCGGGATGGTCGACGGGACCCTCCTCGTCGCCGGCGGCGCCAATTTCCCGGACGGACTGCCAGCGGAGGGAGGCGCAAAACATTGGAGCGCAGACATTTCTGCCTTCGATGGGACGCAGTGGACCGTCTATCCGGATGCCCTGCCCCTCCCGCTGGCCTACGGGGCCTCCGTGGCCCTGCCGGAAGGCCTGCTCTGCATCGGAGGCAACAATGCCGAAGGGACCTCTGCCCAGGTCTTCCTCGTACGGAAGGACGGGAGCACCACGGCCTGGGCGCCCCTGCCCCGACCGCTCAGCCAGATGGCATATGCCCGGCTCGGAGACCAGCTCTACCTTGCCGGCGGCGACACCGACGGCACGGCGCAGAGGGTCTTCCTCCGGCTGGACCTCGGTGCTCCGGAGAAAGGCTGGGAGGAACTGGAACCCTGGCCGGGCGCGCCCCGTGCCTTCGCGGCGGCGGCCATCCAAAGCGACGGACTCGACAACTGCTTCTACCTCTTCGGCGGCCGGGAATACACGCCCGGCAGCGAATGGACCGTCCACCGGGACGCATGGGTCTACAACCCGCGGCTCGGGGAATGGAAGGCCGTTCCGGGGCAATTCGACGCCATGGCGGGCCTGGCGACCCCTTACGGGACCAACCACATCCTTCTTATTGGCGGCGCTGATCCGGACAATACCCGCTACAACGGCGTCCGCCTGTTCCACACGGTGACGGGAACCCTGCTGGAATGTCCGGTCGAGGGCTGTGAGATTCCCGTCACCTCGTCCCTGGTGCGCCAGGGCGACGATTTCTGGCTCGTCAGCGGCGAGGTGGCCCCGGGGGTCCGGACGCCGGTCATCTTGAAAGGGTCGATGGAGAGCCACATCCGGCCGATGGGCTGGGCGGATATCCTCGTCATCTTCCTGTATTTCGGGATCCTCGCCTGGATGGGCTGGTATTTCTCCCGGCGGCAGAAGAGCGCCGACGACTATTTCAAAGGCGGCGGACGCATCCCCTGGATCATCGCCGGCCTCAGCATCTTCGGCACGGCCCTCAGCGCCATCACCTTCATGGCCATTCCGGCCAAGGCCTATGCCACCGACTGGAGTTATATGCCCTTCAACGCAGGCATCGTCCTCGTGGTCCCGCTGATTGTCGGAATCTTCATCCCCACCTTCCGCCGGCTCGGCGTCACCACGGCCTATGAATACCTGGAAAAGCGGTTCAGCCCGCTTGTGCGGGTGCTCTGTTCGGTTGCTTTCATCCTTTACCAGGTGGGCCGGATGGGTGTCGTCCTCCTGCTGCCGGCCATCGCCCTCAACGTCGTGACCGGGGTCAATATTTTCCTCTGCGTGGGCCTCATGGGCGTGTTCTCGCTCCTGTACACCTATATGGGCGGTATCGAGGCCGTCGCCTGGACGGATGCCCTGCAGGTGGTCGTACTGATCGGTGCCGCCGTCGCGGTCGTCGTCACGGTCTGCACAGGGACCGACGGCGGATTCGGAGGCGTGGTGGCGACAGCGGCAGCCGATGCAAAACTCAGCCTCGGTTCCCTCCGCTTCGACCTCCGCCAGGCTACGGTCTGGACCACCCTCATCGCGACGGTGTTCACGAACATCACCACCTACGGCACCGACCAGACCATCGTTCAGCGCTACCTCACCACCAAAACCGAGCACGAAGCCCGGAAAGGCGTCTATACCAATGCGATCCTGTGCATCCCTTCGACGCTGCTGTTCTTCTTCGTCGGCACCTGCCTCTACGTCTTCTTCAAACAGAACCCGACCGAACTGAGCGCCGCAGTGGGGAACCCGGACGCCATCCTCCCCTGGTACGTCAACATGCACCTCCCGACCGGCTTGCTCGGCCTGGTCATCGCCGGCATCTTCGCCGCCGCCATGTCCACCCTCTCCGCTTCGATGAACTCCGCGGCAACCGCCTTCGTGACAGATATTTACGCAAAGATCCGACCCGGCGGGGACACCCTGCGGACCGCCAAGCGTGCGACCCTGGCCATCGGGGCGATCGGACTCGCCTTCGCCCTGCTGATGGCCA
>JAEEGL010834247.1_pt1 | contig 14395 bp, 13 predicted proteins | sample 9134231 | NCBI WGS metagenome assembly JAEEGL01 (sample SAMN16246548, study PRJNA631951) | gut metagenome | biome: gut microbiome; feature: rumen; material: fiber-attached | host: Bos | place: Iran: Karaj | collected 2018-10
AGAATGTTGTTGAGCTTTGACTTGACACTGGCATCCATGCGATAGGTGTCGTATTCAAGGATAAAACCACCGATGATATCGGGATCCACCTCTGTCTCAAACTCCACTTTACCATTAGTCTTGCTCTCTACCATCTGGCGCATCTTCTGCTCAGTCTCAGCGGATACGCGGGCTGCGGTGGTGAGCTTGCCACGGATGACGTTCTTCTGCTTGCGGTAAAGCGTGATATACGAATAGGCCATGAACTGAAACACATTCTCGCGGTCTTCTTTCAGCACAAGGCTGATGAAGGTACGAATCAGTACACTCGGTTTCTCACCGACAGCGGTGACAAGCAACGACTCCTTCTTGTCCTTCGAGAGCATGGGATTGTCAATGGTCTGGCGCAACTGTGGCACCTCCAGATAGCTCTTGGCAGCGGTCATCATTTCCTGATAGACCTTGTCCTCCAGCTTCGCTTCGGTAGCGCTCTTCAGCAGTGCCCTCGCATATCTGACCGATATTACTCCAATATCCATACGCTTAAATCAATTAATCATTGAAAATTGGAAATTGAGTATTAATTAGCAGAGACACCATCAAGCATACGGTCAATCAAATCCATCTGCGACTTGTCATCACGGAGGTTCTGGCGGATAACCTTCTCGGCTATCTCTACACTCAGGACAGCCACCTGCTTACGGATGTCAGCGATGGCGGCTTTCTTTTCCTGTTCAATGGCTGCCTTGGCCTCTTCCATCAGGCGGGCACCCTCACTACGGGCCTTGTCCTGAGCCTGCTCCACGATGGCGTCACGTGTCTCAGCAGCCTCACGAAGTATCTGAGCCTGCTTCTCACGCGCTTCCTGCAAGATGGATTCACCTTCTTTCTGAATGTTGGCTAGTCGCTCGTTTGCCTCATGCGCCTTGCGCAATGAGTCATCAATGAAAGCTTTGCGCTCTGCCACCATATTCGTGATGACAGGGAAGCCAAACTTCCAAAGCAGGAAGAATACCACGAGGAACGTGATAGTCATCCAGAACAGCAGGCCAGTACTCGGAACTAATAAATCCATACGCAGTAATAATATATTAGATGCAGAGGAATGCGATAACGGCTGCGAAGAGGGCAACACCCTCGATCAGAGCAGCAGCAACAATCATGTTAGTGAACAGCTTGTTCATCACCTCCGGCTGGCGGGCCATGGCGTCCATAGCCTGTCCACCGATTTTACCAATACCAAGACCTGCGCCAATAGCTGCGAGACCTGCGCCTACTGCGGCGCCTAACTTTGCAATACCTTCGATTGCCAATAATGTTGTAATCATAATTGTTTGATTTTTAAGTTGTTAATGTTTTAATATTTAATTTTTACTTTTCTAATTTTAGTGTTCGTGCTCGGGTTCTGCACGAGCCAAACCGATGAACACAGCCGACAGCATCGTAAACACCATTGCCTGAATGAAGCAGACCAAGCACTCCAGGCACATCATAAAGACGCTCATGATGACGCTCAGCGCTGACATCGACAACTGGACAGCCACGGCCTGACTGGCAACAAGGAAAATAATGCAGGTGATGGCCACGGCAATGGCATGACCTGCCATCATGTTGGCAAAAAGTCGGATCATCAGCGCAAAGGGCTTCGTGAAGATACCCACGAACTCGATAACGGGGATGATAGGTAACGGAGCCTTCAGCCATGTTGGCACCTCAGGCCAGAAAATATCCTTCCAGTAGTGCTTGTTACCAGAGAACTGTACGATGAGGAACGTACAGAGTGCCAGGAAGAACGTCACGGCAATGTTGCCCGTCACGTTGCCTGAACCTGGAGGAAACGGTATCAAGCCCATCACATTACAGGTGAAGATGAAGAAGAAACAGGTCAGCAGGTAGGGCGTGTACTTCTCGTACCCCTTGCCTACTCCCGGCTTGATGATATCATCCACCACATACATCACCATCATCTCGATAAAGCCGACGAATCCACCTGGCGCAGCGTCCGATGCCTTGCGCTTCTTGTACCAGCGGGCACTCAGCAGAATGCAGCAAAGCAGCAGTACGACGTTAATGAACATCACGGCTACCGTCTTGGTGATGGACAGGTCGAGAACGGGCTCGCCGTTCTCCACGATCTTGCCTGCATTGTCGCCTTCTGTAGCGATGGCCAGCCCATAGGGACCCTGTCGCAGTCCGTTGGCATCGGCATGGTGCTCAAACTTGGAAGAGCAGAACACATGCCATCCCGTCGAACTGTTGACGATGATGGGCAGTGGAATGACAACAGCACTCTCCCCCTCGCCCGTGATATGCCACTCGTGCGAGTCCTTGATGTGCTCAAGCACCACCTCCTTGGCCGAGAAGTCCTCAGCCTTCACCGTCGGCGCCAGCGCCAGTGCCACCAGCAACGTGCAAAGCAGTCGTTTTATTTTCAATTCACAATTCATAATGCATCATGCATAATTATCAGTGTCGTAATTTTAGTGTCACCACCATCGTTATCGCATACATGATTATAAAAACAAGAGCGAAGCGGATGGCGTCTTCTCTATTCTCGGTGAAGAATACGTAGAGCGCGACCACCGTAGCGACGAGCAGCATACGTATTGTTGCCATTATCAGATAGAAGTGGGGCAAATATTCGGGCGAACGTTTTTTGACTATATCGTAGCCCTTCACGTATGCCGCACCTAAGAGCGTGAAGAAGAGCAAAGAGAGAAAAATCTCCAGCGTTGTCATTCGGCCTTTTCAATACAGAGCGACACCACGTTCTTCTGCACCTCTACAAAACCGCCGAGAATCTCTAACTGCTGCCCATTGTAAACCACCTTTCCTTTCTGGAGCGTGGAGATAATGGGAGCGTGGTTGGTAAGAATCTCGAACTGGCCCCGCGCTCCGGGAACAATGACCTGCTCCACCTCTCCGTCGAACTCTATCCTCTCGGGCGAAACTATCTTCAGCTTTAGCATAACTGACAATTTATAGGGTTATCATCAGACTTTAGCTGCTTCCTGCAGTTTCTTGGCCTTAGCCTTAGCGTCCTCGATAGTACCCACATTGAAGAACGCCTGTTCGGGCAGGTCATCGACCTCACCGTCCATAATGGCATTGAAGCCCTTGATGGTCTCGTCGATAGGAACCATGATACCGGGCAGACCGGTAAACTGTTCGGCTACAGAGAACGGCTGGCTCAGGAAGCGCTGTACACGACGTGCGCGGTTCACCGTCAGCTTGTCTTCATCCGACAACTCATCCATACCCAGAATGGCAATGATGTCCTGCAGTTCCTTATAGCGCTGCAGAATCTTCTTTACGCGCTGGGCACAGTCGTAGTGGGCCTTGCCGACTACCAACGGGTCAAGGATACGTGAGGTAGAACTCAGCGGGTCAACGGCAGGATAGATACCCAGCTCGGCAATCTTACGGTCGAGCACCGTTGTAGCATCCAAGTGAGTGAAAGTGGTAGCAGGAGCAGGGTCTGTCAAGTCGTCAGCCGGCACATAAACTGCTTGTACTGAGGTAATTGAGCCCGATTTGGTCGAGGTAATTCTCTCCTGCATGGTACCCATCTCAGAAGCCAGCGTAGGCTGATAACCTACGGCCGACGACATACGGCCAAGCAATGCGGAAACCTCAGAACCAGCCTGTGTGAAACGGAAAATGTTGTCGATGAAGAACAGGATGTCGGCAGCGCCGCCGTCCTTGCCACCACCATCGCGGAAGCCCTCGGCAACCGTCAATCCTGACAATGCCACAGAAGCACGTGCACCGGGTGGCTCGTTCATCTGACCATACACCAGCGTAGCCTGGCTCTTTTTCAGTTCTTCGGGGTCAACAAGCGAGAGGTCCCATTTGCCCTGGGCCATAGCCTCCTTGAACTTTTCACCATAGCGGATAACACCCGACTCAATCATCTCACGGATGAGGTCGTTACCCTCACGAGTACGCTCACCAACACCTGCAAACACAGAGAAACCGTTGTGGCCCTTTGCAATGTTATTGATGAGCTCCATGATGAGCACCGTCTTACCTACACCGGCACCACCGAAAAGACCGATCTTACCACCTTTCAGGTAAGGCTCCAGCAGGTCAATGACCTTAATACCCGTCGAGAGCACTTCCTTTGACGTCGACAACTCCTCAAATTTCGGAGCAGCGCGGTGAATGGGGTAAGCACCCTTTATGTCGAGCTGTTTCATACCGTCGATAGGCTGACCGATAACGTTCAGCATACGACCTTTAATCTGTTCGCCGGAAGGCATCAGAATTGGTGTGCCCAACGGCTTTACCTCCAATCCACGTTGCAAACCGTCCGTGTTGTCCATAGCAACGCAGCGCACGGTATCCTCGCCGATGTGCTGTTGTACCTCGACGATGAGCTGAGCGCCGTTTGGACGTTCAATTGTCAATGCCTCGTGAATCTTTGGGAGCACTTTTTCCGCATCTAGGCCCTTGGTGTCGAAATAGACGTCAATTACAGGACCAATAATTTGCGAAATGTGTCCATTAATCTGTGACATAAGCAGTTGTTAATATTTAAAGTTACTAATTGTTTTTAATACATATGGCTGCAAAGTTAATAATTATTTTCTTAAAAAAAAACAATATTGCTAATTTTTTTTGAAATATAGCAGTGCAGCCGACTTGAATACGTGGTTATAGTGCCTCTTTCTATTCTGTAAAGAACTGTGTGAATGCCTTGACAGCATAGATATGGTCGTCCACGCTGCCTGTTTCCCGACAACTATGCATGGCGAGGATGGCATTGCCCATATCAACACCTCTCAAGGGTATTGACGAAGCAAGAATGTTGCCCAGCGTGCTGCCTCCAGCCACATCGGAATGGTTGACAAACCGCTGACAAGGTACGCCTGCCTTCCGGCATATTTCGGCAAACACGGCCGCCGAAACGGCATCGCTGGCATATTTCTGGGCGGCATTGAATTTGATGACAGGACCGCCGCCGAGTACTGGATGGTTTGTCGGGTCGTACTTCTCACTATAATTGGGATGCCAGGCATGGGCATTGTCAGCAGAAATCATGAATGCCCGCTCTACAGCCTGGTAAAATGCCTCCTCTCTCCCACCCTGAGCCAGCACGATTCGCTTCAGCATCATGGCGAGGAACGGGCTGCCGGCTCCTTGCTTGGTTTGCGAACCCGTCTCTTCGTTGTCGAAGATGGCCAGAACCTTCGTGGCATCAGTAGTTTCCGCTCCAATCATCGCCTCCAGTCCAGCAACGCACATCGACAGGTCGTCCAACCGACCAGAGGAAATGAATTCGTCGTGAACGCCGAAAGTACAGGCAGGTGTGGCGTCAGCAAGATAGAGGTCAAAGTCGAGGATGTCTTCCTGACGGATCTCCAGTTCCGTGCAGATGACGTTCATCAGCAGATTACCACGCTCCAGTTCGTTGCTGACGATTCCCAGAATCGGCAACATATCCTTCTGTTTACTCAGTTTCACGCCATCGTTCACCTGACGGTTGAAATGGATTGCCAGATTGCTAATCTGAAGTAGCGGGCGTTTGACGTGCAGCAGCAGCGTCTGAGGATTGAATGCATCCTTCCCACGGACAATGACTCGTCCTGCAATCGTCAGTGGTCGGTCGAACCATGTCGACATGATAGGACCGCCATACACCTCGGTATTCAACTTCACAATACCACCCTCGCACAGCATTTCGGCGTGGGGCTTGATGCGGAATGTTGGAGAGTCGCAATGGGCACAGATCATCCTAAAGCCTGCTTCTGCCATCGGTTTGCGTCCGATATGAAAAGCATAGATGGAGGAATCGTTCTTTGTAACATAGAACTTGCCACCACCGTTAATCATCGATTGAGCTTGCTCTTGTTCGCCAAGGGGTCTTTGAGGGTCTATTCGTTGGTAGCCCGCCTTTTCCAATTGGCAGGCAATGTTTTTCGTTGCCAGGAAGTTTACTGGCGATTCATTCAGGAAGTTTAATAAACGTTCTATCATATTGTTCAAATTGTTAAGTGCAAGATAAACATCATTGGTCCTTGAAAGACTGTTCAGGGTCTAATTCGCCGTCAAAACTGATGAGGTCGCTGTTCTGGGGACGTACATCGATGTATGCCTCTCCTGTATCATACAGCTCAACGATATATTCATAATTGTCCTCGCTCGTTTTCAGGCTCATTTCTATTCTGGTAAGGTTTGCTTTCGGATGACTCTCTTTATAAGACAAAATCCGTTCTACAAAGTTCAAAACCTGTGGATTGGATGACATCGGGGCTTGATGTGCAACCCCTATATATGGCAGATAACTTCTGACCGTATCACCTCGTACTTCCAAGGAGTAATTGGATGTGATTGTTTTTGAAGCATACCGCATCGGATGCATCGTCCTGACGTCGATGTACATCTGTCGTTTCTTCAAAGCTTCAGACACAGCTTTCCTCATCAACTCTTTTTGCTCCTCACGCTTCTGAAGAGAGACGCACCCCGTCAATAGAATGGTGGCTATGATGAATGACAAAAACTTTTTCATCGTACCTCTTTTTAAAAATGTATATACTATATTATATTTTGAACCTTAGATTCAGAATGATGATACAAAAATAGATTAATTTCTGGAAATAGCATAAAAATTGTAGACATTTTTAAGTGTTTTTACTAAAAAAACGGATATATATAGTATTTTTACGAGAATAATATGTATATTTGCAAACGAATCATCCAAAACAGACTTAACCATGAAGCCAATACGGAAAATAAAAACGTCGTATACTACACAGCTGACGTTGTGGGTAGCGGTTTTTGTGCTGATTATTTCGGCAATGGTTATTTTCCTTCTGGCACGTTTTTCGCAGGATTGCATTGATGAAGAATCCATCGAAACGACACAGCAGACACTTGAAAACACGGCATTGAGAGTTGACAATACGCTGCAGCAGGCAGAAATTACGGCACAACTGGAAAATCAGACGCTGCGGGTTAACCGCCGGCTCATTGAGCAACAGATTGACGACAACGGCTATCTCGTGACCATCAAGCAGACGCTGCCCAATGCAAAGCTCTTCGTAACGAGAAGGGACAGTAGCCAACTCAGCAGTTTCTTAATTGCCGACGATACGGGCTACCGCTTAGTGAAGAACGAGGATGATGAGAGTTATGTCTTCTACGCAGCAGTTGGCAAACGTCCATTTAGTATCGTAGTCGTCGCACCGACAGAAGACATCTTCGGAAAATACACCGATGTGCAGTATTTTATCCTGATATGTGGCATAGCCGGTGTCCTCGTCTTGCTCTACATCCTCTATGCCGTTATCGGCTACCATCTCCATCCGCTGCACCATCTGGCTGACTCAGCACAGGCCATCGCTGAGGGGAACCTGGAAACCACCTTTGTCGACAGCCGACACAAGGACGAAATCGGACAGCTGCAGAACAGTCTGAAGAAAATGCAGAGCTCGTTGGCAGACTACATGGATGAAATGCAGAAAAAACAGGCTGCGATGACGCTGCAGAACGAGGAGCTGCAAGGAGCTTATAGAGAGGCACAGGCCTATGAGGTTCTTCGTACACGACATCTTCACGAGATGACAGACAAGATGAAGGAACCGATTCAGCAATTGTGCCGTTCGACCGACTGTATCAGTAATGAGTACAGGAGAATGACTAAAAAGGAGATAGCTCTGCATGAAAGCAATATCATGCAGGCCACAGAGACCATCACACAACTGCTTGACCAACTGTTTAAAAACCCTGCTGCGCTATGAGGTCTCTGATACGTTTCATCCAACAGCGGTTGTCCATCCGCCTGGGCTTCCTGATAGTCATCATTATCACGGTGGTCTTCTCTCTGCTGTTCGACTTCCTCTTCTACCGTTGTAAACAGTACATTCACCTAGCGGCAATTGAACGCGCCACACAGCTCTTGGACAATACTGCCGAGCACATCAACGGCATTATGGCAGAGACGGAGATTGTAACCAATTACAAAGCCGCCAACATCTCCCGTCACTTGACCCCCGACTCACTACTCGCATATTCCCGACAGACCGTCATAGACTATCCGTTCCTCACGGGCTTTGCCATCTCCATGGAACCGTACTTCTTCCCGGAAATGGGTCGCTACTTCTCGGCATATACCCTGCAACAGGACGATACGATTACCACGGTGCGCGAAGGACCGTTTGAGTATTTCGACAAGATATGGTATAGCTCGTCCCGCAATCTAGGAGCTCCCTGTTGGGTCGATGCCTTCGACGACTATAATGAGGGGACCCTCTCGTCCAAGGACATCTTGACGTCGTATTGCTGCCCTATTCGCGATGCTAACGACAAGTTCATAGGCTCCATTACCGCCAGTCTTACACTGAAATGGCTTTCAGAAGTCGTCGCTTCCATTCAGCCCTATCCTAACTCTTCGGCCATCATGATTGGACGAACCGGTATTTACCTTGTACACCCCGATACATCAAAGCTTTTCCGCGAAACCATCTTCAGCGATGCGGCTCCAGAAGCACAAAATGACATCAACGCCTTGGGCAAAGCCATGCTCGCAGGACGTAGTGGCATGACACAGACCATCGTTGACGGCAATAATGCCTATATTTTCTATCGTCCATTGGAGCGTACAGGATGGAGCATCGCCATTGTCTGTCCTGAGAGTGACGTTTTCAGCCGCTACAACAGACTCCTTTATATCGTGTGGACCTTCATTGGCATAGGGCTGCTGCTACTTATGCTTTTTTGCTACCAGACAGTCCGTCGCACAGTACAGCCGCTGAAACTGCTTGCACATCAGGCCCAGCGCATTGCTGACGGACACTTCGACGAACCGCTGCCCCCCAGTCATCGGCGAGACAGCGTAGGCCGACTGACTAACAGTTTCATACGGATGCAGCAATCGTTGACCAAGTCCGTGGCTGACATCCGCCGAGTGAACGACGAGCTTGAACAGCGTAACGAAGAACTTACCAAGGCCTACCAAGTAAAGATGGAAGCTAACAAGCAGAAAATAGAATTGATACAGAGCCTATATCACGAGATACGTACCCCACTCAACATTGTCTGCGGATTCACGCAAGTGCTCTCTGCCAGTCTTCACGAGGTTGAAGGTGGTGACACGTCGGGTAATTATGACGATGTAAGTATTCTTAACGATGAGGAAATTGCCGACATCACAGAACGTATGAAGCAAAGTGCTAATGACATTAGCCGCCTCACACACGAACTCGGTCAGGCTTCGATTTAGATAAGATGAAATCAGACGTAGAAGCGCGCAATGCTTAAAACACTCGTTTTTAGGTATTGCGCACTTCATTTTTTCGCTGTACCTTTGTGTATCAATTTAAGAGTATGCAGAAACAAAGATTATTATTGACTATCATCGTGGTGATGATGCTACAATCAATTTGTGCACAGGGGGTTATACGTGGAATAGTTGTCGACAAAGAGACGAGCGAACCCATTATCGGAGCAACTATTTCGGATGCAGGCAAACGTAACCCACTCACCATAACTGATGCAGAAGGACGGTTTTCTATACCTAAAAATAATTATCCGAAGCAAATCAAGATTACGTATATTGGATATAAATCGCTCATTTCCAAATTGACGGACAAAGGACGTTATGAGTTGGAAGCCGAAGTGAGCAAACTGGGCGAAGTAGTGGTCACTGCACAAGAGAGTCATGGACTGACAAGTGCATCGAAAATAGAGAAACACGCAATGGAACACCTGCAGCCATCGAGCTTTGCCGACCTGATGGAGTTGTTGCCAGGCGGACGAAGCAGCGACCCTTCTCTGACCACTCCCAACACCATCCATATCCGCGAGATACCAATCACAAGCAGCAATTACTCAACCTCATCATTAGGAACAAGCTTCGTCATGGATGGTGCACCCATCTCTACTAATGCCAACATGCAGTATCTGGCTGGAGCCTGGGATGCTGTAGTCACCGACCGTGACAATGTCAATGCGGGTGTTGACATGCGTACCATACCGACCGACGACATTGAAAGCGTGGAGATTGTTCGTGGAATTCCTAGCGTCGAATATGGCGACCTGACCAGTGGCCTGGTAAAAATTGAACGCCGACAGGGAGGACATGACCTGAATTTCCGTCTAAAGAGCGATATGGGCTCTAAACTATTCTATGCCGCCAAGGGGTTCGAATGGAAGGCGAAGCGACTGAGTCTGAACCTGAGTGCCGACTATCTGAACGCCAAGGCCGACCCACGTAACCGTCTGGAAAACTACAAGCGCCTGACGCTCTCTGCCCGATTGCATAAGACGTGGGAGCAAGAAGCATACCATTTGGGACTCACAGCCAATCTCGACTATACGGGCTCGTTCGATAATGACAAGGTTGACCCCGACCTGAACCATAGCATTGAAGACTCATACCGTTCGAGCTATAACCGTTATGCTGCGCTGGTTTCCCTACAAATGAAGATGAAACGGCCCATGTGGCTTAAATCGGTAGAGGCTATCCTTTCTTCGTCCTACGAATACAACCTGACAGAACGTACAAGACTTGTCCAGCTGTCCCGGATGACGGTAGCACCACTTGCCAAGAAAGAGGGCGAGAACGATGCCTATATTCTACCTTTTAAATATATGGGACACCACGAAACGGAAGGTAAGCCGCTAAATATCTATGTGAAGGTGAACGGACGACTACAGATACCCAGCAACATGGTTTCCAACACGCTGTTATTGGGGGTGGACTGGAATCTGGACAAGAACTTGGGACGCGGACAGGTATTCGACCCTTATACCCCCGTCTATACAGGCATTTCGTCACGCCAGCGCAAATTGTCGGATATCCCGGCGAACCGCCGACTGTCTGCCTATGCTGAAGAGAACATCAAATGGCCTACCAGGATTGGGACCGTTGAAATGGCTGCAGGTCTGCGTGCTACACAAATGATGAATATGCCATCGGAATACGTCATGCATGGCAAGTGGTACTTTGATCCGCGTGTCAACATCGGTTATTCCTTCCCACGCTTTACGCTCTTTGGACAGCCGACATTTGTTCGTATAGCAGGCGGTGTGGGTCAGCACACCAAGATGCCAACGATGGAACAGCTGTTTCCGGACATGCTCTATATCGACTTCGTTCAACTGAACTACTACCACGACAATCCTGACTACCGGCGCATCAATCTAATGACCTATATCCGCGATCCACGCAATACGGCATTGGAGCCAGCGCGTAACCTGAAGTGGGAGATTTCGACGGACATCCAGGTCGGAGGGAACCGCTTGTCAGTTACCCTTTTCCATGAGAAGATGTCGTCAGGATTCCGCACCCAGTCCTATTACGAGTCTTTTCACTATAAACAATATGACACTTCAGGTATAGATGCTGCCACATTAACCGGTCAGCCTTCGCTGGACAATCTGCCCTACTCCGAGATGGATGAGTTGTCAGGCTACAGTAACTACACCAATGGCAGCATGACGCTGAAAGAAGGCGTGGAATATACGCTTGAAACCATACGCTTCCCTATCATACTGACACGCCTGACCATCAACGGAGCCTATTTCCGTACCACCTACGACAACTCTATTGTTGACAGTTACCGTCCCTATCAGGTGGTTGACAACCGTCAGATACAGTATGTAGGTCTCTATGCCAACGATGACGGCTATGTACGTGAGTCGTTGAATACGAACTTCACGCTGGATACCGATGTGCCCAAACTGAAGCTGGGCTTCTCGATTTCTTCCCAATGTCTGTGGTTCACCACCTCACAGCGAAAGGAAACTAGCAATTATCCTGTGCAATATATAGCCCCCGACGGTAGCATACATGAGTGGCAGGAACAATATGCCGAGGACACCTATCTGCGCTGGCTTGTCAGAGACTATTCACCCTCCCAGTTTGAGAAAGACAGGGTTCCCTTTGCCATGAACCTGAACTTCAAGGTGACCAAGAAGCTATTTAATGACCACCTGAAAGTGGCCATGTTCTGTAATAAACTATGGGACTATACCCCCGACTATGACAGTCGCGGTACTACTATACGGCGGCATGTAACTCCTTATTTCGGACTGGAATGCAACGCAACATTCTGACAATAGAATCAATAAAGAAATAACGTTTTCGAGATATGAAACAAATAGTGACCTATATCATATTATTATCATTAGGATTTCTATCCCTGACGGCCTGTCATCAGGAAGAGAACGACCTGTTTGCCATAGCCGTCATAGACCTGGTTTCCGACGAAGCGGTGAGTATCATACAGGTACAGGCACAAGCAAAGCTGACGAACGTCAACACCCGTCAGGTAACCACTACGACCAACTTCGACGGGGCTACGCTGCATGTCGAACTGCTGCGCGGTGCCTACGAGGTACTTATAGAGGGTGTCGCAACCTGTCAGGAGCCCGACGGCAAAAATCGTCTGCGCCAGTTCAGGGCTCAGACAGATTACGTGGAATTGGCAGGAAAGGGAACGAATACAACAACACTTAAAATCATTTGGCTCGACTGATATGAAGAGACTACTATTATATATCATCATGTGTGGGTATGGTGCTTTGGCCTTGGCCTCAAGTGCCGACTCGGCTTTGGTGGAACACCACTCGCTATGGCGTACCATTGACAGCGAGGCTCGACAGAATCCAGCGCTACATGGCTTGGCTTACCGTCTCTCCTTGTCAGAATTATCGCTGGGCATCAACATGAGTCGTCAGTCGGAGGCTTTTGTGCTGGAGAATGGCAAAGGATATACTCTGCCCTATCTGGGCGTGGAGTCTTTCCTGAAACTGTCGGAACGTACATCCGTATGGGGAACGGCATCCTATAAGACTGGCAGTCGGCGTGAAATAAAATGGAACTCGACGTCCGATTATGATTTGTTGCAACCCTATGTCCTGGCTGACACCTTAGGAGGCGATACCCGTTGTGAGCAATACCTCTTCTCCGGAGGCTATGCCACCCGATTGCAGCAATGGCTACTTGGAGCAGAAATGCTGGTTAGGGCCGAACAGGAGTATCGCGACCAGGACCCTCGTATGCGTGGCGTGGTTACCGAACTTCGACTGCGAGTAGGTGCCGGACGTGAGATAAGGGGGTATCGTCTTGGTGCTGCTTTCGAAGGCAACATCTACAAGCAGACCAACAGCGTCGAATTCTATAACGAGGAGGGAGTCATCCCTGAATACCAGATGACGGGCCTCGGTACTGAATACAGCCGCTTCTCTGGCGACAAACGCAGCATCTACTACGATGGCGGTGGCGTAGCCCTGCTCATGAATGCTTATCCTGTCGATGGACGAGGATTGTATGCAGACTTGACGTTGGACGAGCATCGCTACCACCGTAAGCTGGCAGACTACAATTCCATGCCGCTTACCGATCTCTATCAGGAGCATGCAGGTCTGACTATTGGCTGGAAAAACTCAGGGAAAAGCCGTCTGGCACTCTATGGAAAAGCCAACTATACCCGTCGCACGGGCGATGAGCATGTCGGTGGCACTTCCAATGCCCGCTATTTCCCGGTCATAGCCTGTCTGACCATGTATAAAGGCCACATTGTTGAGACGTCGGCAGGCGGCATCTACGGACGCAAGTCGTGGAATGTCTCGGCAGAAGGCGGCTATCGTAATCAGACGGAGAAATATGTCTATCCGGAACGCCAGATGGACTATAGCCAACTTTATGGCCGGCTGACTGGGCAATGGTTTTTGAAGGCATCCTCTGTATTACTGCTGACGCTGGAAGGCCATGCTGCCTATACCGCCCATTTAGACGACCAGGTGGTGATGCCCTATGCCAACATGGACGCCAAGACTATCCAGCTGATCAGTCATAAGAGAGATTATGCCAAGGCCAACTACACGGAACTGGGTGGAGGCGTGCGTGCCGACTATTCCCTGCCAGGAGGCCGCTACGCACTCTTCGCACGACTGGCGGCGGGTACGGTGCTATGTTCCGTAGGTTCACACCAGACCGATTTGCATGCATCATTGGGAATTACATTTTAATCATCATATTAACAAAGAAAAGAAAATGAAAAAGACTGTTTTTTTGAGCATCATTTTGATGCTGAGTGTTGGACTCTTCGTGACGTCCTGTAAGAGTGATGACGAAACACCTGTCGTACCCACGACAACCGTGATTCTTGAAATTCCCTCCAATCTGGAGAATGCCGTGCTGTCAAATGCCTCTGGCGCATTAACAAACGTCCAGACCCAGAAGGTGGTCAATGTTACCAACGACCAATTCGTCAAGACTGGCAACAACTATCAGATACAGCTGGCTAACTTGGAAGAAGGGACGTATAACATTGAAGTAAAGGGCCATCTCGACTTCACGTTGAACGGTATTGCTGGACAGAAGGACTTTGAGGTCAAATCGGATAACGTAAGCATCTCCGAGAAGTCGTCGACAGTCAAGCTGACGGTATCAACCTTTACTGCCCAG
>JAEEGL011370271.1_pt1 | contig 14395 bp, 14 predicted proteins | sample 9134231 | NCBI WGS metagenome assembly JAEEGL01 (sample SAMN16246548, study PRJNA631951) | gut metagenome | biome: gut microbiome; feature: rumen; material: fiber-attached | host: Bos | place: Iran: Karaj | collected 2018-10
AAATGAGAAAAATTGCTTTGATCACAGGTGCTTCCGGAGGGATCGGTTCTGCAATCGCATTGGAATTCGCAGCAAACGGATATGCCGTAGCGCTTGTCTACCGTACAAATCGGGAATCAATCGATCGATTGACCGCAATGTTTCCGGCAGGTACCGATTATCTTGCTTTGCCATGTGATTTGACCGATCCGGATTCCGTTTCCGACATGACAGAGCAGGTTCATCAACGGCTTGGCCGTATATCGGTTCTGGTCAACTGTGCCGGCTGTGCGCTTCCTCAGAAGCTTTTTGCTGACACTTCCGACGAGGAATATCATCATATCTTCAACACGAATGTTCTCGGCACAATGCGGCTTACAAAGCTTCTTACGGAAGATCTGCGACACCAATCCGGCTCTGTCGTCAATATTTCCTCGATGTGGGGCATTTCCGGCGGATCCTGTGAAGTCATCTATTCCGCATCGAAGGCTGCTCTGATCGGGTTCACGAAAGCGCTTGCAAAGGAACTTGCACCGTGCGGCGTCACGGTCAATGCCGTTGCGCCCGGGTATATCCAAACTGCCATGAATACGCACCTGTCTAAAGAAGATACGGAAGCGTTTCGCCTGGAGACGCCGCTCGAGCGTCTCGGTACGCCGGAAGACATTGCCGACGCTGTGTTCTATCTTGCGAACGCGCGTTTTGTTACCGGTCAGGTCCTTTGCTGCGACGGCGGATATACGCTATAATATGATTATATAATACAACAGTCTCGGTCTGTATGGCGATAGCTAATGCTTTTTCTGCCGATTTTATAGTTCCAACGGGTCTGTATTGATATACGTCAAAAAGCGAAACGCCGTTTGATTTTCGTATTGCTTTTCTCCGACCTCGGTCAGAATCCAGTTCGGCATCAGATTCAGATTCGGGAAGAAACGGTCGGCTTTTATGTCCGAATCATTCAGCGTGACGAGCGCTTTGCTGCAATACGGAAGCAGCAAACGATAGGTCTGTTCCCCGCCGCAAACATAGACCGAGTCCGGATCGAGTCCCGTGATCGCATTTCGCAAAGCGATAAGATCCGAACATGAAATGACATTTTTTGCTTGGAAAGCCGGATCCCGCGTCAGTACGATATTTGTACGATTCGGAAGCGGTTCTCCGTTCGGAAATGATTCGAGGGTTCTTCTTCCGACAATGATTGTATTTCCGGTCGTAAGCATACGGAATCTGCGCATATCCGTGCGGATGCGCACAACCAGATCATTATCTTTTCCGATTCCCCATTGCGGGGTGACGTTGACGATCGCCTGCATAATACTCAGATTGCTACCGGAATGACTTCGTTAAACGGGTGATACTGATAGTTCTCGATGGTGAAGCTCTTTGTCGTAAAGTCATAAAAATCCCGAACACTCGGATCTACCGAAAACTTCGGCGCGTCGTACGGTTCAAGCGAAATCATCTTTTTCACCATTTCCACATGTCGATCGTAGATATGACAATCCGCGATGACATGCACAAGCTCGCCGGGAACCAATCCTGAAACCTGTGCGAACATATGAACCAAAACGGCATACTGGACAACGTTCCAGTTGTTGGCGGCAAGCATGTCCTGTGATCTTTGATTCAGGATTGCATTCAGCCGATTCCCGGATACGTTGAATGTCATACTGTACGCACACGGATACAGATGCATCTCGTGGAGATCTTCAAAGTTGTACATGTTCGTCAGGATCCTGCGGCTGCTCGGATCATGCTTCAGCTGGTACAGAACGCGATCGACCTGATCGAATTCTCCTTCTTTATACGTGTTCTTTTTGGCAAGCTGATACCCGTACGCCTTGCCGATCGACCCGGTTTCATCCGCCCAGCTGTCCCAGATATGGCTGGAAAGGTCGTGCACATTATTTGATTTTTTCTTCCAGATCCAGAGAAGCTCGCCGACTGCAGACTTCCAGTATGTCCTTCGGAGCGTCATAATCGGAAATTCCTTTTGAAGATCGTAACGGTTTACGATCCCGAAAAGCTTTACAGTATGCGCCGGCGTACCGTCCTCCCATTTCGGGCGGACATTGCAATCCGTGTCCCAAACACCTTCTGTTAAAATTCGATTACAATTCTCGATATAAACCCGATCTGCGTAACTCATAAATAAACCTCCGATATCATGTATGCATTATACCACAATCGGAGGTTTTCGCAATATTATGTTTTTGTAATAAACACATCTCCGCATTTGGAACAGGTCACGCGGATCTTGCCTTTATGACGGGGAGCGCGGATCCTTTGTTTGCATTTCGGGCATTTAAAATACTTATATGCCTTTCGGTTCTTCCACTGCTCTTTCCATGAAAACAATCTGCTTTCAATCTTTTGTCTGCGATAAAGGTAGCGCGTGTTTTCCGCCTGACGTTTTGATACATTTCTGGAAAACACACGGAAAAACCAAATACCGGTAATGAGAATGCCGATTCCATAAAATATATAATACAGAATGCGGAAAACGAGTGCTGCCGTATTTCCTTCATGTCGAAGGAATACAAGCGAAAGAAATGTAAAAAGGATCGCTGCACAAAGGCATCCGAGGCTGATATGATTCAAAAACCTGGCGAACGCATCGACGCCGTTGCGGCCCTGCATAAACCGGATTAATCTGTCACGAAATCTCATAATGATCTCCCTTTTCAAAAGAATCGTATGTCTCGTTTATTTGTGATCTGCTCGGACTGCATGTTCCGAAAATCGGATATACGCAGGTAACGTATAAACTGTTCAACACGCATCTTGCAAATAACATCATGATCAGGAAAACGATAACAAGGTACAGCATACGAAACGCACGGTATCTGGATGTTACCGCTCTTCTGCGCTGCTGTTCTTCAAAAATCGATCCCCATCCAAAGGGAGGTTCGTTGTTATCCGATTCCTGGCGGCCTGTATAGGAGCCGCCGTAATATCCCTGCCCGGTACGATAATAGGTCTGCCACGGATCGGAGCCGTACGACGATTGCTGATAGTAGGTTTGCTGACGCTCCGAGGCTTTATAGGCAGCGCGTTTCTCTGCTGTTTTGATCTGATCGTACGCGACGTTGACGTCATTCATCTTCGCGGCTGCCGTCGGATCGTTCGGGTTCAGATCGGGATGATACTTTTTTGCGAGTCTTCGGTATGCGGCACGGATCTCTTCGTCGCTTGCCGCTTCGGAAACGCCGAGTACCGTATACGGATTCTTTGCCATGCTGATCCCGATCCTTCCTAAGATTTTCTTTGCTTATGTTAACCAATTTTCGCCGATTCGTCAATGCAGTTCACAAGATTGTTGCATTTTATGTACCGTCCGGTTGAAATTTGAAGTATTTTTATGCGGAATCCATGTTGAATAAATTGACATGTATCCGTTTAAGTGATATTATTCTAGAAGGAGGATTATGCTATGAACCCTGTAAAACTGATCGCCGACAGCTCTTGTGATATCGGTCCGGAGCTCGCAAAAAGATACGACGTCGATTTTGTTCACATTCATGTTCGCATGAACGGAAATGAATATCTTGACGGCGTCAACATTACGCATAAGGACATTTATGAGAACTATGAAAAAAATCATGTCCTGCCGAGTACATGTGCAATGAACATCGACGAATATGAATCCATATTCAGGCCGTATGTTGAAAAAGGCTATGATGTCATACATGTATCGCTCGGAAGCGGGCTTTCTTCCACATGCGGCAACGCTCGCCTTGCCGCAGAATTGTTCGGACCGGATCGGGTGTTCGTGATCGATTCAAAGAGCCTGTCCTCCGGAAGCGGACATATTGTATGCGAATGCGGAGAGCGCATCAAAAAAGGACTGAGCGCAAAACAGATTGTGGATGAAGTGACACCTATCACCGACAAAGTCAGCGCATCTTTTATTCTTGACGATCTGAAGTATCTGTATGCGGGCGGTCGCTGCTCCGGGTTGGCACAGTTCGGCGCGTCTCTGATGAATATCAAACCCTGCATTATGGTCCGAAACGATCTTTATGGATCCATGACAGTCGGCAAGAAATACATGGGCTCCTATAAGCGCAGCGCGCTGAAGTACGTCGAAAACATGATCAAAGATCGTACCGATATTGTTCTGGATCGCTGCTTCATCACACATTCCGGATCCGATCCGGAGGTCCTGACCGCGATGCGAGACCTTGCCATGCAGCTTCAGCCCTTTAAGGAGATCCATATCACGCAGGCAAGCGCAACGATCAGCGCACATTGCGGTCCCAATACGACGGGCATTTTGTTTATCACGAAATGATGCTGTCCATCGGTTTTGTCATTCTGTTTGCGATTTGCGGCGTTTCCGTTTCCGAAGTCGTATTTCGTGATCATAAATTCATAAATCGCATCTGGCTCGGTCTTGCGATCGGGCTTTTGATGCTCACCTGGCTGCCGTCGCTGTTTGCTCTGTTTATTGGGTTTACATTATCTGCGCAGCTTCTCGCTGCTGTTACTGCATTGCTTGCCGGAACAGCTTCTTCTATATTCACATTGATCACCGCGAAGCGCAGAAAGAATCGGTATTGTTTCGGCAGAAACGATTGGGTCTCCATCCTCTGCCTTCTTCCGATCACTCTCATTTTTGTTGTTTTACTGCATACACACATTCTCTGCAGACATTCGGACGGATCGCTTTGGGTCGGTCAGGTCACATACGGCGATCTTGCGATGCATCTCGGATTTATCACCAGCATCGCAGAACAGACAGTCTTCCCGCCGCAATACAGTATTTTCCCGGGTCATGCGCTGAATTATCCGTTTCTCTGCGAAACCTCCGGCGCGTCGCTGTTTCAGCTCGGCGCTTCCGTTCGGGATGCATATATCATCTCAGCTTTATACGCCTGTATTCTGGTTGTCTTTGGGGTATACGCATTCTTTAAACAATGGCTGAAACGCAATCCGCGCACGCTGTTCGCGACGTTCCTGTTCTTCTTCGGCGGCGGGCTCGGATTTCTGTACTTTCTGGATCTTTCAAAATCTGGAGGACTTCTCCCCTCCCTGCTTAACGAACATCAGACCGTATCGCAACTTTTGCTGGACGGTTTTTATCTGACGCCGACAAATATTCCCGATTTGGGATTACGTTGGGTTAATCCTATCGTCGATATGCTGATCCCGCAGCGCGCGACACTGTTTGGCTGGGCATTTCTTTTCCCGTGTCTGTATCTTCTGCATGGGTATACATTTGAACAGAAAAAAGCAAATGTATTCCCTCTTGCGGTGTTCGCCGGACTCTTGCCGATGATTCACACGCATTCTTTCCTTGCGCTTGGGATCATCAGCGCAGTCTATTGCATTACGGATCTCATTTCCGTGCGATTTGAACGTAAACGACTGATTCATTGGGCGATTTATGCGGTTGTTGCCTGCGTACTTGCGGCGCCGCAATTGTTTATGTTTACTTTCCGTCAGACGTCCGAAAGCAGCCTTGTACGGCTGCATCTGAACTGGGCAAACGAAAAAGATTCCTATCTCTGGTTCTATATCAAGAATCTCGGATTGATCTTCCTGCTGATGCCTTTTGCGTTTCTTTTGCTCCCGAAGCGGGACAAGAAGATTTATTCCGGTGCGATCGCTGTCTGGCTGATTGCCGAGTTTATCGAGTTCCAGCCGAACAATTACGACAATAATAAGCTGTTGTTTATCTGGTTTGCTTTTACCTGCGGATTGACGGCAAAATTCATGTCTGTCATCCTGCGCCGGATCGTTCATCGTATCCGTAAAAAATCAAAAGCAATTGAGCGTCGGAGCGCATACCGAATCGCAATCGGCGTTGTGACCGGCTCTCTGCTCTGCTATTTTCTCTATAAACTGACCGCCGATTCGGAAGGAGGCTTTTTGCTCAGACCCGGAACAGCTTTGACGCTTTTCTTTTCTGCGGGACTCATTTTGACTTTGTGCATAGCAGCGTTTATCAATGATAAGAAAGCAACGAATGTGCGTATTGTTTGGATCGCTCCGATGGTTTCATCCCTTTGGCTGATCGGAATCCTTATATTTGTTTGGCTTCATCAATACAGACAATATTCGTTTGAGCTGAGCAAAGTGTTTGCAATTCTGACATTGTGTCTGTTTGCCTGCAGCCTGATCATTTTCCTTCTGCTTCGCATACGCGAAATGCTCGCCGGTCAGGTTGGGATTAAATCGGCGTGGAACGGAGCGGCGTTGGCAGGCGCAGGTTTTATCATTCTGTTTACGCTGTTCGCTTCATCGACCATGACGATCATCCGTGAAACGAAAAGCGAATACCAGGTTTATACGAAATCGGAAGCGGAACTGGCGGATCAGATTCGAAACGTGACCGAACCGGATACGGTTATTCTGGCAAACAGCTATCACTGGAACGCAGTTACGCCTTTGACCGGCCGCAGCATTGTAACCGGAACCGGAACGTTTCTGTACTATCATGGGATCGATACGACCGAACGCGAAAACGACGTTACGCTGATGTTTGAAGATCCGGCAGAATATGCCGATTTGTTCCGCAAATACGGCGTCGGATATGTGCTTGTCACCAATGCCGAACGGATGAATTACACGATCGATTATGAATACTTCAACGCGCACGGAACGATCGTCGCACAAACCGACGCAGGATTGCTGTATAAGCATAACCCATAAAACGCGAAAAAGACGGTCGGAACAATTCCGACCGTCTTTTTTGATTTGAATCATTTGCAATCCTGCTGCATGATGCTGATGATGGTCTGATCGGTTTCGATCATTCCCTCCGAAGCGATTCTGCCGATGTTGTGTACCGTAGCATCCGCATTCGGAGCAACGATCCCTTCCCCGTGATAGAACTGCTGCTGATGCAGATACATCTGATATCCGAGAATTCCCGTATCGATCGCAGCCGCAATCTTTGCCGCACAGGACGGCTTGGCGCCGTCGCAGATCGTTCCGGAGATCATGGCAACCGAATTGACCAGTGTATGCGCAACGACAGTTTCGTCTCCACCGAGCAGATAAGCGATGCCTGCGCCCGCCGCGCATCCGGCGCTGATCGCGCCGCAATAGGCGGAAAGGCGTCCAATACCTGCTTTTTGATAAACGGTCAGCAGGTCGGACAGAATCAGCGCACGATACATGCGCTCTTTCCCGATCGCATAATGCCGTGCATAGCAGATGATCGGTACGGAAGCCGTGATCCCCTGATTGCCGGAACCGCAAAGAATCGCAACCGGCATTTCACAGCCGCTCATACGCGCGTCGCTGCCTGCCGCGGCGTAAGCCCTTGCAATCGTTTTTGCGTCGGAAACATTCTCTGCAAGAAGGATCTTGCCGATGTTGGCGCCGTAATCGTTTGAAAGACCTTCTTCGCAGATCGCCATATTATAATCGATCTGCAAATCCAAAAGATCCTGTACTTCCGAGATATCGACCTTATCTGCATAATGGAATACATCGTGCAGATTGAGGCAGGATTTATCGGTCAGGTTGTCCTCGCTTTGCGCAACGATCGGGTGCTTTAAGATCGCTTCGCCGTTCTTCATGATCTCAACGATATTGGAATGATTGTTTGCGATTACAACACGAGAATATGAAGTACGCGCATAAAGCGTAATGCTGATATACAGCGGACAATCCGTTTCCGCGCAGGAAACGTCGATATTGACCGTATCCATAAAGTGTGCGACCGATGCACGCTGTTCTTCCGTTACGCGGCTGATGACCTGCATGCCTTTGTCTGCGTCGCCGCAAACGATCCCGGCGGCGACTGCGGCACGAATGCCTTTCAATCCGTTGGTGTTCGGGACAACGACGCTTTTCACGTTCTTCAGAATATTGCCGCTGACGGAAACCGTCACCGCCGTAGGCTGCATTCCCAGGACCTGATGCGCTTTAGCCGCGCAGTACGCAATAGAAATCGGTTCCGTGCAACCCGTTGCCGGAACGATCTCCTCCCGAAGGATCTGGGAATACTCTTTTTGATATCGAATCTCTTCCATAACTCCCCCTGTATTCTGCAGTGAAAACATACAACGGTGAGCAAGCCGTAAGCCGAGTTCTGTCATAGGACGATCATCTATCTAGACGACCCGTTGCCGGGCCGTTCAAGCGATTATCAAGAGCGTAGCGGGCCGCTATTGAATGCTCTCATTTCAATCTTGCACCGAGTGGGGTTTACAGAACGGACAAGTCGCCATGCCGTTGGTGAGCTCTTACCTCGCCTTTCCATCCTTACCCGAAAGACCGGGCGGTATATCTCTGTTGCACTCTCCTTGAAGTCGCCTTCACCGGGCGTTACCCGGCACTCTGCCCTGCGGTGCTCGGACTTTCCTCACCTCATAATGAGCCGCGATCGTCTGGCTTACTCACCGTCTTAAACTATTCGTTGTCTGCGTACAAAAGCCTTCCGCAGTTCTCGCATTCGAGAATCATATCCTCGCCGACAAGTCTTCGGATCGCAAGGCTCGGAAGAGACATATTGCATCCGCTGCATTTGCCGTCGCGCACTTCCACAAGCGGCATATTGTGATGCAAGCGAACGCGTTTGTAGCGATTCATCAGCGTCGGATTTACTCTCTTTTCAAGTTCTTCGAGCTTTCTGTCCGCCGCAAGCATATCGATCGCCGCTTCGTCTTTCTCTTTCTGGCAAACGACTTTCAGCTGATCGTATTCCTTCTTTGCCTTTGCGCCCTGCTGACGCGTTTTCTGATATTCGGAAACCGCTTCTTCCAGGCTGCGGAACAACTGCTTGATCTCTTTTTCCAGGTTGTTTGCTTCACGCTGCAGTTTTTCGATGTCGTGACGGAATTCCGTCATTTCCTCGGAAGTGCATTCTTCGTCGCCCTTCAGCGTTTCAAACTCGGACGATTCCAGCTCCAGCCGGTCCAGGACAGCGTTATACTGTCCGTTCAAACGCGACATTGCAGAAGAAAACGATTCCATATCTTCGCTCAGCTTTGTAAGCGTGCCCTGCTGCTGCTTGATATACTTGGCAAGCTTGTTCAGCTTTACACGGTTCGGCGTCGTTTTCAGCCCTGTTTCAATCTGCTGCTTCTCAAGATCCGCTTCCTGATAGGCAATCAATGCAATCGGTCTGCTCATATGGGAGTCCTCCTTAAAGGCAATACAAAGGCGTACTGCCCGATTGTGTTAAATCATATTGTACATCATTATTGCCGTCCTGTAAACGGTTAATTAACGATTTCAGTACGGGAAATTCGGTTTCATAGTGTCCGAGAACGCAGCAATTCAATCCAAAGTGCTCTGCTGTCAAAGCCTGACTGTGTTTCATTTCTCCGGTCACAAAGGCATCGCAGCCGGCATCATAAACGGCTTTGACATCGCTTCCGCCCGATCCTCCGATCACAGCGACTGTTCGAATCGGTTTTTTCGGATCCCCGACAAATCTGCCTCTCGTATGAAACACCTGTTCACAGAACGCCGCAAACGCTTCGAACGAACACTCTTCCGGAAGGCTGCCGACTCTTCCGAGATTTTCCGGAGGCAGTGGACGCACATCTGTAAGCTGCAGCATCGCTGCAAGCACGTCGTTTACCCCGCCGTTGCATGCGTCCAGATTCGTATGCGCGGCAAAATGACCGATTCCGTAACGAATCAGCCGATAAGCTGCGGCAGTTTCGGGATCGTCGATCGAAAACGATTTAACCGGATCCCAGAAAATCGGGTGATGCGTCAGAACAAGATCGTAACCGCCCGAAACAGCTTCTTCTGCAACGCCGGAAGTAAGGTCAAGCGCGACGAGGACTTTTTTGATTTCATCGTGATCCGGCGTGATCAACAGTCCGACGTTGTCAAAATCCATCGCCAAAGAACGCGGCGCAATGCGTTCCATGCGCTCGCAGAATTCATTCAGTTTCATAGCACATCCTCTTCGTTCATTTCGTGCAATATTTGTTTCAGTGCTTTGATCTTTCCGTTCAGAACAATCTCTCCTTCCGTGCCTGCAGCCGTTTTGAGCATTTTGATATGATTGTTCAGCTGTTGCTTACAAAGCTCGCCGAGAAGGTATGCGCGATGATCGAACGCACGGTATCCGACATCGTAGAAATCTGGCGGGAACCCATCCGGCAGGCTGTCCGGCTGTTCGCCGGGAACCGCTTTCAACACCTGATACAGCCGTCCGTGATCGCGTACGACCTGATCTTCCGAGATATGATACCTGTGTTCATAGAGGTATCTGCGGATATCGTCCTGCGCTCTCATCGGCTGCAAAACAACAGCTTTCGCTCCCATCAGCGGTATGCTGCACGCGTCGAGGATCCGGCACATCAAAGTCCCGCCCATGCCGAGCAAAACGATCGCGTCGCATTCGTTCGGCTTCAGCACTTCACATCCGTCTCCGACACGAAAGGATATAAAATCGTTCAACCCGATACGGTCGATCAGCCATCTTGCTTTTTCAAGAGACGATTCGCTGATATCGGACGCGATCACGCGTTTACAGATACAGTTCTGCAGCAAAGCAGCGGTCAGACGTCCGTGATCGCATCCGATGTCCGCAACGGTATCGTATCCGTAAAGCATATCAAGCGCAGCGGAAAGGCGCGGCGTCAGATGTACAAAGCGCTGTTTCATACGGTTATCGGTTTCAAAGGCACGACCGAATCGATCGGTCCGCCGCCCAGACACAGATCATCATGGTAGAACACGACCCACTGACCCGGTGTAACGGCTCGCTGCGGTGAATCAAATACAACATGCGCGCCGTTTCCGTTCACGTTCACGCTGACCTTCTGATCGGGCTGTCGATATCGGAACTTGGCTGTACAGGAGAATGATCCGGCGGGCGGCGCGCCTGCGATCCAGTTTACGGATTCGGCTTCGAGCGAAGTCGAATACAGCTCCTCATGTTCTCCCTGCTGCACGATCAGCAGATTGCGGCCGAGATCCTTCCCGATCACGAACCAGCTCTCCCCTGTGCCTTCGCTGCGTCCGCCGATGCCGAGACCTCTGCGCTGGCCGAGGGTATAGTACATCAACCCGTCGTGCGTTCCGATCCTGCGTCCGTGTTCATCGACAATATCGCCGCGCTGTGCCGGAAGATACTGCATCAGGAACTGTTTGAAGTTGCGCTCACCGATAAAACAAACGCCGGTGCTGTCTTTTTTCAGCGCGTTCGTAAATCCCTGTTCCTTTGCTATCGCGCGAACCTCGGATTTCATCATGTCGCCGATCGGAAACAGGACGCGTTCAAGCTGTCTGCGCGTCAATCCGGCAAGAAAATATGATTGATCCTTTCCGGGATCAGCGCCGCGCAGCAACAGCTTGTCCTCATTCAACCGGCAGTAATGCCCGGTTGCCAAGAGCCCGGCGCCGGTCGAGAGAGCAAAATCCAAAAACGCTTTAAACTTGATTTCGCAGTTGCAAAGCACATCCGGATTCGGCGTGCGCCCCTTCCGATATTCGTCAAGGAAATAGGAAAACACGCGATCGCGGTATTCCTTTGCGAAATTGACGGTGTAATACGGAATGCCGATCGTTTCGCAAACGCTCCTGACGTCCGCGTAATCCGCAGTCGCCGTACAAACGCCGTCCTCGTCGTTTTCCTCCCAGTTTTTCATAAAAATGCCGACGACATCAAAGCCCTGCCGCTTCAGAAGATACGCAGCAACAGAGCTGTCGACGCCGCCCGACATTCCGACTACGACATGATTCATGCTTCCGCGGAGATCAGTTCAAAGCCGATCCCTTCAATCGCCTCACGGATCTTGTCGATATCGTCAACCCCTTCGATCTCGCAGGCGCCGATCTCGCAGGACTTCACGGTTGCGCCGAGCTCCTGCATCGTTTTCGTCACTTTTGCAACACAGTGCATGCATCCCATGCCTTTGATTTTCAGCAGCACAAACAATCGCCTCCTTTGCAGGCATTATACCACAAAGAAGGCGGTTTTCAAAGGAAATTTTGAATTACATAGCAGAGCATCCGCAGGGGCGGTTCTGATTGCCGCAGCCGCAGCCGTTCTCGCCGCCGCAGAAGCGGGACAGCAGAAGCAGCCAGATCAGCGTATCGCAGGAGACACCCATGCCGTTGTCGTTGTCGCCGATGAGCAGAAGCAGGACAAGCAGCCAGGTCAGATTGGTTCCGCCGAGATTGTTGAACATTGTGTTGTTCCTCCGTTCGTGTTGATTCGACGGTTTTCCGTCGTTACAGTATTGTATGAAGCATCCTCAAAAATGGTTCCTTTCCCTGCGATCTTTTTCGAAATGCTTGACAAAAGCGATCATTCGCACGATAATAACAGGGATTAAATAAGGAGAGCTTTTATGGAACAGAACACCTATTCGATGGATAAAATCGTTGTCCTCTGCAAAAACCGCGGATTCATTTTTGCGGGTTCCGAGATTTACGGCGGTCTCAGCAATACCTGGGATTACGGTCCTCTCGGCGTCGAACTGAAAAACAACGTCAAAAAGGCTTGGTGGAAGAAATTCGTGCAGGAGAGCCCCTACAACGTCGGACTTGACGCTGCGATCCTGATGAATTCCGAAACTTGGAAAGCGTCCGGTCATCTCGGCGGATTCTCCGATCCATTGATGGACTGCCGCGAATGCAAGGAGCGTTTCCGCGCGGACAAGCTGATCGAGGACTGGTCTCAGGAAAACGGATTTACGCTTGAAAAGCCGATCGATGCGTTTACGCAGGCAGAGATGAAATCCTTCATTGAGGAACATCAGATCCCCTGCCCCACCTGCGGCAAGCACAACTTTACCGACATTCGTCAATTTAACCTGATGTTCAAAACATTCCAGGGCGTGACGGAAGATGCAAAGAATACGGTCTACCTGCGTCCGGAAACGGCACAGGGCATCTTTGTAAACTTTGCAAACGTACAGCGCACGACGCGCAAGAAACTCCCGTTCGGCATCGGTCAGATCGGCAAGAGCTTCCGCAACGAGATCACGCCGGGCAACTTCATTTTCCGCGTGCGTGAATTCGAACAGATGGAGCTGGAATTCTTCTGCGAGCCCGGAACCGATCTCGAATGGTTCGACTATTGGCGCAGCTATTGCCATAAGTTCCTGCTTTCGATCGGCATCAAGGATGAAAATCTGCGGCTTCGCGATCACGATCCGGACGAACTGGTATTCTATTCCAAGGCAACGACGGACTTTGAATTCAAATTCCCGTTCGGCTGGGGCGAGCTCTGGGGCGTTGCGGATCGCACGGATTACGATCTGACGCAGCATCAGAACGCATCCGGTAAGGATCTGACTTATTACAATGCCGAGCGGAACGAGCGCTATATTCCGTATGTCATCGAGCCTTCTCTCGGCGTCGAACGTACGGTGCTTGCCGTACTCTGCAACGCATATGAAGAACAGCAGCTCGACAATGACGTTCGTACCGTCCTGCATCTGCATCCTACGCTCGCGCCGTTCAAAGCAGCCGTTCTGCCGCTTTCCAAGAAGCTTTCCGCGCAGGCAAATGAAGTCTATCTCGATCTGCTGAAGCATTTCTCCGTCGATTTCGACGAAACCGGTTCGATCGGCAAGCGATATCGCCGTGAAGACGAGATCGGCACGCCGCTTTGCATCACCTACGATTTCGATTCCGAAAACGATCATTGCGTCACCGTTCGCGATCGCGATACCATGGAACAGGTTCGCCTTCCGATCACGGAGCTTCGCGCCTATATCGAACAGCGACTTGAATTCTGATGAAACCTGCCTCCGTTCAAACGGAGGCTTTTTGCAATGGAGCTGAACGGAACCGTACAATCCATCATCTTCCGCAATGCGGCAAACGGGTATACCGTGCTGTCGCTGCTTTGCGACGACGAAAAACAGACGATTACCTGTGTGGGTTCGCTGCCGCTTGTCAATGTCGGAGATTCGGTCTCGCTCTCCGGAGAAGAATCGTATCATCCGCGATTCGGCACGCAGTTCAAGGTCGAATCCTATGAACGCAGAGCGCCGTCCAGCAATACCGCGATCATCAAGTATCTCGAGAGCGGCGTCGTTCGCGGCGTCGGACCGGTGATGGCAAGAGCGATCGTAAACACCTTCGGCATGGACACGCTGGAGATTCTGGAGCACGAGCCGGAACGTTTGACGGAGGTTCCGGGAATCGGCGCGAAGAAAGCAAAGATGATCTCGGATTCCTTCCGCGAAAAAAGACTTTTGCGCGACGTGCTTTTGAGTCTTGAACCGTACGGCGTTACAGTCGGTCAGGCATATAAGATGATGCAGACCTACGGCGAGCTTTGCCTCGCAAAGGTACAGGAAAACCCTTATCAGCTGATCGACGATATCGAAGGAATCGGGTTTTTGACAGCCGACAGGATTGCCACGCACGTTGCCGGTTTTGAATCGGATTCTCTTGCAAGGCTTATGGCGGGCATTCGTTATTGTCTGCAGCAGGCAAGAGATGAACACGGCGATATGTTCTTGTCCTATTCGTC
>JAEEGL011470310.1_pt1 | contig 14395 bp, 11 predicted proteins | sample 9134231 | NCBI WGS metagenome assembly JAEEGL01 (sample SAMN16246548, study PRJNA631951) | gut metagenome | biome: gut microbiome; feature: rumen; material: fiber-attached | host: Bos | place: Iran: Karaj | collected 2018-10
CGCCGCCGGCGCGCTCGACGCGATGGCCAAGAAGATTGAGCTGGAGTTCTGGACTCAGCTCGACGCATTCCCGCACGGAGTACTCCCCCCGGCGCTTCGCGCCACCCCCCTCTCGGAGGGGGACGAAAAGGAAGGAGTGCTTCGCGCCACCCCATTCTTGGAAGGGGGTGAAAAGGAAGGGGAGCTTCGCGCTATTCCCTTCTCGGAAGGGAGCGAGAATGAAGAAGCGCTTCGCGCTATCCCATTCTTGGAGGGGGGCGACCGCACACAGGCCATGCCCCCCTCCGAGAGGGGGGTGGCCCCACAGGGGCCGGGGGGAGTACTCCGTGCAGCGCCATCCGGTCCAACCGCCCCCTCCGGCATCGCGTCCGCCATATCCGACTTCATCTACGACGATCTCGATTCCAAGATAGACCCGGCGATGGCCGACCTCGCGAATGGCGAGCCCACGCCCGCACTGCGGGATGTGTTCTTCGATTCGGTCGTCGGCGCGGGAATCGTCTCCGGCATCGCCGGCGGCTCGCGCCAGGTCGCGCTTGCGCACCGCTTCTACTTCTTCGCGCGGCAGCGCGACCCGGAAACGGGGCGCCGCTACACGCATGGCGAGCTCGTCGCCGTGGGGCTCGTGATGCAGCACGCCTACAACGGGAAACCCGCCGAGGCCGAGGCGCTTGCCGCGCGCCTGCGCGGCTGGGGTCTCGCCGCCTCCGTCGCCGAACTCGGACTGCCGATCGGGCCTGGCGAGCTTGACGCCTGTGCTGACTTCATCTCCGCAACCAAGACCATGAAGGCCGCCTCGGTTCTCAACCCCGGCGCGGGACATCGCCTCCGCGAAGCGCTGAAGGCCATTTTCCGGTGAGCTTCGGCAGCTTTCGGGGCTACTTCACGATGAAAATGGCTTCGCGGCAGCTCCCTCGCCTCCGAGTTCCGCGCCCACACGCCCCTTCCAGCGGGGCTCCCGTCCGGCGCCGTTCGAGGCTCGGCTCGTAGAGCGATCCCGCAACGCTTCGCAACAAGGTGGAATCCACCGAAGTCTTGTCTATTTAGTGTCTGCATGTCTTCATTGTAAACAAATATATTGTATACATTATTTGAAATGCATAGATTTCGGTGAAAAAGTGTCCGGGAGGTGGAAGGCGGAGATGCCGGAGGGGACGCACTGGCGATCGGGCCGCATTCGGCCCATTCCCTGCGCGCCCGCAAGCTGGGAGCCGGAGGACGCAAGACGGCGGAGAAAACGCCGAGGAAGTCCTGGCGCATGGCGCGCAGAAGTGCCGGCGACGCCTACCTGTCGTCCAGGCCGAATCCGCGAAGGCGGGCGGACCAGGCCTGGATTAGAAATCCGGCTTCGTGGATTCGTCGGAGGAGGCGATTTCGCCTTATCCCAACTGCGGCAGAGTCCATGATCCGCCAAGAGCCTCACCTTTCACGAAGTCCCGTCGCCGGATTTCAATCCGGTCGTCGAATACTTCGACGAGCAGCCCCTGCGCGAACGGAACGCCGCCCTCCCATCCCGCCGCAAAGGCGCGCGAACGCTCCGTTTGTTCCGGTGTATCCGGCCAGTAGCCATAGCTCATGGACGCCGTCGCGACCGAGGCGAAGTCGCCGCGCCAGAAAGCCGAATCGTCCGTGATGGGCAGGTGCGAATGGCCCGAGAACGCGATGGCGTTCGGGAAGGCGGATAGAATCCGCGTGGACCTCCCGTCGTCGCACCCGGGCGACTTGGGCCCATAGACCGTGCCCCTGGGGTGCGGGTGCTGGAAATAGAAAAACGGCTTTTCCGCGTCGAGTACCGCGGCGTTGGCCGCAAACCAGTCCGCAAGATCGGGCGGCGTGTTCCAGGCGCTGTTGGCGCCGACGAAGTAGAACCCCTTGACGCGCTTGCGCCAAATCGGGGCGTAGGGTTCGCCGAAGCACCTCTCCCACGCCCTGGCGAGCCCGATTTTCGTCAGCTGCATACTGTCCGCCTTCTCGCGCGAAAGGCCGTGGACGGCAAAGGTGGCGTCCATCCACTTGTCGCGGTAGGCTAGCCCCTCGAAGTCGTGGTTGCCGCAGATGAAGAGCTTTTCGACGTGCCGACCGTCCGGTGCGAGGTCGTTTGGAAATACCTCCCGCCATGATTTTGCCACGTTTTCGAGCTGCGGCAGAATGCCATGGTCGGTGAGGTCGCCGGGAACCATCACGGCGTCGACGCCCTGGTCGCGGAACCAGAGCAGCGCCCGGCGGAACCTCTCCGCCGATGCCCAGTCGGTGACATGCAGGTCGCTGACGACGCCGAAGCGGAGGATGGGGGATGGTTTGTTTACGGGAGTCATTCGCATGCTAACTCGAAGGCTGCGGAGAGGGGGTAGTGGTCGGAGGGAAAATGGCCGTCGCGCTGCGTACGGTCCAGCTGGGCGTCGATGAGGCGGAGGTCGCCGTTGAAGAACACGTAGTCGATGCGCTGGTTTTCCGTCGCTTTGCCCCATCCATGGAAAGAACGGGTGTCCGGTTCGCCCGGATGCGCCTCCCGCCAGGCATCGCGCAGGGGGAGCGAGGCAGGGGGGATTGTCGGTGCCGTGGGCAGGGTCTCGCCGAGCATGTGGCGGATCGGCCATGAGCGTTCATACATGTTGAAGTCGCCGGTGAGGACGACAGGTTCGCCGGAACGTGTCCGTTCGGCGAGGAGCCGGTTGCAGATGACGGCCTGCAGGAACGCCGTGTGCTCGAACAAGTAGTCGAGATGCGTGTTGGAGAAGAGGATGGAGCGACCGGTGCGTCTGCCGCCATCGAGTTCGTGGAAGCGTCCCCAGACCAGAATTCGCGAATGGGTGGCGTCGGCGAGCCTTGTGGCCCGAACTTCGGGGGTGTCCGAGAGCCAGAGCATGCCGTGGTCTTCGGCATCCAGCTCCCAGCGGTCGCGGCGGTAGAGAATGGGGCAGCCTTCGCCGCGGGCGGGGTCGGGGTCGCGCGAGGTGCCGAACATGCCATAGGCGAGAAGTCCACGCGCGAGGTCGCCGGCTTGGTCAATGTCGGGCTCTTCGGGCGAGAACCAGGCCTCCTGGGTGCCGACAAAATCGTAGCCGCCCTGGAAGATGATGTCGCGGCAGAAGTCGCGGCGCATAGACCAGGCGTTGGTAGTACCGCGCTCGCACACGGCGACGCGGAGGTTGAAGGAGAGAATGCGAAGTGGAGACGGGTTGTTTTCCATGGGCGATGATTATAATCCGTGGCGCCAATCATCGCAACGGATTGCGAAAAGCTCCCAGGGCCGACGCATCTTGGTTTTCATCCGTTCTCATTCCATAACCATTCGCCAGAATGCCACAACACGTGATGGGAGCAAGTGCCAATCACTTGCCCGTTCGCTTCTTGGACGGGCGGGACGCCCGTTCCCCCTTTGTGCGAAGGTGCGAAGCGCCCCGGATAAGGCGACCGTAATGCGCAAGGTGTTTCATTCCGGGTATTTCATTTTTGTCTTTTCTGCAATTGATGTGTTATTTCTGCAAGTGGTACGATTGTGCCACGGATGAAACGCCTGTCCGCCACAATTCAAAAGCCGAGTTCCCGCAGCGCCCCGCCCAGCGCCGTGGCGTCGGATGCCGACCAGCCTGTCCCAGAAGAGAACGGGCAAGATGCCCGTTCCCCGACGCTTCCCCCGAAGCGCGTCCTTGTCGGACTTTGGATGGGCGGTGTTTTCGGCCGGGATGTGATGGATGGCATCCATGACTGGCTGCGCGAGAGCGGAACCTCGTGGCGCATCCGTTTCGCCGACAGCGTCAGCCTCTTTTCCTCATCCCTTGACTGGATGGTGGCGGAACACGCGCTGGACGGCGTAATCACCTACTACTACGACGACACATCCCTTTCAAACCTCCGCGGCGCCGGAATCCCCTGCATTACGCTAGGCGAATACGGCGGCATCGGCGAAAGCGCGGAGGAATGCACGGCTCGCCCGCCGAAAACGGGCAAGACGCCCGTTCCCCTGCCGTTCGCGAGTGTCGATCTCGACCTTCCGGCCCTGGCGCGGGAAGCCGTCGGCCACTTCCTCTCCCGTGCCGATTTCCGCTCTGCCGCCTACGTGGAGAACCACTTCGACCACGGCTGGTCGCGCCGTCGCGGCGATGCCGTCATGGCCGAATTCACCCGCCAGGGCCTGACCACCAGCCGGTTTTTCCACTACGGCCGCCCTTCGTCCCTCGGCAGCAAAACGGGTCCGGACTTCGCGGGTCTCGCCGCCTGGCTTCGCGGACTCAAAAAGCCCTGCGCCCTCGTCGCGGCCAACGACGCCACCGCCGCCGATGTCATCCGTCTCTGCGAATCCGAGGGGCTCGTCGTCCCGCGCGACGTCGCGGTCCTCGGCATCGACGACAACCCGGTGTTCTGCCGCCATACCGAACCCAACCTGTCCAGCCTCCGTCTAGACGGCCGACGCGCCGGAGTCAACGCCGCCCGCGCCCTTGCCGCCCTGATGGACGGCTCCCCCGCGCCAGACCCTGCCGCGCTGCGCTTCGGCGTTTCGGTCTCCCGCAGGGCCTCGACCGCCGCCACGCCTTCCATCGGCGAAATCGTCCAGCGGGCGATCGACTTCATCGATGCGAACGCCTGCCGGGGGGCGACGCTGGGCGACGTCGTGCGGTACTGCGGCTATTCGCGCACCCTCGTCGCCTTGCGCTTCCGGCAGATGACCGGGAGAAGCATCGCCCGCGCCATCCGCAAACGCCGTCTCGACGAGGCCCGCCGCCTTCTGCGCGAGACGTCGATGGGCATCGAGGAAATCGCGCCGCTCTGCGGCTACGAATCCGCCAGCGCCCTCCACCGCGCCTTCTCCCGCGAGACCGGCACCACCATGGGCGCCTGGCGCCGCACCGTCGCCGCCCCGCAGAATTCCGAAAAATCCCGCGAAAACCATCCGCCTTCCCCATGAACGACTCTGTCACATTCTCCGTTTTCGCCGACCTCCACTGGCGCGAGGGCGACTGGTCCGGATGCGAGGCCCGGCTCGACGCCATCTTCGACCGAGCCCTCCGCTCCAAGGCCGAGTTCGTCATCCACTGCGGCGACTTCTGCCACGATGTCGCCGCCGCGCGCGGCATGATCGCCAAGTACGCCGCCGCGCCGCTCCCCGCCTACCACGTCATGGGCAACCTCGATTTCGTGTGCTCCTCCTCACTCGACGAGGTCCTGCGCGCCTTCTCCCTTCCGCGCAACTACTACTCCTTCGACGTGCGCGGCTTCCGGTTCGTCGTCCTCGACGACAACTACCACCACGGTCCCGACGGCGCCCTCAAGCACTACGCCGACGAGAGCGTCTGGGCCAAGTGCCACCAGAACGAGGTTGTCCTGCCGCCCGGGCAAGTCGAGTTCCTCCGCGCCGCCATCGCCACCGCGCCCGGCCCCGTGTGCGTGTTCTCGCACGCCAGCTTCCTCTTTCCGCCCAACCGCGGCGGCATCGCGAACGGGCGCGAAATCGTCCGCATGGCCGACACCGCCCGCGCCGGACGTCCCGTCCTTTTCTTCAATGGCCACTACCACCGCAACGAACTTGTCGTCCGCGGCGGCATGGCGTTTTTCGACGTCAATTCCGCTTCATCCCTGACGTGGGTGGACGGCGAGCACCACGCCTACCCGCCGGAGATCATGGCGAAGTGCTCCGTGTCGAGCCACAGCTTCCTCAACGGCGAGCCCGTCCACGCCATCGTCCACCTGACGATGGATGGCGATGTTGAAATCGAAGGCATGAAAGGCGAATACTTCATGGGCGTCAATCCGGAGGCCCTTGGCTTCGACACCACGGACAGTCCCGGGCGCAAGGTCGATCCGAATGTCCTTTCCGCGAAGTTCAAGCTTGAATGCCGCCACCCATGAATGCGACCTGCATCGGATTCCACACAGCGAACAGCCCCTTTCCACAACAATCCCATACGGAGAAACAACCCATGAAAACACGCAAACTCACCGCACTTGGCGCCCTCGCGCTCGCCCTCGCCGCCGGGACTTCCGCCCATGCCGCCATCAAGTACTGGGACAATCCCGACTACCGCGCCTTCGACGTGGACTGCTACGTCTCCGGTGCCGTCTGGAACTTCGACGGCATCCGCAACGCCGGCCTGAACCAGCCGCACTCCACCACGGCCACGACGTGGAAGAACCTCGGCTCATCCGGCGCGAACAACGACGTCTGGGTCCGCTACCTCAACCAGGGCGGCACCGGTTGGGCCAACAGCAGCGCTCCGTCCAGCCTCAATGACGTAAGCGGACGCAACCTCGGCTCCTGGACGGAGAACGGCTTCACGCTCACGGGCGACAGCGAATGGCGCGCCGCCGGCAGCGCAGCGAGCATCGATTCGGGAACCAACTACACGATTCAGGTGCTCGTCTCCGGCGATTGGTCCTCCCAGAAGTATTCAAAACCCTATATCATGTCGGTCCAGCAATCCAACTTCTGCTTCTATGGAGACAAGGCTAATTCCAAACTCTACTGGGGAATGAGCGATACGATCGCCAACCATGTTTTCTTTTCCGAGGATACGCTTGGCTACATGACGGCCATCGCCAACGCGGACGAGAACACCGTCGCGTTTTTCAGCGGGACGACGATCCCGACGTCCGGCGACGGATTCCGCCAGTTTTCCGTGGGTTCGAAAAAAGACAGCGGATATTGCATCGGCGGCTACACGGGCGTCAACGGACAGTTTGTCGGCACCATCCATTCCTACCGCTACTACAAAAAAGTCCTCACGGAGGAGGAACTCGCCTGGAACCGCGTGGTCGACGAGCGCCGCTTCTTCAACCGCGCCGCACCGCTACCCGTAACAAATGTGGTGGTCACCACGACCGTCGCCGGCGCGATTGGCACGGAGCCCGTCGGATGCTACGCCGTCGATGGCAGCCACCTGTTCACCGCGCCGGCGACCATGACGATTGACGGCATTGACTATGTCTGCACGGGCTATGCGCTCGAAACGCGCAACGGCGACGCCTGGTCCGCGCCCGTTTTTCACAAGGCTGCGCTCTACCAGCCTGTCTCCTTCCTCGCGACGGACACGGACTGCGTCCGCCTCACGTGGCAGTGGGCCAAGGCGGACGGTCTCGCCAACCTCTACACCGTTGATGACTACGTTTGGGAAGGTCTTGAGGTGTTCTACGACGGCATCTGCAACGTCGGCACGAATCAGCCGCACTCCTACTCGGCGACGAACTGGGTGAACCTTGGCTCCGTGGGTAGCGTCAACGACGTCTTTGTCCAGCGTCTGAATGAGGCTGGTGGCGCCTGGGTTGACGTTGCGGATCTCAATCCGGTCGGGAATCGCAATCCCGGCCACTGGACGGAAATGGGTTCCGGATGGACGCCGAAGGCCGATTCCGCTGCAACGCGCCGGGCGGCTTCACCGTCGGCACAAGTTATTCGCTCCAGATGCTGATCGACGCGAAGGCGTCCGACCAGGTGACGACCAGCGCATTTCCGTTCGGTGCGAACAACACCACATTCGGCATCCAGATTCGCAAAGCCGACGAGTGTCTCGCCTGGAGATGCCTTAACCTTGGCATATCGCCTCTCAACGTCCCCTACATGCCGGGCGACACATACGACTACATGACGGCCATCATGCATGCGGACAACAAGCAGACCTTTTTCAGCGGGACTGAAGAACCGACGTCCGGCAAAGGCTACAAGACGAGCACTTCCGCCGGATATTCGGACACGGGCTTCTGCCTGGGCGGCTATGGCAAGACGGGCGTGGCTGATCTTTTCGTAGGCACACTCAAGTCCTTCCGCCAGTACGACCATGCGCTCAGCGCCGCCGAAGTCGCGCAGAACCGCAAGGTGGACAACTGGCGCTACTTCGGCATCGCGGACGTGACGCATGTCATCGTGCAGTCGACCGTCCCGTATCTGCGCGGCGACGAGCCGGACGGCGCCTACGCCGTTGACTGCAGCCACGTCTTCACCGCCCCGGCGACCGTGACCGCGAAGGGCATCGACTACGCCTGCGACGGCTACACCGTCGAGACGTGGGGGCCGCTGGGCAACAAGGGCGATGGCTGGAGCGCGGCGACGCACTACACGGGCAACACCTACGCCTACACGACGACGGCGGGCAAGGTGCGCCTGACGTGGAAGTGGAAGGCAACGCACGGCCTCCGAACGGCGGCGGACTACAGCTATGACGACTACTCACAGGCTGGTATCGTCTGGCATTTCGACGGCATCTACAACCAAGGCGTGGACATGGAGCGCAGCACGACGGCGACGACGTGGAAGAACCTGGCGCCGAATCCCGTCACGGGCCAGATCTTCATCCAGCGACTGAACAGCAACGCAAACGGATATGCGAACAACGACAGCACCATCCTTGGCAGCCTCATCGCAACGGACGGCAACTGGACGGAGAAAGAAAAGGGCTTCACGATGAAGGGCGCCAGCCGCTGGCGTGGCATCGGACAGGTGGGCCCCGTCGCGAACTGGACGCTCCAGTCGCTGGTCGATGCCGACGTAGACGACATCTCGGAGGATATCGGGTATGTGATCAGTGCGTCTTGGTCCAATTTCGCCACCGTTCTGCGGAAAAACGGCAACGGCCCCGTGCCGAACTCCTTCTACTTCAATGCGCAAGACGCCCAGAACGTCAACACCCGCCCGTATTTCCAAGACGCATCCGGCAAGTACGACTTCGCGACGGCCATTCTCGATTCGTCGGACCGCACGGCGAAGATGTTCCGTGGCGTGACTCCTCCCACGAGCGGTGGCATCGCGGACGGCTACTACCAGTACGCCTCGATCACCCCGTACAAGGACAACAACTTCGGCATCGGCGCCCCCGCCGGGTCATATAACCAGTTCTTCATCGGTACCCTGAAGAGCATCCGCTACTACGACCGTGTGCTGACGGAGGAGGAGCTCACGCGCAACCGCAACGCCGACGCCGTTCGCTATTTCGGCGAGCTGGGCGTGACGAACGTTGTCGTCGAAGTCGGCGAGGACGAGTCCTACGACTGCACTCCCGCATCAGGCGTCTACTTCGTCGAGGGTTCCTACGACTTCACGGCGGCCGGTGCAACTGGCTGCAAGGTTCAGGTCAGGAACGGCGACGGCTGGCGCATAGCGGGCCGCCATGAAGGCGAAACGTTCCACTATCCAGCCGACCTCCCCGAAGGTGCGACGGAGGTGAAAATCGTCTGGTGCAAGGCCAACCCCTTCATCCTGATCGTGCGGTAGCGCGGCGCGGCGCGCGCGGCGCGAATGACGGCGCCCTGCGGGCGAATGACGGGCGGTGCTAGCGCCGCAATGACAATTGTGTCAATTCTGCCAATGGCGGCAGTGGCGGCCATGATGACAATGGCTCACGCCATGGCATTGATCAGCGCGTCGTTGAATTTGCCGTCTTTGTAAATGACTTGGCCATCCACCTCGAGGATCGGATCGTGCACGTCAAAGTCGATGTGCTCGGTGGAGTGAATCTGCCTGCCGCGATCGTGGTTGTTGCCGATTGCCACGTGAACGCAGTGGTTCCGATGGCTGTAGTCCACCTGCCATCCCCATAGATTGTTTTCCATCGAGGTCGTCGTCACAATGCCCAGCTCGTCGCAGAGCTCGGGCTTGGGGTCGATGTCGCGCATGAGCTTGTCGAGCCGCTCCACCTGGATCCGCGGCCCGGAGTAGTCCGTGAGGTAGCTGTCCTTGTAGACCATGGTGAGAGGCTCCATGCAGGTCTCGTTGTGGCCGGGAAGGTTGGGGCGGATGGGGGCGCCGTGCTGGTGGTACGCGTTCTCGGAGCCGCCGTCGACGACCACGATGCCGTTGACGCTGTTGAAGGAGGGGACAATCGCGACTTCGGAGTAGAAGGGGATGATGCCGAGGACCGGATACATGCCGTCGGGGGCGGAGCCGACCCTGACGCGCAGGTCCGTGCCGCGTTTCGACGTGACATGGACCTCGTCGGCTTTCTTGAGCCAGGAGAACAGGTTCTTGGCGCGGGTGAAGTTGGCCAGGACCTCCTCCTCGTTGATGTCCCACTGGTCCAGGCCGTCGATTTCGAAGGTGTACTTCTTGCCCACGCCGGTGAGGGTCAGATCCGCGCTGGACTGGTCCCCGATGTAGTAGTCGAAACCCGTGAGGATCTGCGGCGTCACCATGAACGTGATGTCGGCGTGGAGGATGGCTTGGCGCACCGGCTCCATGATGGGCATCTTCATGAACTTGTCGTCCCCGCCGTAGATGTCGAAATCCAGAATCACGGCGTTGACGCCGAGATTCTTGGCGCATTCGCAGAAAAGGCGGGCGTTCCTGTACCGGGGCTGGTCGGCAAGGACGACGATGTTGTCCCCTTTCTTTGCATGGGCGATTTTGTCGAGGACAAACTCCGCGTTCTTCATGGCGATGTCATAGCGTTCTTTTGCGTTCATGGTACTCTCTCTTTAGAAAGTTATACAATTCCCCATTGATTATCAGGGGTTGCCCTGATTATCGGATGTGCCTGCGTCCATGATCGGCTTCACGACGCGGCGGTCGCGCGTCACGACGCAGTCGGGGCATCGGTCCGCGAAGGCCCTTGCCGTCGGGGCGTCGTGGACCAGGGCGATGGAGACGAACAGCCCCTTGTCCTTGAGGGACCGGACAAGCTCCGGGGTGACGACGTCCCGATTCGCGACGATGTTGACGCCCCAGAGACCGTGCTCCTCCACGTAGGAGAGGATGCCGTCGGCCACTTCCGGCGGGAACGGCTCGCCCTCCGCGGCCGGCGCGTAGAGCACGCCCTTGCGGCGTAGGAATGACGGGGACCACTTTCCGTCCTGAAGCTGGAAGTCCATGTGGCCGACGCGCCTGATTTCGGGATGATGCATCTTCATGTACGGCAGGGCCTTCCGGCTGTACGTGGCGACCATGAGGCGCTCCGTCCCGATGCCCGCCTTCTCGAACTCCGCAAGGACGCGCTCGCAGAACTCCGGGTCGAAGTGCTTGAAGTCGATCCAGAATTCCGGAATGGTCTTGACGACCTCCAGAGCCTCCGGCAGCGAAACCGCCCGCTCCTCCGTCGGCTGGCCCTTGAAGAGATAGACGTGGCTGCGGATTTCCTCCCAGGTGACATCCGCGATCTTGACGTCCCAGCCCATCGTGCGCGCGAAGGTCCCGTCGTGGCTCAGCACGATGACGCCGTCCTTCGACCGCTGCACGTCGAGCTTGAGAATCTCGCTGCCGCGCTCGACGGCGTTGCGGTAGGCGGCCATGGACCCCTCCGGCGCGTCGGGGTAGTCGCCTCGATGCGCGACGTATTTGATGTCCGCATTGGCGGTTGTTGAGCACAGGGTTGCCGCGGCAACGGCGGCGAAAACGGTGGATTGCGTGACGGTGTTCATGGGGAAAAGGAATGGAGAGGCAAGAGGTGGTTCTGGTTACAATTCTACCAAATTGCCGGGGTTGTTGCACTCGAATGCGATCAATCCTGGGGGAACGGGCATCCTGCCCGTTCTTGCTTGGACGGGCGGGACGCCCGCTGGGATGATCACGGCTTTAAGGAGAGTAGCGCAATGCCGGCGATGTCAAGCGCGACGGCGAGCCATCCGCAGAACGAAATGCGTTCGTGCCGGACGAACCGGCACCAGAGCGCGAAACCGAGGATGCATGTGCCGGTCGTGACGGGCATGACCACCGAGGTGATTTTGAGCGCGTCGGCGGCGTCGGTCGCGGCGTAGAACGCGATCTGCCCGAACGCGGTGGTGATTGCGTACGGCACGGAATGCTTCCATACCTGTCCCGGATTCCAGATGCCCTTCGACAGGCATGTGGTCGTCCAGAAGACCATGCCCACGGGCGACTGGAGCGGCAGACGCCACGTGAGAGTCTCCGGCGAAAGGCCCGCGTAGCCGGGAATCAGCCGCAGAAACCCGCCTAAGCCGATGAGCGCGAAGGAGGCGAAGACGAGTCGGAAGTATTTCACGTCATTGGTGGCAGTCCCTTTTGACGGCTTGTCCCTTGCGAACAGGACGAGGCTTGCGAGGGCGAGCGCCAGGCCCGTCCATTGCGCGACCGAAGACGGGTTTCGCAGAAAGGCAACCGCCAGGACGAAAGGGACAATCATGGCGCTCTGGGCAACGCACCAGGCGAGACCCTGGCTGCCGCGATCCATCGCGCGCTTGAGGAACAGGAAGGCGAAGACCTCCATGAGCGCGCTTGGCACCATGAGCAACGCAAGCCGGAGCACCTCTCCCGTCGGCGCCGCCGATGGCGTCTTCGTGATCCAAACGAACGCCGTGAACAGGATGCCGTTCAGGGAGTAGAAAGAATACAGCCTGTCCCTGTCGGACGGCGCAGCGCCGATCAATACCCCGACAAGGCTCCAAATGACCCCCGTAAGGAGCAATAGCAGAACAGCGTTTAGCATTTGCGCAGCCTCATGGGGATGGGGGGGCTGTTGCGCCCTTCAGAACAGCGGCGCTCGCCGCCGGGATGCGGCCGAGGCCATCTGGGCCGACGTTGAGCAGGTAGTTCGCGCCGATTCGACGGAGATGCTCGCGGTTCGCGCGGATCGTCGCCGCGCTCTTCCAGTTCTGGTCGCTCGGCTTGTAGCCCCACGACTCGTTGATCGTACCGCACGACTCGTAGAGCATTCCGCTCTTGTCGTCGGTAGGTATTTCGTTGTCGTCCGACGACGTGTAGTCGCACTTCCCGGCGCCGATGCGGGAGTTGATGAGGCATCCCGGCTGGAGCGAACGCACCATGTCGTAGAGGCCGTTCGCCTGCTGCGACGAGAGGGTGGAGCCGATGTCGAACCACACAAGACAGAGGTCGCCGTACTGCGTGAGGATTTCCCGAATCTGCGGGAGCGCCTTGCCTTCGAAGTAGCGGGCAAAATCCTTCTTCGAGTTGTCTGGAAAATCCCATTTGTTTGCCTGCGACGTGGTGCCGCACCAATTGTCTGGCAGGTTGTAGCCGCCGCCGTCGGGCTCGTGCCAGTCGAGATCCTGCGAATAGTAGAGCCCGAGTTTGAGCCCGTGCCGGCGACATGCCTCCGCCAACTCCTCGACGACATCGCGCTTGAATGATGTGGCGTCAACGACGTTATACACAGACGCCTTTGAGCGGAACATCGCGAATCCGTCATGGTGCTTCGAGGTGAAGACGATGTACTTCATCCCGGCGTCGCGGGCGATTTGCACCCACTCGTCCGCGTTGAAGCAGACCGGGTTGAATGCCGACGCAAGACGCGCGTATTCGGTATTCGGTATGCGGAAGTACGCCTGCGCCCACTCCGCAAAACCCGGCATGATGCGCCCCCTCCATTCTCCGCCTAGGAGTGAATACAGCCCCCAGTGGACCATCATGCCGTATTGGGCCTCGTGGAACCAGCGCTTCTGGAGCTCCAAGGAAACTGCCGGGGTGATGCACGGGGTACTCCCCCCGGCGCTTCGCGCCACCCCCCTTTCGGAGGGGGGCGGGTTAGAGGGAGCGCGTCGCGCCCCCATGGGGGGGGGCGGGGCAGAAGAGATGGCCCCCACCGAGAGGGGGCTGTCGCCGCAGGCGACTGGGGGAGTACTCCGTGTAGCAGGAATGGGGGGGGCTGATCGCGTCATGCCGGTCTCATCCATTTGGAAATACCATCTTGGACAAATCCATCTCCATGTTGCCAAGTGGTCTGGCGGTCTTCCACGCGCCGCGCGTGAAGTCCGGAACGTCCACCGGCGCCCCGCGCATCGCCTGGGACTTCTCCGTGAGTTCACACAGGCAGCTCCACGACGCCAGGTCGTACACGTCCATGTCCAGCGGGAGACCGTTGCGGAGGCAGTAGACCCACCTCATGTCCATGAGAAAGTCCATGCCGCCATGGCCGCCGGCCTTCTTCGCTAAGTCGCCTAGCTGCCTCCAGAGCGGATGCAGGTATTTCTCGCGGTATTCCGCCGTGTGCTTCTGGTCGAATTGCTCGCGCCAGGAGTTGTCCTCGAGCATATGCGGACCCGATCCCGGCTCGTCCTCCACGTCGATGCGGAGCGGATAGTCCATGAAGATGCCGTGGGTCCCTTGAATCGTATTGATGCGTGAATAGGGGTGCGGCACATTGCATGAAAGGCTGAGCAGGATGGTCTTGCTGTTTGCCGTGTGGATGAGCGAGGTGTTGACCCCACCAACCTTGTACTGGCGGTAGAGGTCGAGATTCTCGCCGTTCCAGCGCGTGTCGCCCTCTCGGATGAGCTCGCCGATGGGCTTCGTCTCCATGGAGTTGACATACTCGAAGCGGTCGCCGCGGTTGATGTTCATGTACCATGCAACGGGGCCGAGGCCGTGCGTCGGGTAGAAGTTGCCGCGGTGCTCCATGTACCATTCGGCGCGGAACCGGCTCAGCCGGAAGCCGCGCGTCGCCATGCAGTGCCAGTAGCCGGCCTCGCCGTAGACCGTTTCGCCGAGGACGCCCTTCTGGCA
>JAEEGL013006117.1_pt1 | contig 14395 bp, 11 predicted proteins | sample 9134231 | NCBI WGS metagenome assembly JAEEGL01 (sample SAMN16246548, study PRJNA631951) | gut metagenome | biome: gut microbiome; feature: rumen; material: fiber-attached | host: Bos | place: Iran: Karaj | collected 2018-10
TTCGACCTCGCCTATATCGGTATCGGTAAGTCTCTTGCAAGAGACGGCGACTACGAGCGTGCGATGGAATACTTCAAGTATTCGCACGAAAAAGAGGGACGCTATTCCGCCGCTTACAAGGAAGTACGTAAAGAGTGGGCGTCAAAATACTTCATTCTGATACCCGTGATCGTCGTCGCAGTGCTGGTCGGACTCGTGTTCTTCTTCAGCTATGCGGGAAAGGTCAACAAGAGGACGGCGCTGAAAGTAGGCACCAAAACGATCGGGGAGGAATTCCTGTACGCGTTCCACATCATGGTGCATCCGTTCGACGGATTCTGGGACCTCAAGCATGAGAAACGAGGCAGCATCAAGAGCGCGTTCCTGATACTTCTTCTCACGATCGCAACGTTTGCGTACCGTTCGCTCGGTACCGGGTACATTTTCAGTCAGAAGACGGCGGCAGACTACAGCGGTATATATTCGACGATTATTTCCGTCGTTATCCCGGTAATGCTGTGGGTCATCTCGAACTGGTGTCTTACGACGCTGTTCGACGGCGAAGGCAAGTTCAGCGATATTTTCATCGCTACATGCTATTCGCTCATCCCGGTCCCGCTCTTCATCATCCCGTCGGTAATCCTTTCAAACGTGCTCGTCGCGGATGAAAAGGCGATCATTACGACTCTTGAAGTGATCGCGGCTCTCTGGGTCGGCATGCTCCTCTACGTAGGTATGATGACGACTCACGGATACGGATTCTTCAAGAATTTGCTGACGGTCATCGCAACCATCATAGTCATGGTGATCATAATGTTCCTCGCGGTACTGTTCTTCGAGCTCATGGCAAAACTCGTGAATCTGTTCACGCAGCTGTGGCTTGAGATCAGTTTCAGATCATAAGGATAAGGAAGGAGACGTGATTATATGAAAACCAAAAGAATAATTTCGAGCTTCTTTGCCCTTATATTCATTCTCGGAACGTTTGCGGCGCAGCTTCCGGTCGAAGTCGGAGCCTCTTACGCAGAAAGAGTGGACAACAAAGGAAATCCGATCATCAATTATCTCAACACAGATTACAGCAGCCCCAAGCAGAAACTCAATGCAATGACCAAGTACAAATCGCAGAACGGATACACGATCTATCTCGACGAGTACACGGGCGAGGTTGCATTCCAGGACGATGAAACGGGAGACGCGATCTTCTCGAATCCTTACGACATAGGAAGCGCGACCAACATGGTCGAAGGATCCAACGCGAACACGTCAGTGTCCGTCAAGGAACAGCTCATGTCGCAGATCTCCCTGACGTTCAAGGAAAAACAGAACGAAACGCAGAAGACGATGTTCAGCTATACCGAAGCGTCAAAGCGCGGACAGATAACCGTAAAGAACATCAAGAACGGCGTCCGTATGGAGTATGCTCTCGGTGAGATCCTGATCACCCGTCTCGTTCCGAGACGTATCCCGAAGGATCGTTTTGAACAGATGATCCTCGTTCATATAACGAACGATCACGATCTGGAAAGACTGCGCAGCTTCTATAAACTATACGACAGCAGCGACAAGACTTTGACAGAGACGGAAGCGAAGGAGATCGAGGCAAAATTCCCGATCACGAGAAGAATGCCGATCTACGTATGCTCGACCGATATCAAAGCCAACGAGCTGAAAGAACTCGAGAGGATCATCAAAGCGTACTGCGCTGAGTTCTATACTCTCGACGATATGGAACAGGACCACTCCGATACCGACTACTACGGCGTCGACGTTGCTCCTCCCTGCTTCAGAATGGCGCTCGAGTATAAGATCGAAGAAGACGGTCTCTCGGTAAGGCTTCCCGCCAACGGCATACGTTTTGACGAATCGACTTACCAGCTCGGTACTGTCAGCATCCTTCCTCTCATGGGAGCGGGCAACCTGAACTATGAAGGATATACGTTCATTCCGGACGGATCCGGCGCTATCATCAGATACGGCGACGTAGCGGCAGGAAGCGATACGATCTCCGGCCAGGTATACGGAACGGACTACTCCTACATCACGATCGCAGGCAGCCAGTTCCACCATGAGGAAACGATGAGATTCCCCGTGTTCGGAAACGTGGTCGACGGTTATACGAGCGGCGACGGAGGCAAGAGCGGATTTGTCGCGATCATCACGGAAGGCGATTCCATGGCGGACATCGTCTCCAAAAACGAAGGCAATATCCACAATTACAGCTATGTGTACGCAAGATTCACACCGCGTCCCACGGATACGTACAGACTTTCGGATACCGTCGAGGGTGCGGGACAGGGCGTATTCTCGATCACGTCCGACAGAAAGTATTCGGGAAGCTATGTAATCAAGTACAGGATACTTTCCGACAATAAAAAGAGCGAGGGCAAATCTTACGAACCTTCTTACGTCGGAATGGCAAAGGCATACAGAGACTATCTGGAATCCGAAAATATCCTGACAAAGAAGACTGCGGCGGATCCCGATATACCTCTTTATATCGAAACGTTCGGAGCGATCAAATCGACGTCTACTTTCCTGACGTTCCCGATCTCGGTCGATAAAGAACTCACGACTTTCGACGACGTCGCCTCTATTTACGACGAACTCAGCGAGGCCGGATTGAAGCGAGTAAACTTCAAGCTTTCCGGATACGCGAACGGAGGTCTTGACGCGACGTATCCCGCTAAGGTCAAATGGGTATCAGCCCTCGGAGGAAAGAGCGCGTTCGAAAAATTGAAAGCGTACTCCGAGGAGAAGGGCTTCGGTCTCTATCCCGACTTTGATTTCGCGTACGTCGCAAACGAAGGTTTCTTCGACGGATTCAGCGACAGTTCGGACGCTGTCAAGACGATCGACAGCCGTTACACTTCGAGAAAGTATTACGACTCCGCGACGCAGAGTCTCGAGAACGACTACGCAAAGGCTGTTTCGACTTCCCGTTACAAGTATTTCGGAGAAGAATTCAAAGAGAGCTATTCTCCTTACGGACTTAACAGCGTTTCGGTATCGACTCTCGGCACCGCGCTCAACTCCGACTTCGATAAGAAGGATCCTTACAACAGAGAGGACTCGAAGAGGTTCACGACAGAACTTCTTGCAACTCTCAAAGACGAGTACGGCGATGTAATGACCGACGGCGGAAACGCTTACACGTTCCCGTATGTAAATCACATCCTCGGAGTTGCGACCGACAGCAGTAACTATCTGACAGCCAGCCAGGCGGTCCCGTTCGCAGGTTTCGTACTCCACGGATTCGTTGATTTCGCGGGCGAGCCTCTCAACATGGAAGGCGACATCGAGTACGCGCTTCTCAAGGCTCTTGAAAACGGATCGTCCATATACTTCACGGTCGCTTACGAAAACGTCAGCGAGCTCAAGGAGTCCGAATCGTACAATAAGTATTTCTCGATCGACTTCGACGTCTGGAAAGACGAGATCAAAGAGAAATACGACAAACTGAACGGCGCTCTCGGTTCGCTGCAGACGTCTCTGCTTGAATCTCACGAGTATCTCGACGGATACCGCGTTCCCACGAGCGATGAGCTTGACGCCGACGACGCGGCGAACAAAGCGGAACAGGAAAAGAACGACAAGGATGCCGCGGAGAAAGCCGCAAGAGAAGAGCAGAAGCGGATTATTGCGGAAAGAATGGGAAAGGCGTATACACCTCCCAAGAGCAGCGGATCCGGCAAAGTCGTCGATAATAAGAGAGAAGCCGACGACGGAACGGTATACAGCGTAAGCCCCAAGTATACGACGTCAAAAGGAACGATCGTCAAGGAAACTTACGACGACGGCACGGAGATCTACATCAACTACAATTCGTACGACGTTGTGATCACCGCGGGCGGCGAAACGATCAAGGTCGAAGCCCTCGGATTTATCAAAAAGTAAAGGAGGACGGACAAAGTGAAATTTCATTTACCCTTTATAAAGGGAAAGGAAAAATCAAAGCAGGCCGGCGGCGAGAAATCGCATTACCGGATAACTTCGCTTGACAGAAAAAAAGCAAAATCCGGCTGGCTTTTCGTCCTTCCCTTCATCATCGGCTTCGTGCTGATATACATACCGATAGTCTGGCAGTCGATCCTTTACAGCTTCGGTAAGCTCAACTATCTTTCAAACGGCGGCGTTATCCGTGAAAACGTAATGTTTGACAACTACATAACGGCGCTGACGAACCAGGGATTCCGCGACGCGCTCGGCGACGGTATGAAACAGCTCGCGCTGCAGACCCTTGCGATCCTGTTCTTCTCGCTGTTCATAGCGATCATCCTCAATCAGAAGATGGTCGGCAGAGCGGCGTTCAGAGCAATATTCTTCATCCCGGTCATTCTTGCAACCGGACTTATATCGGGCATCGACGCATCTACAAACAACGCGGCGACCGCGGCAAACCAGATCGCGACGGGAAGTGCCGCGACGGCGATCATTTCGGCGGACGATATCAAAGGATTGTTCTCGAACATGATTGTCGGTAAGGAGCTGGTCGAATATGTTACGGGATTCGTAAACGATATCTTCGACATAGTAAACCGCTCCGGCGTTCAGATCCTTATATTCCTCGCAGGTCTCCAGAGTATTTCACCGTCAGTCTATGAATCGTGCGAAATGGAAGGCGCATCCGCCTGGGAGTCCTTCTGGAAGATAACGCTTCCAATGATAAGTCCTATGATACTTGTAAACTTCGTATATACTCTTATCGACTCGTTCACGGCTGAATCGAACGGAGTCATGAAGTTTATATCGAGCGTTTACAACAACCCTGCGGCAGGAGGCATGGTCGTCGCTTCCGCGATGTCATGGCTGTACTTCGCACTGATAATTCTGATAGTCGCTGCTCTCGGCGGAATCATAAGCAGCTTCGTATTCTATCAGAGAAGAGATTAAGGAAGGAGGTAAGTTATGAATAAAGAAACTCCGAATACGGTCGTAAAGCGCGAAAGTAAGAATTCGATACGGGTCGAATTTGACAGAACTCCGCTTCTTGACAGGATCAGATCAAAATATTTTTCACTTTACTTCCTCCAAAAAGCAGCGTGGTATATCTTCAGACTGCTGCTCCTGATAGGAATAACCTACATCATTCTCTATCCCTTCATCTCCAAGATCTCGGCGTCGTTCAAAAGCCCCGCCGACTTCAAGGACGCGACGGTAAGCCTTATCCCGAGAAGTCCTACTTTGAATACGTATAAGGCGATCATCACGGAGAACGGATATCTTCCCGCCCTTCTTAACACCTTCCTCCTTTCCGGATCGTGCGCGATACTTCAGACATTTATCTGCTGCATTATCGGATACGGATTTGCGAAGTTCAAATTCAAGGGCAACAAGATACTCTTCGCTCTCGTTATATTTACGATGGTCGTACCTCATTCCACGCTTCAGCTTGCAATGACGATCAAATTCAGGGACTTTGACATCTTGGGCATAATGAACTTCCTCGGAGGAGGGGTGATCGACGGATTCTCGATAATCGACGAGACGTCCATACGACTGACCAATACGTTCTGGCCGCTGTGGATCCTTTCCATAACAGGTCTTGCGTTCAAGAACGGACTTTATATCTATCTGTTCCGTCAGTTCTTTAAGGGCGTTCCCGATGAGCTTGAAGAATCGGCGTATGTCGACGGATCCGGCGTTTTCAGAACGTTTTTCCGTATCATTATCCCCATGGCGGTACCGATGCTCATCACGGTATTTATGTTCTCATTCTCATGGCAGTGGACGGATAATTTCTACACGACGATCTTCTTTACGGGCTCCGGCCCAACCCTGATGAACGATATTATTGCGATACCGAAGTCGATAGATACGTCTATCACCGACGCAAAGCAATACGAAAATGCGATCAAGAATACCTGCGGTCTGCTGATCATAGCTCCGCTCGTAATACTCTATCTGTTCGCACAGAAATTCATCATCCAGGGTATCGAACGTTCGGGTATCACGGGTTAAACAAACAAATAAAAAAGGCATGCGACGCATGCCTTTTTTGTTTGTTTGAATGAATTGCGCCTTCCGGGGTCCCCGGCGAATCGAGCTTGACTCGGTTCGCGGGGAACGGCATGCGCGTGAATTGCACTTCGTGCATGAATTGTTCCTGTGGAACATGAATTGCCCTGCGGGGCATTGGAGAGCAATTCAATTCACGGAGCGAGGGCGGGGTCCTCGGAAAATCGCAAGATTTTTCGGGGTTCTCGCGAGAATTCACGGCGCAGCCAATTCATGACGGCGAAGCCGTCAATTCATTTTGTTATTTATCCTCGCCGCTTCTTTGAGAAAGCCCATAAAGTCGCCGTCGGGCTCGATTACTATACCTGTCCGTTCATCTCCCTCGCGCTCGAAGATCAGCAGGGCGGATTCAAGGGGACGGAAGGTGACGGTGTAATAATAGAGCGACATCTTGCCCGCGTCCTTCAGCATCTTTTTCTTTTCTTTAGAGGATGCGGGAAGGGCGGTGACGAGTTTAAGGTCTGCAAGGTCGAACGCGGCGCGCAGCGAATCAACGCCGGAGCCGAAACGCTTGGAGACCGTAAACGTGAGTTCATCCGGCATCATATCCGAGACGCTCCTTTTCGTGTCGCCGTCTTTCGGATAGACCGTGTAGGTGTATACGGTCAGCTTTTTAATAATGAAGAAAGCCGAGAGCGCAAGACACAGTACGCCGAGCGCCTGAGAGGCGGGGCGGTACTTAACGTAATACTGACTTCCGAAAAAGAAGAGCATCACGGCGGCAAGAAGAAGGACTATCGATGCGACTGCCGGTTTTCTGTTCTGAGGGGTAGGAGTGTGTTTCATAAATCACCTGCAAAGATATTTTCAGCCCATAAAAAGCGTAAGGTCGCATCTGTTCGTGCGACCTCTACTGCATATTGCAATTTTACGCTTCTTCCTTTTTGATGATCTCTTTGCCGTTGTAGTAACCGCAGTTCGAGCAGACACGGTGAGCGAGATTGAATTCGCCGCAGTGAGAGCACTTGACCATCCCGGGTGTTGCGAGCTTCCATACGTTGCTGCGTCTCTTGTCGCGGCGGGCCTTGGAAGTCTTTCTCTTCGGTGTTGCCATTTGGTTTCCTCCTGGATAAATTAGTCAGCCGTTGGGCTTCAACCATTTAATTATACATCAATTAATCAGAATTATCAAGTAGTTTTTGCAAAATTTTCAGTCTCGGATCGATTTCTTTTTCTTCTTTGCATGAACAACCGCCGTCGATCCGCTTTTTTCCGCACTTCGGGCACAGTCCCGGACAGTCGTCTGAACACAGATGATAAGGGGGAAGACGAAGCGCGATCTCCTCGACGAGCGCGGGATCTATATCGACAGACGAATCGTTCACGAAAACTACGTCGTCGAAGGTGGGGTCGTCTTCAAAACCTTCGGGCATCTCGTCTGTTGACACAGCTTTTTCCATTTCAAATTCAAGCACGTCTTCGATCTTGTCAAGGCACCTGTCGCAGACGGTGCTGTAACTTGCCCTGACTTTGCAGACAAGCGACATGCAGTTGTTCATGTCCTTGACGGTTCCGCTCACCCTGACCGGGTCCGCGATCTCGACGTCTTCGGGCAGGATGACGTCGCAAGCGACGTCCGGGAGACAAAGGTCATATTCAAAATCGAGCCGTTCGGCTCTTTTGTTCATAAGAGGCGCAATATCGATCTTCATTTTATCCTCCCGATCCGTACTGAATTCTCATTATATATTAAATATGTTACTGTTGTCAAGTGATAAAGCAAAAAAACTGTTAAAAGGCGCGTTTACTATTGAATATAGCGCGCGTTTTTGATATAATAAAAATAAGAAAAATACAGCGGAGCAGAAATGAAAAAAATAATATCTTATGTGTTTATCGCGCTTTTCGCGGTATTTGTCGGGTGGCTGATATTTAGGATCGTCGTCATGGAATCAAAGAGCGTCCTTTCCGAGATCACGCCTACGGATCAAGCGGCCGCGGTATATAAAGACGGGGGAGAGTTCCTCACGCACGAACCCGCGCAGACCATGTCTTTCGACGGATATATGCACTTATACTCGCTCGTATATCTTCCGGACGCGAAGGAACTTCAGATCACGGTGAAGTACAACAAAAGCGTGTATGAAAAGCTCGGCGCTACAGCAGAGGCGGGATTCGGATTCAAGCTTTACGACACGCTCACCGGCGAAGAGAACACCGATTATACTTTCAAGAGAGATACGGAGGACCGTTATTCCTATTACAGGCTTGCTTTCGAAGGGGTCGAAGCGACGGATGGATCCGATCTTGAGATAGTAATGTTCCCTAAGGGCGACGACACGGCGTTTACCGCAGCCAAAATACACAAGTCCGGTCAGGTATTCGAAGACTACAAGTTATCTGAGGAGGAGATCGCCTCGCTCGGCGGTCAAACGGAAAAATGAAAAGAATAATATCGCTGTTTCTTGCAATCGTTATGATGAGTGCCGTGCTCGCGTCCTGCGGTGACGAAGAGCCCGCGGAAACAGAGAGCGCAGCGACAGAGAGCGCATCTCTCCCGACGGAGAGCGAGACGGAAACACCGGCTGACAGCAACCGCGTTAAGTTTTTCGCGGCAGGGGACAATATAATCCACGAGTGCGTGTATCTCGACGCCATGACCGCGGCGACTTCCGTCGGCGCGCCGTCCGAATATTATTTCGAGGGCATGTATGCAAACTTCAAGGATAAGATCGCGTCTGCCGACCTCGCTTTCATCAACGCGGAGGGGCCGCTCGATACCGACGGAGCCCCTAACGGATATCCGACCTTCAACGCTCCGCGCGAAGCCGGCGACGCCCTCGTCAACGTCGGATTCGATATAATAAATCTTGCGAACAACCACATGCTCGACTACCACGGCGCGGAAGGGCTGCACGGTACTATAAACTATTGGAAGACGAAGGACGTTCTCACCGTAGGCGGATATGAGGGAGAAGCGGACTACAATACGATCAGAACGATAGAGTGCAACGGCGTAAAGATCGCCGTCCTCTCTTACACGTACGGAACGAACGGGAACTACCTTCCCGCGGGAACGACCGATCTTTGGATCCCTTATATCGACGACGCCGATATCACCCGCCATATAGCGGAGGCTAAGAGCATCGCCGACTGCGTCCTCGTTTCCATGCACTGGGGACAGGAGAATGATTTTCAGCCGAACGACGAGCAAAAGCGCCTCGCAAAGCTGATAGCAGACGCGGGAGCCGACGTCATCATAGGCCACCACTCCCACACGATCCAGCCGATCGAATGGGTAGAGGGGCAGGGCGGACACAGGACTCTTGTCACCTACTCGCTCGGAAACTTCCTGCACACTCAGCTCAACTCGAAAAACCTTGTCGGCGGCACGGTTACTTTCGACATCGTAAAGGATCCCGCGACCGGCGCGATCACGATCGATTCGCCTGTGTTCGATCCTACCGTGTGCCACTATACGGCAGACCTAAACGTCCTCGATTCGCTCGACTATTATAAGAGAGAAAATCTGCTCATATACCGTCTTGCCGATTATACTGACGCGCTCGCCGCGTCTCACGGCAGTCAGAACTGGGGAGCGTTCAATCTCTCTACTTTGACCGGATACGTAACGTCTACTATCGACGCGAAATTCCTGCCTGACGACTGGCCCTGGCCGGAAAGATGATCAATACAAAAAACAGGGGAGCGGAAACGCTCCCCTTTGTTCTATTTACATACGCTGTCAAACATATCAAGACAAGCGGCTGCTACCTCGGGCGTGAAGAGGTCGCCGTGGTCTTTTCCCTCAAGCCGCATAAAAGTGAACCTCGGATCGGTGCCGAATTCTTTTACGTACCTCTCAAGCCCGCACTCTATAGGAACGGTAGTATCTTCTGTGCCGTGAACGATAAGGACGCGGGCGTTTGAAGACGAAAATCCGTCGGTGGAGGATACGCCTGAAATTCCTCCGAAACGGATCCTTTCCATCAGCGAAGAACCGGGGATCAGAAGTATTCCCGGAAGACCGAGCCGCGCTTTGATGAGTGCGGACGTGCTGTCAAATCCCGCAAGTGAAGCGACGGCAGAAACTTCTGGATGCTTCGTAAGAACGGCACATGCGGCATATCCTCCCATGCTGTGACCGAAAAGACAAACGGGAAGATTTTCGGCTTCGGGAAGTTTGTCCGCGGTGTTCAGAGCGGAATCAACGTCCGACAGCATTTGCGGTATACCTCCCGCCCTATCTCCTCCGCTTGAGTCGTATCCCGTTGAGTCGTAAGCAAAGACAAGGTATTCGTGTGATGCAAAATGATCGATCACGTTGAGATAGGCTCTGTATCCGAATCCCATACCGTGAGCGAGTACGACCAGACCTTTTGGGCTTTCCGACGTGTAATAAAGTTTTCCCGATAACTCTTCGCCGTCACTGTTTTTGAACCGGACGGGCTTTGAAAGAAGGTCCGGATATCTTGATTCCGTGATCACCTGCGCCGCAGGAGTCTCGACTCTGTCGTTAAACAGGAGGGCGTAACTGACAGCCCCCGCCGCAAGCGTTATCACCGTCAGCAGCAGAAGTATAAGCGCCGCCGTGCGAAGACGGCGCAGAGTTTTTGGACATTTCATTGTCATCACCTCGATTTGAGTATAACACAAAGAACGACGATCTGCAATAGTGAAATATACCACCCGTCAGGGCGGATTCAGTTGAAAAAAAAGCACTTGCCGAGGCAAGTGCTTTTTTGGAGCTGATAGTCGGACTCGAACCGACGACCTGTTGATTACGAATCAACTGCTCTACCAACTGAGCCATATCAGCGCGCTCAATTATTATACATCACTTTTTCGGATGTGTCAACAGTTTTTTTGAAAAAAGCGGATGCGGAATTATTCCGCATCCGCTTGCTTGCATTATGCTATTCCTGCACCTCGTCGTTCTCCGGTCCTTCGGCTTCGTCCGTTTCCGCAGTCGTTTCCTCGGGTTCAGGCTCGGTGGTTTCAACAGGCTGCAAAGTCGTTTCCGCGGGAGTCGGAGCCGTTATTTCAGCCGGCTTGGGAGTCGGCGTTTTCGCGGGCTTCGCCGTTGCCTTTTCCGCACTCTTTGAGTCAGTCTTTACCGCAGACTTCTGCGTTGCTGTCTGAGCGGTATCAGCACTTTCCGGGGCGTCCTTATCTGTATCTTCGATCACAGGTCTTGTCGCGGCCTTGGCATAGCCTTCCGCGTACGCCTCGGGTCTGAACATCGCGTACGTCTGGGCCGATACTCCTTCGGGTACGTAGACCCACGGGTATCCGTAGTCGATCCGGATCTCTATGTTACTCGGCAGGAAGAACGCTTCCCACGGGTTGACTGCTTCCTCGCCGGGATTGCTGATCTTCATTGAGGGCGTGTACTCTCCTCTGAAGCAGGAGATGTGGCAGTGCTCGCCGTTCGCGTTGCCCTCCGTACCCATTTCGTAGAAGGGCTGTCCCTGGAGGATTATCTCTCCGACGTAGATGTCGCTTATGTCGTTGTCGTGCATGAAGAGGCACGTCATATAATCGTATGAGCCGTCTGCGAAACAGACCTCTCCTATACTCTGTATCCATACCGCGTTGCAGCAGTCCTCGTTCACCGCAACGACGCGGCACGTGAACGGAGCCGTGACAGATTCGTACTGACCGAGCGTCATATCGATCGCGTTCTGTTCCTGATGCGAGAATGTGTCGAACGGGCCCTGCGTTATCGCAAGGACGGAACCGGGATATAAGGCGTACTCGCCCGCTCCTTCAACACCCGATGAGTCGCCCCAGTTCGAGATCTTCCACTCGTGCAGATACTCTTCGTCGTCAGGTGAGGAAAGGCTCGTCAGAGCGCTGTTGTACGGATCTTTCGGGATCGAGAGATATTTCGTCTCATCTGTTGAAAGCACTATGTATTTCATGCCGTTTCCGGCGGATGAGTTCTTTATAAAGAAAGTGACGCATTTGTCGCTGTCTGCGCTGTAGAGACCGAGTGTTTCCGTGAACGGGTCGTAGCCGACAGCGCGGCTGTATCCTCCGCTGCTGCATGCCGCAAAGAACGTATAACTGCCGTCCTCGTTCATCACGAGACGGAAACGTTGGGTGATGTCCTCGGTGTGCTCCCAGACTGTGAGGTGGATGCCCTCATAGTCGGTGTTCGCGCCGTCGGCGTCAACGTTGAAGCACATATCCGTCGAAGTCTCGGAGATCGTGTAGTATCCGTCGCCGATGTTCCTTCTGCGGGACTTACCGGAGAAGTAGTCGGTCTTTTCGGGTGATATTCCGCTGCTGACCAGAGCGGTCGCGTTTTCGATAGCGGCGATCTTATCCGCTCCGTGGGCGTCCTCGACCGTAAAGGCACAGTCGCACTTTCCGACGATCTCGTCTTCATCGGCGGTATATGATGAGACGGAAAACGCAGTGCCGATCATGATAAGAGAACAAATGAATGAGATGATCTTTTTCAGAGCATATACCTCCTTTCTGACTGATCTGTCCGTCGATTTGTACGAAAATGCTATTCTCAACCGCTGATATTATAACAAATAAATATGAACATTTCCGCAGAGTTGCTTTATAAGATTATTTCAAAACAGGGAAAAAACGGTAAATATACTTCAATCTTCAATAGCGGCGCGCCGTGAAACGGTCGCTCTGAGTCTTTCGACGTCGAATTTCGGAGTCCTGTCGAAACGGAACAAACCGTTCTGTTCCTGCATCACGTCTGTGAACTGGGTGTAGCAGAATCCGCAGATGCGCGGGTTGTCAAGAAGCGCCGACACGAGCCCCTCGAAGCGCGAATAAAACGCTTCTCTTGAATCGGGCGCGTCGCCGTAGCCCCACGCGTCGGTTCCTGCCTGGACTCCGGGGGCGCGTTCTTCGCCTGAGGGATCCCAGAAAGTGCCTCCGAACTCGGAGACGAAGTACGGGATCTCGGGGTCGCGTGGAGCTTCGTGCTCGGGGTAGTTGATGAAGACGTCGCCCTCGCCGGTCACGAGCGGATCGTAGTGACGGCGGAATTCCTCAACGTTCTGCTCGTAGTCGTGAACGTCGTAAATATCGGTGACGGGTCCGTGCATGAAGCCCGAAATATCTATCGCGGGTCTTGAGGGATCGAGATCCTTCGTCATATAATAGAGCGCCGCCAGGAGTTCGCGGTCGCGGTTCGTCCAGTATTCGTTGAGCGGACACCAGCCGATGATCGCGGGGGACGAGATGTCGCGCTCTATCTCCTCGCGCCAAGCCGGAGCCATTCTGTCAAACGCTCCGTCTCTTTCGGGATCGAGCCCCCAGTTCGGGAATTCGCCCCAGAGAATGTATCCGAGACGGTCGGCGCAGGCGATGAAACCGGGCTCGAACACTTTCATGTGCATCCTCGCGCCGTTAAAGCCCGCGGACTGCGAGAGCTTTATATCGCGCTCGAAATCCTCTTCGCTCTCGGCGGTGTAAATACCTTTTTCAAAGTAGCCCTGATCGAGAACGAGGCGTTGGAATACAATTCTTCCGTTCAGATACACCTTGTATCCGTCGACTGCGATGCTCCTCATTCCGAAGTAGCAGCAGAGCATATCGTCGCCTGCGGTGAGGCACAGATCGTAAAGGTTTCCCTGTCCTATATCCCACAGAACGGGATCCTTTATATCAAGCGAGAACGTAACGCTCTTGCCCGTGACCGAAACCTCCTTCGCGGCGACCTCGTCGCCGTCGAAAGCCGCCGCCGCGCGCAGACTTTTAACGTTCTCGTGTCCGTCGAATACGACCGTGATATCGACCTTTTCGTTCGCGACGTCGGGGATGATCTTCACGTTTTTGACGTACGTTTTCGGAACGAACTCGAGCCATACGGTCTGCCATATGCCGGTCGATCTCGTGTAGAAACAGCCGTGGTTCTCATATTTGTGAGACTGCTTTCCGGTAGGCTGGAGAGGGTCTCTCACGTCGTCCTTCGCGTGAACGGTCACGACGTTCTCGCCCTCGTTCACGAGCGCGGTTATATCAAGAGTAAAAGGCGTATAACCTCCGCGGTGGCTTCCCGCCGCCTCGCCGTTCACCCAAACGGTCGCCGTGTCGTCGACTGCGCCGAAGTGAAGGAGAACTCTTCCTTCAAGCTGTTCCTTCGTCAGCGAAAAGCTTCTCTTATACCACGCGGAGATTATGAAATCCGTGTAGCACACGCCGGAGAGCTCCGATTCGGGAACATAGGGGACCGTGATCTTCGATGAAAGATGATCCGCCTTCTCAAGGCGTCTGTCTTTGCCGCTGTTCGAAAGGTCGAGCTCAAATTCCCACTCGCCGTTAAGATTTATCCACGAGTCATTTCCCCTCATGAACTGAGGTCTCGGGTATTCGCTCCTCGGTATTGACGTGTTTTCCATGTCAGCCTCCGATATACATTATCAATTAAACAGTATATCATAAATAAAAAAATAAGTCAACATTGAAGATTTTTCTCAAA
>JAEEGL017001458.1_pt1 | contig 14395 bp, 9 predicted proteins | sample 9134231 | NCBI WGS metagenome assembly JAEEGL01 (sample SAMN16246548, study PRJNA631951) | gut metagenome | biome: gut microbiome; feature: rumen; material: fiber-attached | host: Bos | place: Iran: Karaj | collected 2018-10
GATACGACTTCCTGTACCTGTGCCAGCACAAGAACTGTAAGCTGCCGCTGGGCGGAACCGACCAGTGGGGCAACATCTCCCCGGGTACGGAGCTTGTCCGCCGTACGCTGGGATACGAGAACGCGGCGTTCGCCCTGACCTGCCCCCTCATCACCAAGAGCGACGGCAAGAAGTTCGGCAAGACCGAGAGCGGCAACATCTGGCTCGACCCGAAGCGCACGACGCCGTATAAGTTCTACCAGTTCTGGCTGAACGTCAGCGACGACGACGCAGAGAAATATATCAAGATCTTCACCTCGCTGGAGAAGGACGTCATCGACGCACTCGTCGAGGAACACAGGGCCGACCCCGGAAGACGCGTGCTGCAGAAGCGGCTGGCTGAGGAGGTGACCGTCATGGTACACTCGCAGGAGGCCCTCGACGCTGCCATAGAGGCCAGCAACCTGCTCTTCGGAAAGTCGACCAAGGAGGGACTGGAGAAGCTGGACGAGCAGACCTTCCTGGACGTCTTTGACGGTGTGCCCCAGTTCGAGATATCAAAGGACCAGCTGGGTCAGCCTGCCATTGAGCTGTTCACCACCGTGGCGCCTGTCTTCCCCTCGAAGGGTGAGATGCGCAAGATGGTGCAGGGCGGCGGTGTCTCGCTGAACAAGGAGAAGCTCAGCGACCAGAACCGTGCCGTCACTGCCGATGACCTTATCGACGGTAAGTACCTGCTGGCCCAGAAGGGTAAGAAGAACTATTATCTGCTCATTGTCAAATGAGAAATAAAGGGAAATATTTGGCGGTTCGACAAATATTTCTTATCTTTGCACCCGCATTCTATAGCGCAAGGCTAAGGTGTGGAGCGCAGTGTCCAATGGTGTAATGGTAGCACAACAGGTTTTGGTTCTGTTTGTGGTGGTTCGAATCCGCCTTGGACAACATCCTAAAGCAAGAGAGGTGTCCCTGCAAGGGGTCGCCTCTTTATGGTTTAAACGAAACAAAGGACTATTGGTACCAATACGAAGATGAAAGATGTGAAAAGGTTTGTCTTAGGAATGTTGGTCGTGCTGACCGTCGGCAGTTGCAGTGATCAGAAGAAAGAGCAGCAGAAGGCTCCGGTAAGGGTGAAGTCGCACCTGGTGTCGCCAGGCTATGTGGACAATGCACTGACGTACGTGGGCATTGTCGAGGAGCGCGAGGGAACGGCAGTCAGCTTTACGGGCATGGGCGTGGTGAAGCGCGTACTGGTGAGCGAAGGACAGGCCGTCAGCCGAGGACAGCTGATTACGGAGATGGATGATACGCAGGCCCGTAACCTGTTGAGCGGAGCTGAGGCACAGATGGCCCAGGCTGACGATGCCCTGAAGCGCTACCAGATGCTGCATGACAATGGCTCGCTGCCCGAGGTGAAGTGGGTTGAGGTACAGAGTATGGTGGCCCAGGCCAAGTCGCAGCTGGAGGTGGCAAAGAAGAACCTCAGCGACTGTAGGCTGACGGCTCCGGTCAGTGGCATCATAGGCAAGAAGCTGATACAGGCCGGCGAGACGGCACTGCCCTCACAGGCCGTGGTAAGCATTCTCGACGTCAGCAGCGTCAAGGTAAAGGTATCAGTGCCTGAGGCCGAGGTGGCGGGCATCCTTGCCAATACGCCTACAAGGATTCACGTGGACGCCATCGGCAAGGACGTCAGTGGCGGACGTATAGAGAAGGGCGTGCAGGCTGATGCCTTGACGCATACGTACGATGTGCGCATCAATGTGCAGAACAGCGACCGTCAGTTGCTGCCGGGCATGGTGGCCAGCGTGCGGTTTGTGGCCGAGGGCTCGCAGGGCTTCAGTAGCAAGTCGGTGCCCGTCACTGCCGTGCAGAAGCGTGCCGACGGGACGATGTTCATCTGGGCCATTGACGACAAGGACAGTACTGCGCACCGCGTCACGGTGAGCGTCGGCGACACGCGGGGTAACAACATTGCCATTACCGAGGGCATGAATTTAGGACAGCGTATTGTCACCGAGGGCTATCAGAAGCTGAGTGAAGGCACGAAGGTGGTTTTTTAGTTCAACGCTCAAAGTTCAAAGGATGAAAGAGATGAATTGGCTGAAGTGGCCGATAGACCACTACCCGATAACGCTGCTCATTGTTGCGATACTGTTTGTGCTGGGCGTCTATGGTATGTATGTGATGCCGAAGGACGAGTTTCCCCATGCCACCATACGCCAGGGCGTGGTGGTAGCGGTCTATCCCGGTGCCACCAGCGAGGAGATAGAACAGCAGGTGGCACGGCCACTGGAGCGCTTCCTCTTTACATACGAGGAGGTCAATAGGCTGAAGACTACCACGACGTCGCAGAACGGCTTGTGCATCGTGATGGTGAAGCTGAACGACGACGTGAAGAACAAGGACGAGGTGTGGAGCAAGATCAAGCACGGACTGAACAACTTCAAGGCGACGCTGCCATCGGGGGTGCTTGCCGTGATCGTCAACGACGAGTTCGGCAATACTTCGGCGCTGTTGATAGCCATAGAGAGCGGGCAGCGCAGCTACCGTGAGCTGAAGGACTACAGTGACCGGCTGTCTGACCGCCTTAGACGTATCCCCTCGGTGGCCAATGTCAAAATGTTCGGTGAACAGAAGGAGCAGATTTCGCTCTATGTGGACCGGCAGCGACTGCAGGCCTATGGTATCGGGCAGCAGATGCTGTTCAGTCGCTTGCAGGCCCAGGGCATTACGACCCTGAGTGGCGACATCCACGATGACGACCAGCACGTGCCCATACACATAGAGGTGACAGAGCATAGCGAGGACGAGATAGCGAACCAGATTATCTTCAGCGACCCCATAACGGGGAAGGTGACTCGCGTCAGGGATGTGGCACGGGTGGTGCGCGAATATCCCGCACACGCCAGCCGTATCGAGCAGGACGGGCACCCGTGTGTGCTGCTGTCGATGGAGATGGTGGCAGGCAACAACGTCGTACAGTACGGCAAGGACGTGGACGGGCTGCTTGAGGAGTTCCGAGAGAACGAACTGCCCGACGATGTGACCATTACGCGTATAGCCGACAAGCCCAAGGTGGTGGCGCTGAGCGTCAGCTCGTTCCTGCGCGACCTGATAGTGGCTATGATCATCATTATCCTCGTTATGATGGTGCTGTTCCCCATTCGGTCGGCCATAGTGGCGGCTATCACCATCCCGCTGAGCACCTTTGTCAGCGTGGCGGTGATGTATATGATGGGTATTGAGCTGAACATCGTGACGCTGGCGGCACTGATAGTTGTGCTGGGAATGATAGTGGACAACAGTATAGTGGTCATCGACGGCTATCTGGAATACCTGGGGAAGGGCTGCGAGCCAAAGGTGGCGGCCATGGAGTCGGCCAAGCAGTACTTCATGCCGATGATGCTGGCAACCATCTGTATATGCGCAATCTTCTATCCCTTCCTTATCACGATGAAGGGAATGTTCCACGACTGTCTGGAGGACTTCCCCGTTACCATAACCATTAACCTGATGGTATCGCTCTTCCTGGCCGTTACCGTCATTCCCTTCTTGGAGATTAAGATTATCAAGCCTGACAAGGTAACCACTGGCGGTAACGCCATTACCAAGTGGGTGCAGAGAACTTACGACCGCGTGCTCGACTGGACGTTCAGGCATCCGTGGATGACGATAGCCGGCGGAATTGCACTGATACTGCTGTCGACTGTCATCGTGCCGACGTTGAAGATACGCTTGTTCCCCTATGCCGATCGTGACCAGTTTGCGGTAGAGATATTCTTGCCTGACGGCAACGGACTGGCAGAGACGGAGCTAATTGCCGACTCTGTGCGCCATACGCTGGCCAAAGACGAGCGAGTGAAAAGCATCACGGGCTTTATAGGTTGTTCCTCGCCGCGCTTTATGGATGCCTATGCACCCCAGATGGCTGGCGATAACTATGCGCAGTTCATTGTCAATACCACGTCTGACCAGGCCACGCTCGACTTGCTTAGCCAATATCAACCGCGGCTCAGTGAGGCTTTCCCCAATGCCTACGTGAAGTTCAAGCGACTCGACTATCTGGAGGTCAACGAACTGGAGTATCGCTTCTATGGCGAAAACCTGGATTCACTGCACGTCGTGGCAGAGAGGCTCATGGAGCGTATGCGCGTCATGCCAGAGGTGGAGTGGGTGCATACCGACTATCAGCAGCCGTATCCAATAATCAATGTTGAGCTCGACCCCGTCGTGTCGTCTCAGCTGGGCGTTACGCGTACTACGGCAGCATTGGCCCTGAGCGCATCGGCCAGCGACTTGCGTGTGGGACAAATCTGGGAGGGAAACTATGAGCTGCCTATTATCGTGAAGGACGATAAGGACATGACCTACTCCAGCATTAAGGACCTGGGGGTTGCCACACCGACATCGATGTTCTCGTCTGGTCTGAACAGTACCAACTCGACGGTGCCCTTGCGACAGATGGCAAAGGTAAAGCCCCTATGGAGTGAGAGCCGCATCGTTCACCGTGGCGGCGAACGATGTATCACAGTGACGGGACAGTTTGCACAGGGCGTATTTACCGCACCCGTGGAGAACCGCATAGCTGACATCATGCAGAATGAGATTCCGTTGCCTCAGGGCGTGCGCTGTGAGGTGGGCGGTGAGATAGAGTACGGCGACGAGGCGCTACCCCAAATCTTCGGAGGCATCAGCATTGCCATGATCATCGTGTTCTTCTTCTTGCTGTTCAACTTCAAGAAGTACGGCATTACCTCTATCTGTATGGGGGCGCTGGCACTGATGCTTCCCGGGGCTCTCATCGGACTGGGCCTGATGAACCGTGCCTTAGGCTTGACCTCCATCTTCGGACTCATCACCCTGATGGGAATGATTATGCGTAACGAGATTCTTATCTTTGAGCACGCCATCGACCTGATAAGGAAGTATGTGGCAGAACATGGCGACTGGACGGTTGACCGCAAGGCCTACAACGATGCCGTGAGACAGGCAGCCTATGAGGCCGGCAAGCGCCGTATGGTACCAATCTTCCTCACTACGGCAACGACTGCCGTCGGTGTGGTGCCGATGATTATCGCCCAAAGCTCGTTCTGGATGCCGGTGGGCGTTACCATCTTTGCCGGTGGCATCGGCTCGCTTATCCTCGTCGTTACCATGCTGCCTGTTATCTACTGGAAAGTATCCATAAAATGATGCTATTATGAGAAAGAAATTAATCCTTATCCTTTCCTTAGTAGGCTGCGGCGTTGCCGTGGCTCAGACATATTCGTTGGAGCAGTTGAAGGACTCTGCCCTTCAGAACAATATTACCGTACGTTCGGCGCGCCATAACGTCGATGCAGCCGGTCAGCAGCGAAAGGAGGCATTCTCCAAGTATTTCCCAACTGTTAGCGGCACGGGATTGTGGTTTAATGCCAACAAGGGAATGGCACAGACCACCATTAAGCCCTCGGAGTTTGTCCCACAGTCAATAGGGGCTACTTTGGCACAGATGTTTCCCGCTGAGGCTTTGGTAGAACTGGCAACACCTATGAGTGTCTCGATGCTGAAGAACGGCACCATTGCCGGCGTCACTGCTGTGCAGCCGGTCTTTGCAGGAGGTCAGATTATCAATGGCAACAAGCTGGCTAAGGTCGGCGAGGAAGTTAGCCGCTTGCAGCTGCAGTTGTCGAAGCAGGAGGTGGAGAAACAAACCGAGCAATACTACTGGCAGCTTGTCACGCTGAAGGAAAAGATGAAGACCATTGCTGCTGTTGAGGCCATGCTGGCTGACATTCACAAGGATGTCGACGTGGCTGTTCGTGCCGGTGTTGCCATGCGCAACGACCTGTTGCAGGTACAGCTACGTCAGAACGAAGTAGAGAGCCAAAAGGTGAAGCTGCAGAACGGCATCGACATTGTACGCCTGCTGCTGGCTCAGTATTGCGGTCTACATGCTGCTTCCTTTGATGTTGCTTCCGCCAGCAGTGATACGGCCGAGGCTCCCATAGGCCAGCCCGGCCCGCTCAATGCCCAACTTGGGTCGCTCAATGCCTTACCGGAATACCAGCTTTTACAGAAACAGGTAGAGGCCACCGCCCTGCAGCGCCGTCTGGAGGTGGGTAAGAATCTGCCTACGGTAGGTGTCGGGGCAGGCTACAACTACCATAACCTCTTGGACAATAACCACAGCTTCGGCATGGTGTTCGCCACGGTCAGCGTGCCCATCAGCGACTGGTGGGGCGGCTCCCATGCTATCAAGCGCAAGAAGATAGCCGAGCAACAGGCTCAGGAGCAGCTCATAGACAACGCTGAATTGCTGATGATTCGTATGCAGAAGGCTTGGAACGATGTCAGCGAGAGCCGCCAGCAGTTACAGATAGCTCATCGCAGCATAGAGCAGGCCGAAGAGAACCTGCGCTTGAATCGCGACTACTACCGTGCAGGCACCTCCAAGATGTCTGACCTGCTCGAGGCCCAGTTGCTCTATCAACAGGCACTTGACAAGCGTACAGACTGCTATGCTGACCTTCAAAACAAGCTGCTGGAATACCGTCAGTCTACTGGCCAGGACTTTAGTTATTAGTCCTAACGCTATGCCGTCCCGTCAGGGGAAAAGTATTAATCTATTTTAAAACGTCCGTTAACCTGTTGGTTATTCGGGAAAAAAGAGCTATCTTTGCACATCGAGAACGAACTACAGTTATAAACTTAATTATTCGATTATGGCAAATCTATTTTCATTGGAAGGCAAGAATGCGTGGATAACAGGCGCATCCTATGGCATTGGCTTCAACATTGCAAAGGCATTCGTTGGTGCAGGCATCAAGAACATCATCTTTAACGACATCAACGAGGCAGCCCTTGAGCGTGGCTTGAACAACTACAAGGAGGCTGGCATTACTAACGTCCACGGCTATGTCTGTGACGTCACGAAGGAAGACGACGTGAAGGCCTTGGTTGAGAAGATTCACGCTGAGGTCGGCCAAATTGACATCCTCGTGAACAACGCCGGCATTATCAAGCGTATCCCCATGCATGAGATGAAGCGTCAGGAGTTCCAGCAGGTCATCGATGTTGACTTGGTAGCCCCCTACATCGTCAGTGCTGCTGTCATCCCCGAGATGATGGAGCGCCGCGAGGGCAAGATTATCAATATCTGCTCCATGATGTCTGAGCTCGGACGCGAGACTGTCAGTGCCTATGCTGCTGCCAAGGGCGGCCTTAAGATGCTGACTCGTAATATCTGCTCAGAGTACGGTGAGTACAACATTCAGTGTAACGGCATTGGCCCGGGCTACATTGCTACTCCCCAGACAGCTCCCCTGCGCGAGCGTCAGCCGGACGGCAGCCGTCATCCCTTCGACTCGTTTATCTGTGCCAAGACCCCCGCAGGCCGTTGGCTCGACCCCGAGGAGCTGGGTGGTCCCGCCGTATTCCTGGCTTCACATGCTTCTGATGCCGTCAACGGTCACGTGCTCTATGTGGATGGAGGTATCCTTGCCTACATCGGCAAGCAGCCCTAAGCAATGGTTGACTAACCAAAGAAAAGAGGCTCTCCGAAAGGAAAGCCTCTTTAATTTTTCTTTACAAGATTACTTGTTGACGGCGTCAGCGAGCTCGGCACCAGCCTTGAACTTGGCAACCTTCTTGGCAGCAATCTTAATCTTCTGCTTGGTAGAGGGATTGATACCTTCACGAGCAGGCTTTTTGGTAACTGCAAATGTACCAAAGCCAATGAGCTGCACCTTGTCACCCTTAATGAGAGCCTTCTTAACAGCTTCTACTGCGGCGTCGAGAGCCTTCTTTGCGTCAACCTTTGTCAGACCAGCACCAGCTGCAATCTGATCAATCAATTCAGTTTTGTTCATAGTTTTGTTGTTTTAAAAGAAAAAATATAAATAGTTTAAGTCGAATTCTGACGCAAATATAAGGGAAAGTATTTAGAAAACAAACAAAAAATGGAAAAAATTTAGTTTTTTCTTAAAAAAAAGTTTGTATAAGCCCGAATTTGAGCAAAATGACGGATATTTTTCGTAATTTTGTGGCCGAAATAGCAAAAAGTTATAAGAAGTAAAACGATTAGTAAAGTAGTGCTGATGAATAATATGCCTGCCATGACCAAGAATCTGCTGATTGTCAACTTTCTGGCATTCATTGCAACATGGGTTCTGCAGCTCCGGGGTATAGACCTGACCTCGCTGCTCGGTCTTCATTTCTTTATGGCCAGTAATTTCCACTTCTACCAGTTTTTTACCTACATGTTTCTCCATGGCGGTCTGACACATATTTTCTTCAATATGTTCGCCCTCTGGATGTTCGGTAGTGTCATAGAGCGGGTATGGGGTCCGAAGAAATTCCTTTTTTATTACATTACGTGTGGTGTCGGAGCTGGTATTGTCCAGGAAATCGTCCAGTACGCCGACTATACCATCCAGGGTATAGCCGCCTACCAATATGTGAGTGCCGGGGGCGTGCAGATGACCACTGATGCGTACATCAACCTTTGGACTACCATCGGTGCCTCGGGAGCGGTCTACGCTATCCTGCTCGCCTTTGGTATGATTTTCCCCAATGAGCGTCTCTTTATCATTCCCTTCCCGTTCCCCATTAAGGCCAAGTGGCTGGTAGTGGGCTATATTGGCATTGAGCTGTTCTCGGCCATGAGTGGTCCGGGTGACGGCGTGGCCCACATGGCTCACCTTGGGGGCATGCTCTTCGGCTTCCTTCTCATCCGCTACTGGCAGAAGCACCCCGACTCGAGTCAGCGTTTCGGCCGTAGCCGTGGTCAGGAGTTCTTCGACAATATGAAGCGGCGGTACGAGCAGCGCCAGCATTCGGGCCGTCCTACGGCAGACTCCCGTGACCCCCGGCGCGAAACCGATCAGGAGTACAATGCCCGCAAGCGCAAGAACCAGGAAGAGATTGACGCCATCCTTGACAAGATACGCAAGAGCGGCTACGACAGCCTGACCAAGGAGGAGAAACAGAAACTGTTTGACCAAAGCCGCGAATCGTGATTAAGCAGCTCAAGAGGATTACCGTTCGGATGTTGGCCGGCGCCAATATTGCCACTGTCATTGTCATGTTGCTGGTAGGGTACAGCGACCGCCTGTATCCTGCCGACCATCCCATGCTGTCTACTGCCGGCATGACCTTTCCGGTGTTCCTGCTCATCAATCTGGTCTTCCTTCTCTTTTGGATCCTTTTCAAGTGGCGCATGATCTGGATTCCTGTGCTGGGTTACCTGCTCGCGTACGTACCTATTAGTATATACCTTCCTGTCAATTCCCGGCAGTCGGTGCCCGAAGATGCCATCAAGCTCATATCGTATAACGTCTGCTCCTATGGCGGCAACTACAAATACGAGAACGGCTTTGAAGTCGTGCGCGACTATCTCAGCGCCGAACAGCCCGACATTGTTTGTCTTCAGGAGGATGTAGATACCTGGCGGCGCATAGTCTTCCGTGACTACGAGAAGTTCCTCGCCTATAATGACACCCTGGTATTGGTCAATCAGCCTACGAGTTACAACGCGCTGGGCATCCATACCCGCTTTCCCATCATCCGCCGTGAGCGCATAGCCTACTCATCGCTGGCCAACGGCAGTGCTGCCTGGTGGCTGAAGGTCGGCAGCGACACGCTCATCGTCGTGAACAATCACTTCGAAAGCTGCCATTTATCCAGTGAGGACCGCCAGCAATACCGTCAGATTCTCAAGGGCGAGATCTCCGGCGACTCTGCCCGCAACGAGTCGAAGCTCCTGCTGGTCAAGCTTGCTGAGGCCAATGCCAAACGTGCCGTCCAGATTGATGCCGTCTGCCAGTATGTCGAAGACCATAGTCACTACCCCGTCATTGTCTGTGGCGACCTGAACGACTCGCCCATTTCCTACTCGCGCCATGCCTTGGGCAAGCACCTCACCGACTGTTTTGTCAAGACCGGCCGGGGCCTCGGTTTGTCATATAATCAGAAAGCCTTCTCTTTCCGAATCGACCACCTTTTCTGTTCCGAAGAGCTTGAACCTTATAACTGCCAAATTGACAGTAGAATGGATGCCAGCGACCACAATCCTCTCATTTGTTGGCTAAAATTGCACCCAAAACACTAAAAAAGGTGCGAAAATCCCCAATAAATTTCTTCAAGTCAAGAAAAATCCGTATATTTGCAGGCTAAAATAGCGAAACATCAAATTATAATAGTAAATAAAACAAAATGCAAAACAAAGGAATTGTAAAATTTATCGCAATCGTCTTAATTCTCGTTTGCTGCTTCTACCTTTCCTTCACATTCGTGACGCAGCACTATGAAAGCAAAGCTGCCGCCATGGGTGAAGAGGCAGGTCAGGAGTACCTCGACTCAATTATGAACGAAAAAGTGTACTGCGGAATCTACTCGTTCAAGCAGTGCCGCGAGCTGGAAATGGGCCTGGGTCTTGACCTCAAGGGCGGTATGAACGTAATTCTCGAGGTGTCAGTGCCCGACGTCGTTGACGTGCTGGCCGACCACAAGAGCGACGCCACTTACCGCAAGTCGATGGAACAGGCTAAGAAGGAAGAGGAGACCAGTCAGGACGACTTTATCTCCCTGTTCATCAAGTATTGGAAACAGAACGCCAACGGACGTCCCCTGGCCGCCATCTTTGCTACTCAGCAGATGAAGGGCAAGGTGAGCACCCAGTCTACCGACTCTGAGGTAGAGAGTGCCCTGCGTGCCGAGGTTCAGGCTGCCGTTGACAACTCGTTCAACGTAGTCCGCAACCGTATCGACAAATTCGGTGTCGTGCAGCCCAATATCCAGAAGCTCGAGGGTCAGTCCGGCCGTATCATGGTCGAGATGCCCGGTATCAAGGAGCCCGAGCGCGTCCGCAAACTGCTCCAGGGAAGTGCCAACCTTGAGTTCTGGGAGACCTACAACTCTCAGGAGATATACCCGCTCCTGGCTCAGTTGAACCAGAAGTACGCCGTGATGGGTGGTGAGGCTCCTGCCGAGGCTGCCGACAGCACGGCTGCTGCTGCCGCTGACACCACTGCTGTCGACAGTGCTGCCACTGCTACTACCGACCTGGCTGCCAAGCTGGCCAAGAAGGATAGCAAGAAGGGTGACACCAAGGCCCGTGCAGAGGCTCTCAAGCAAAATCCCCTCTTCGCCATCTTCCAGCCCGTACCCCAGGGCCTGGCTATCGTAGGTTATGCCAATGCCCGCGATACCGCCGATGTCGACAAGGTCATCTACTCTGACATTGCCCGTCAGGTTCTCCCCGCTGAATGCAAGCTCCGCTGGGGTGCAAAGCCCGAGGACTTCGATGGTCAGAACACACGCGGCGACGTCTTTGCGCTCTATGCCCTGAAGGTTACCGAGCCGAGCGGCCGTGCTCCGCTGGAGGGTGACGTCATCACCAACTCCAAGGACGACTTCGACCAGATGGGTCACCCCTCTGTCTCGATGCAGATGAACTCTGAGGGTGCCCGTCGCTGGAGCCAGATTACGAAGCAGAACATCGGCCGCGGCGTGGCAATTGTCCTCGACGATGCCGTCTACAGTGCTCCTCGTATCCTCACACAAATCGACGGTGGTAACTCACAGATTACCGGTAACTTCACCATTGAAGATACGAAGGACCTTGCCAACACGCTCAACTCTGGTAAGATGCCGGCTCCTACCCGCATCGTCCAGGAGGAGGTTGTTGGTCCGTCGCTGGGTGCCCAGTCCATCAGACAGGGTATCATCTCGTTCATCGTAGCCTTCGTGCTGCTGATGGTCTACATGATCATGCTTTACGGCTTTATCCCCGGTATCCTCGCCGATATCGCACTGCTCTTCAACCTGTTCTTCACCTTGGGTATTCTGACGTCGTTCCAGGCGGCTCTGACCATGCCGGGTATTGCCGGTATCGTGCTTACCCTCGGTACGGCTGTCGACGCCAACGTGCTCATCTACGAGCGTATCAAGGAGGAGCTCCGCCACGGACTTGGCATGAAGGAAGCCCTGAACAAGGGTTATGCAAATGCCTTCAGCGCCATCTTCGACTCTAACGTCACTTCGCTGATTACCGGTTTCATCCTTCTCTTCTTCGGTACTGGCCCCGTCAAAGGTTTCGCCACCACCTGGATTATCGGTATCTTCTGTTCGTTCTTCACCGCAGTGTTCCTGACCCGTCTGGTCTATGAGAACCGTCTGAAGAAGGACAAGTGGCTCGACCTCACCTTCGTGACCCCCTATTCCAAGAACCTCATGCAGAATGCCAAGTACAACTTCATGGGCATGTACCGCAAGAGTTTCCTCATCTGGGGTGTTGCCGCCGTTTTGTTCTGCGTCTCGTTCGCCGTCCGCGGCCTGAGCCAGAGCATCGACTTTACGGGTGGCCGCAACTATGTGATTACCCTGGACAAGGAGTCCCATGTTGAGGATGTCCGCCAGACCCTGGCCGGTGTCTTTGTGAACACCGTCGGCGAGAATGCCGGCAAGGAGGCCAACACCAGCGTCATCGCCCTGGGTACCGACGGCAAGACCATCCGCGTAAGCACCAACTGGGATATTGAGTCGAACAACCCGAATGTCGACGATGAGGCAGAGACCCTGCTGTACAACGCTCTGAAGAAGGGTGGCTTCGTCAGCCAGGAGAGCGTCGAGTCGTTCAAGAACCCCGACGTCCGTCAGGGCGGCTCCATTATCAGCTCCGCAAAAGTAGGTCCCGCCGTTGCTAAGGACATCACATACGGTGCTATCATCAGCGTCATCATCGCCCTGATAGCCATCTTCCTGTACATCCTGCTGCGCTTCCGCAATGTCGCCTTCTCTACAGGTGCCACCATTGCCCTGACGCTCGACGCTCTGGTTGTTATCGGCATGTACTCTGCCCTTTGGGGAATTGTACCGATGTCACTGGAGATCGACCAGGTATTCATCGGCGCCATCCTGACCGTCATAGGCTACTCTATCAACGATAAAGTGGTCGTCTTCGACCGTATCCGCGAGAACTTCCAGCTCTATGGCAAGCGCGACCGCCAGCAGCTCTTCAACGACTCGCTGAACCAGACGCTGGCCCGTACCATCAACACCTCGGTAACGACGCTCATCGTGCTGCTCTGTATCTTCATCCTTGGCGGTGACAGCATCCGCAGCTTCTCGTTCGCAATGATCCTGGGTGTTATCTTCGGAACTCTGTCGTCGCTCTTCATTGCTGCTCCCACGGCTTTCCTTGTCATGGGACGCACCATCCGCGAGAGCGATGTTGCTGAGGAGGCCCAGAAGGCTTAACCTCCAGCCCTGATACTGACAGCAGCCCGCTCTGTCTATGAGTGGGCTGCTGTTATTTCCAAACCGCCCGGGAGCCACGGGTATTCATTCCATAGGTAATACGTCATCCACGGACATTCATTCCTCAGGCACTATGCAAATCACGAGTGTACAGAACCCACGCATCAAGCAGTTAGCATTGCTGCAGCAGAAGTCCAGCGAGCGTCGCCGGACGGGGCTCTTCGTTGTCGAGGGCCGTCGCGAGCTGCAGCACTGTCTGAATGCCGGCTACGAGGCAGACAGTGTCTTTGTCTGTCCCGACCTGCTGGCGGCTGACGATGCTTCCATAAGAGCGTTTCTTTCTGCTTTTCCCCCTTCCATTTGCTTCGAGGTGACGCCGGCGGTGTATGAGAAGATAGCCTACCGCGGCACCACCGAGGGTCTGCTGGCCGTGGTTCGTGCCCGCAAGACGACGCTCGACAGCCTGCCGCAGAAGGAGGACGCGCTGTACATCGTCCTCGAGAGCGTGGAGAAACCCGGCAATCTGGGCGCCGTGCTCAGGTCGGCCGACGCTGCCCAGGCCGACGCGGTCATCGTCTGCGACCCGCTGACCGACCTCTACAACCCGAACCTCGTGCGCAGCTCCATAGGCGCGCTGTTCACCGTGCCCTGCGTGGCGTGCACCACTGAGGCGTGCATCCGCTGGCTCAAGAGCCGGCGGGTCCGCATCCTTACTGCCCAGCTGCAGGACTCGAGCCTCTACTACGACACTGACATGCGCGCCGCGACAGCCATCGTCATGGGTACCGAGAGCACCGGGCTCACCGACGCCTGGCGGCAGGCGGCCGACGCACATATACGCATACCTATGCTGGGCCGCCTCGACTCGCTGAACGTGTCAGTCTCTGCGGCCATTCTCCTCTTCGAGGCCGTCAGACAGAGGCAAAGCCTCCGCTGACCCTTTCCCCGTCCTTTTTACTGGAAGTAATAGAGGAAGGCTGCTATGCCTTCAAGCGCGGGCTTGCGCTGTCCCTCTATCTCAATCTGGAACTTCACCTCCGCCTTGCAGATGCCGCGCAGGTTCTGAATGTTGTGCAACCATGCCACCAGGCGCACGCGACTGCCTGTCACCACGGGCTGTCCGAAGCGCATGTCGTTCATGCCGTAGTTTACCAGCATCTTGATGTTGTTCACC
>JAEEGL010935398.1_pt1 | contig 14394 bp, 13 predicted proteins | sample 9134231 | NCBI WGS metagenome assembly JAEEGL01 (sample SAMN16246548, study PRJNA631951) | gut metagenome | biome: gut microbiome; feature: rumen; material: fiber-attached | host: Bos | place: Iran: Karaj | collected 2018-10
GGCGAGCTGAAGGAGCAGATCTCTTCCGGCACCGAGGCGGAGATCGTCATGGAAAAGACCCCGTTTTACGCGGAAATGGGCGGACAGTGCGCCGACCGCGGTCTGCTGATCCTGAAGGACGCCGTCTTTGAGGTCAGCGACGTGCAGAAGAACAAGGGCGGCAAGGTGCTTCACCACGGCCGCATGGTCTCCGGCACCCTCTGCGTCGGCAACTCCGTGAACGCCTGCGTGGATACCGTCCGCCGGAAAGCCATCATGCGCGCCCACAGCGCCACCCATCTGCTGCACAAGGCCCTAAGGACTGTACTGGGAGATCACGTGCATCAGGCCGGTTCTCTGGTGGAGCCGGACAGACTGCGCTTTGACTTTACCCACACCGCCGCCATGAAGCCGGAGGAGCTGGCCGCCGTGGAGCGGATGGTCAACGAGACCGTGCTGGAAGGCTTCCATATCGACGTAAAGGAAATGCCGATCGCTGAAGCACGCAGCCTGGGCGCCATGGCTCTGTTCGGAGAAAAGTACGGCGACATCGTCCGCGTCGTGGACATGGGCGACGGCTACAGCGTGGAGTTCTGCGGCGGCACACATCTGGACAACACCGCCAAGATCGGCTCCCTGCGGATCCTCAGCGAGTTCTCCGTGGCCAGCGGTGTGCGGCGTATTGAGGCCGTCACCGGTCAGGAGACCCTGCAGCTCATGGAGCGGAACACCCGCATGCTCATGGAGCTGGCCGAGCGGCTGAAGGCCAAGCCCGAGGAGCTCCTGGCCCGGGCAGAGGCCCGTTCCACGGAGATCCGGGAACTGCGCTCCGCCGTGGAGAAGTTCCGCAGCAAGGAGATGCTGCGGAACGCCGAGAGCTTCCTCATCTCCGCCAAGACCGTGAGCGGACTCCGTGTCCTCACTCAGACTCTGCCCGCCATGGAGACCGATGCGCTCCGGCAGATCGGCGATTTCCTTCGTGACAAGGATCCCGCCGTGGTGGCCGTTCTCGCCACCGTACGGGAAGGGAAGATCACGTTCCTGTCCGTCTGCGGTAAGGACGCCGTAGCCGCGGGCGTCAGGGCCGGCGATATCATCCGCGCCGTGACCTCCATCTGCGGCGGCAAGGGCGGCGGCAAGCCGGATTCTGCCATGGGCGGCGGCAGCGATCTGCTGAAGCTGGACGACGCCATGGCCATCGTGGACGATTTCGTTGCCGGAAAAGTCAACGCCTGATCAATTGCTCTTTTTGAGCCCCGAGAAAGGAGAACAATATGTCCGACTGCCTGTTTTGCAAGATCATCGCCGGAGAGATCCCCTCGGCCAAGGTCTATGAGAGCGAGAACGTTTACGCCTTTCGGGATATCAATCCCCAGGCCCCGACCCACATTCTCGTCGTCCCCAAAAAGCACGTCGCTTCCGTGGCAGAGCTGAACGACAGCAATTCCCGGCTGGCCGCCGAGTGTCTGGTGGCCGCCGCCGAGATCGCCCGGAAGGAAGGGCTGGAGAACGGCTACCGTATCGTTTCCAACTGCGGGCCTGACGCCGGGCAGACGGTAGCGCATCTGCATTTCCACATCCTGGGCGGAAAACGCCTTCAGGATCAGATGGTATAAGGAAAAGCTTCGGCAGATCCCTCTGCCGAAGCTTTTTTTGACGATTTCCGTTTTCTGTTGTATACTTTCAGCATAAAAAAGCTGCCTGCGGCAGCGAGTGGTTTGGTGGCAGGGATGGTTTCTTCCCGATCAAAGATGAATACGCGCCCCATGACGGACGCGGCTGACCGCCATGCGTAAGGCGGTCTGGATCTGTCTGCCCTTTACGGCGGCGATCGCGCTGTGTCACTATCTTCTGCCGGACAATGCGGTCGTGCTGCTTCTGCTCTGCTGCGGGGTGCTGTCCCTGGCCGCACTGCTGCTGCAGGGGAAGAAGAAAACGGCTCTCCTTCTCCTTTCCCTTGGCGTTGCCCTGGGCAGCGTCCGTTACTGGACACAGCTCCAGCTGGCCGCCCATCCCGGGGAGGCGCTGGTGGGCAGTTCGCTGACTGTCTCCGCCCGAGTCGTGGATTTTCCGGATATTTATGAGAGCGGTACCTACGTCACTGTACGCCTGACAGAGCCCGGTCTGCCCGGGGTCAAATGCCGTCTCGTCTCCTATGAGCCGGGAGAGCTGGACTCCTTCACGCCCGGAGACAAGATCGTATGCGCGGTTCGCTTTTCCTCCGCCGCCATGCGCAGCGGGGAGGAGACCGACGCCTATACCTCCCAGGGCATTTTCGTGCGCGCGGTCTGTCGGGAGACGCCGACGGCAGCAGGAAAATGGACATTTTCCTTTCTGTATCTTCCTCTGCGGCTGGGTCGGATGGTGGCGGAGAAATGCCGGGAGGTCTTTCCCGCTGACGCAGGCGGCTTCATGACCGCGCTGCTTACCGGAGAAAAAGCCGCGCTGTACGAGGATGGCAGCTATTATTCCCTCAGCGAGGCCGGGCTGGCCCACATCGTGTCTGTCTCGGGCATGCATATCGCTTTTCTCACGGGCTTTCTCTTCCATCTCACCGGAAGACGGCGCTCGTCCATCCTTTTGAGCTTTCCTGTGATGCTCTTCTTTGCCGCCATGACCGGGTTTACCCCCTCCGTCACGAGAGCGGTGTTCATGCAGATCTGTCTGCTGTCGGCGCCGCTGTTTTCCCGGGAGGAGGACGCCGTCACGTCTTTGTCCCTTGTGCTGGCGCTGATCCTGCTCGTCAATCCCATGGCCGTGGGCGGAGCCAGTCTGCAGCTGAGCTTTGCCTCCATGGCGGGGATCTGGCTGGTTTCCGGCGGGATCTACCGGCGGCTGCTGGATCTCTTTTCCGAGAAGAAGATCTACGATACCAAGCTCGGCAAGATCATTCTTTCGTTCCTGTGCGGCACTTTCTCCGCCGGCGTCGGCGCCATGCTCTTCTCGCTTCCTCTGGCGGCAGCCCATTTCGGGTACGTGTCCACCGTGTCACCGATCTCGGGACTTCTTTGCCTGTGGATCGTTTCGCTGCTGTATATCGGCGGTTTCTTTACAGTTGCGGTGGGCTTTTTTCTGCCCGCTGCAGCCGCTGCGGCGGGCAGGGTCCTGGCCTGGGGTGTGAGATACATTCTCTTCGTCTCCAATGCGCTTGGGTATCTGCCCTGTGAGACGGTATATCTCTCCAACCCTGTGTTTCTGCTGTGGTTTATATTCGCCTACGCCGTCTTTCTGCTCTGGTGGTTTCGAAACCGAAAAGGCTCGCTCCGGCCTGTAGCGCCTGTCTGTCTGGTACTGATCGCCCTGTATGCCTCCGCCATGCTTGTGCGGCTGAGCTGGAGCGACGATATTCGCGTGAGCGCCGTGGACGTAGGGCAGGGGGAGTGCGTGGTCGTCACCAGCGGTTCCCGGGCAATCATGGTAGACTGCGGCGGAAGCACCTTTCCCCGGTCCGCCGGAGAAAACGCCGTCCGGTTCCTGGCTTCCCGGCAGCGCCGGCATCTGGACGCGCTGATCCTCACCCATCTGCACAGCGACCACGTCAACGGCGTTTCCCGGCTTCTTTCGCAGGTCACGGTAGACGTCATTTATCTGCCGCTTCAGGCGGACGAGGACGGAACTCTGCCCGATATCCTCGCTGCCGCGGATAAATACGGCGTCCGGGTGGAATACGTCACGGAGAATTTCCGTCTCATTCTTGGTGAACTGGACGTGACGGTCTGGAGTCCGATCCTTTCCGGGGAGGAAAACGAAAACTGTCTGATCGTCATGGCTGCCCAGGAAGGCTTCGAGGCCGTGATCACCGGGGACAGCCTCTCGGCGGCGGAGCGGATCTTCTCGGCGCTCTATGAGCTGCCGGATACGGAGGTGCTGGTGGTGGGCCATCACGGCTCCGCCACTTCCACCACGGATCGGTTTCTCCGGGAGCTGCGGCCGGATCTGGCGCTGATCTCCGTAGGGTACAATACCTACGGGCATCCTTCGCCCGCCGTGCTGGACCGATTGGAGGAATACGGCATCCCCGTTCTCCGCACGGATCTGGAGGGAGATATCACTGTCAAGCCCGAAAGGAGGGCGGCAAATGGCTAAATACGAAGACAATAAGAAGCTGGACTATTCCGTTCTGCTCAAAGAGCTCAAGCAGGACGGTCTGGAAAAGCTGTATATGCTCTGGGGCCCGGAGGACTATCTCATCCGGGACTTCGCGGAAAGGCTGCGAACACTCTGCCTGCCCGAGGGGGCGGACGAGTTCAACGCCAAGCGGCTGGACGGACCCGTGCCGGATCCGCGGGATCTGGAGGAGGCCGTCAACGCCATGCCATTTTTCGGGGACAGGACCTTTGTGGAAGTGCGCGACGCGGACGTGAACCGGTGGAAGGATGAACTGTTTTCCGTTGTTCTTAAGGATCTCCCCGACTGGTGCACCGTAGTGATCACGCTTCCCGCCGGCGCGTCGCCGGATGGGCGGCTCGTCCTGGTCAAGCAGATCAAAAAGGACGGCAAGGCCGTGGAGTTCACCTCCCAGGCGGACCGACTGCTCTATCCCTGGATCAGAAAACGCTTCGCCTCCCACGGCAAGAACATACAGAACGACGCTATCGACCGTCTGACTTTTATTTCCGGTGAGCTGATGAACCAGCTGATCCCGGAAATCGATAAGATCTGCACCTACACCCGCGCCGAACAAATCGGCGTGGAGGACGTGGAAAAGCTTGCAAACCACATCCCGGAGGCCAAGGTGTTCGATATGACCGACGCCATCGCCGACGGCAAGTATGACAAGGCCATGTATCATCTTTATGATCTGCTGGCCGGTGACTCGGAGCCGGTGGAGATCATGGGTTCCATCGGCTGGCAGATGCGCCAGCTCTACGCTGCCCGTCTCGTCATCGACAGCGGGAATGGCGCGGCTTACCTGAAGGAGCTGCTGGGCATCAGCAATTCCTACCGGCTGAACAAGCTGATGGACACGGCAAGGAAATATTCTTCGGATACCCTCGCCAACGATCTTCGTCTCATAGCGGATTACAGCCTGCTTCCCCGGGAAAAGGGCGCCGTGATGACCGACCTGGAAGCGCTGAAAGAGCTTCTGATCCGGTTCGCCATGGAGAAACGCCATGCTTAAGCTGCGGGAGGCCATCCTTGTGGAGGGGCGCTACGACAAGATCGCTCTGGAAAACGTGGTCGATACGGAGATCTTCACCTCCGAGGGCTTCGGTATTTTTCACGACAGGAAAAAAATGGAGCTGCTGCGCAGGATCGCGGAGCACAGAGGTCTCATCGTGTTTACCGACGCCGACGGCGCCGGGCTGGTGATCCGAAACCGTATCCGGGGCTGCATCGACAGCCGGTATCTGAAGCACGCCTATATCCCGGAGATCATGGGAAAGGAACGGCGGAAAAAAACGCCCTCCGGCTCCGGTCTTCTCGGAGTGGAGGGGATGGACGCGGCCGTGCTGGAGGAGGCTCTGCTTCGCGCCGGCGCCGAGAGAGCGGAGGATGACCGGCCCCGGATCACCAAAGCAGACCTGTATGCCGCGGGGCTTTCCGGCGGAACCAATGCCGCGGAAAAGCGGAAAGTGCTGCTCCGCGCTCTGGATCTTCCCGGTAATCTCTCCTCCAACGCCATGCTGGATGTGCTCAATTCGCTCTATACGCCGGATGAATTCCTATCGGCGGCAGATACGATCCAGAAGGAGCGCCCCGGCGTTTCCCAGGAGCAGGACGGCGGCTGATTCGCTCTGCAGCGCCGCCGCCGTACGGTAAAGCTCGTATGTATCCGGGCGCAGTCCGCCGCAGTGAAGCAGCAGCGCCAGCGAGCAGAAGAGCATCGCCGCGCATAGCTGCAGCGTTCTGATGATCGTTTCATAGGCCGGGCCGCTGATGGCGGCAAATCCCTTGCGGATGGTTTCCATTGTCATCACCGGCTTCATTCTATGAAATAGCCGCTCGGCAGGCAAGGAACAATTTCCGGGAATTCTGGAATAAACTTGCTTTATACAAAATATTGTGCTAGATTATGCAGTAACCAGCACATAAGGGGGATTCATACCATGAGATGTCCGTTTTGCGGCTATGCCGAGAGCAAGGTGATCGACTCCCGTCCCGCGGAAGAGGGGACCTCCATCCGCCGCCGGCGCGAATGTCTTGCCTGCCAGCGCCGTTTTACAACCTATGAGGTCATGGAGCGCCTGCCTCTTGTGGTCGTGAAGCGGGACGGCAGCCGTCAGACCTTTGATAAAAACAAGCTGATCAACAGCATGCTCAAGGCCTGCGAGAAACGTTCCGTGGCCCTCAGCGATCTGGAAAGGATCGCCAACGAGATCGAGCAGGAGCTGCAGAATGAGCTGGAACGGGAGATCCCCACCAGCGAGATCGGCGAAATGGTGATGAAAAAGCTGAAGGATCTGGACGAAGTGGCCTACGTGCGCTTCGCCAGCGTCTACCGCCAGTTCAAGGACATCAACACTTTCATGGAAGAGCTCACCCGCCTGCTGGAGGACAAGAACTAAAACACGCTTTTGAGCGTTATATGCTCCATGGAGTCGATGCCGCGTATGTGAAAGAGCAGCTTCTCATACGCGGCATCGACATTTTCATCGCCGTTATCCAGGGCGTAGAAAACGTCGTAAAACCCGTCCGATACGGCGTCGGCCTCGCTGTGGCGGATAAAGACCTGGATATAGGTCTCCGACCCGTTCCAGCGCTCCAGCGCCGTCTGCAGTGTCTCACGGGCTCTTTGTCTGTCTCCGTTTCCGGCCTCCTCCATGGAACAGAGGACCAGTTTTTCCAGTTCGTCCGTAAAGACGTCCAGATGCCGGATGTTCCAGAAGGAAGCGCCCAGCATCATCGCCAGCAGCAGCCCGGCCAGGAGGGCTTTTTTCATTTCTTTTCCTCCCCGGGCGCAAAATAGATCGTTCCAGACGGCGTGGCAGTCATGAGAAAAACTTCGCCGGGATCGTTTACGCCCCGGCTCCGGCATTCATGACGGAGCCATTTCTCCTCTTTTCCCAGTTTTCGCAGGTTATCGGACATGATCCGCCCGTCGCTGATGAGTACGTACGGATACCCGCTGTCGCTTTCCGGCAGCTGCAGCTGTCCGGCGGTCACGGGCCGGGCGGACGGCGTGAGGATCACGTTCAGCGTGCCGTCCGTTTCCAGCACGGCGTATTCCACCTCCGTCAGATCGGTGACTCCCCGGCAGCGCAGCTCCTCCAGCAGCTCGTCCGCGCTGAAACGGTTCTTCACCATTTCGCGCTGATTGATCTTTCCGTTTTCCATGAGAAAGCAGGGCTTGCCGAAAAGGGCGGAGCGAAGCCGCCCGAACCGCAGCGTCAGCCCCGAGAGGATCAGTTCCAGACAAAAAAGAGTCAGAATGGCGGTAAGCCCGTTGATCAGCGGGATTCCCACGTCCTGCAGCGGAAGGGACGCCAGATCCGCCGCAAGCACGGAGACCACCAGCTCGGACAGCTCCAGCTCGCCCAGCTGCCGTTTGCCCATGATCCGCATGCACAGCAGGAGGGAAGTAAAGATGATCGTTGTTCTTATGATGACGATAGCCATAACGCTCATATTTTTCCCCTGTCGGCTCGCTTTATGAACAAAGGAAAAGAATGTCGTTTTTCCCTTGAAAAGCACCGGGACGCATGGTATGATATGTTATGTATAAATAATGTCCTTTCAGGAGGGCGCTATGAAAAAGAACGTATCTTCTCAGCGGGGAGACAGGATCCTGCTCATTTGTCTGGCAGTACTTCTTTGTGCATTCGCTCTGGAGTTCTATCTGCAGCGGAAAACGCCTGCGGCCGGCGCAGCCAATGAGACCGCCCAGGTGGTGGATACGGGTTCTGCGGTCAAGGTGGTCACCGCCTCCCATTGGCGGAACGAGTATCCCGATGAATACGCTTCTTTCTTGAGAAATGAGGAAAACGATCAGGTCGTGGATTACGTGGAGCAGTACCCGATCATCGCCACGATCTATGAGGGCAACGCCTTCGGCAAGTTCTACTCCAGCGCCCGGGGCCACACCTTTACGCTGGAGGACGTAAGCGAGACCGGCCGTCCCCACGGCCAGGCCAAGTGCATCACCTGCAAGACATCGGATTACACGATCCTGGTCAACACCGAGGGGAACGAGGTCTACTCCCGGCCCTTTGACGACGTTATGGCAAAGATGAACGAGGCGGTCAGCTGCTATAACTGCCACGCCGATTCCGGCGACTCCCTGGTGGTCACCCACGCCTATCTGATCAACGCCATGGGAAATGATCTCTCCCAGGTGGAGCCGGAGAACCTCTCCTGCGGTCAGTGCCACGTGGAGTATTACTTCGCCGCGGAGGACCAGTCCACCACGCTGCCCTATACCAGTCTGGAGACCATGACGCCGGAGGCCATGCTGGCTTACTACAATGAGATCGGTTTCGTGGACTACGTGAATCCCCGGACCGGTACGGAGCAGCTGAAAGCCCAGCACCCCGAATTCGAGACCTTCCTGGGCGAGGGCAGCAAGCACGCGGGCATGCTCACCTGTGCCGACTGCCACATGGGCGTGACCACTTCCTCTCAGGGCTACGGCATCGGTACGTATTCCGACCACTATCTGGTGAGCCCCCTGGAAAAGCCCGAGATCCTGAACACCACCTGCGCCCGCTGCCATGAGGGCGACGTGGCGGAGCTGGTGCATGCCATCCAGGACGAGATCGAAGCCCGGACCATTGAGGTCGGCGAGAAACTGGTTGCACTTACCAACGCCCTGGCCGAAGCGGTGGAATCCGGCAAGTACTCCGAGGAAGAGCTGAACGCTGTCCGGTCTCTGAACCGGGATGCGCAGTTCTACTGGGATTTCGTTTTCGTGGAAAACAGCGAGGGCGCCCACAACTCCGAGCTTTCCCGGAACTGTCTGAACAAGGCGGAGGCGCTGATCGACGAGGCGATGGCTCTGCTCTGACAAGCGTGGAATAAACGGTGCACCTGTTTTCTCGTATAAAACAGGTGCACTTTTTTCTTAAAAGGAGTTTTTCGTGAAAAAGACGCTGACTTTTCTGCGCTCCATGCGCTTCGGCCTTCTTCTGCTGCTTCCTGTACTGGTCTGCTCCGTGCTGGGCAGCATCGTCCCCCAGGGCGAGGCGGAATCGTATTACGCCTCGGTGTTTCCCGGATCTTATCATCTGATCCTGGGTCTTGGACTGGACCACGTCTTCCGCACCTGGGTCTTCCTGGCTCTGACGGCCCTGTTCGGTGTGAATCTGCTGCTTTGCTCTATCTCCCAGTATCGTGCCGTTCCGGCAAAGAAAACCGCAGCGGTCTTCAAAGCGCTCCGCGCCGAGGATAGAGAGCCTCTGACGGCGGAGCAGCGCAACGCGCTGGAGATCAGCCTGAAACGTCGGTTCTGGCAGAAAGAAGAGGGGGAGACCGGCACGGTCTACACCTCTCCGGCCTGGACCTGGTACGGCTCTGTGATCACACATTTTGCCATCTTCGGCATCCTGCTGGGCGCCGCCGGGATCTTCGGCATGTCCCGCACGGCGGACTATGAGATCATGCCCGGCGAAAACCGGCTTCCCGGAAACGTCTCTATCCGGCTGGACGATTTCAAGGTCCGGGACGACAGCGGCCGGATCGACTACGTGAGCACGCTGGAGATCACCGACGCTTCCGGACGCAGCAGCGGCGTCCGGGAGATCCGGGTCAACAAGCCCCTCCGCTTCGGCAGCAACAAGTATTATCAGCAGACATACGGCGCGGCGGGGACCGTTCACGTTTCCGTCAAGGCCACCGGCGAGGAGACCACGCTGTTTATGCGTGAGCCGGGCATGATCTCCGCGGGCGGCAAGGACGGCGTCTGGTACGACAACGTTTATCCCGGCTACGTCATCGACGAGGCCGGCAACATCACCGTGATCCCCCAGACCTCGGGGGAATACGCCGATCCCGTCTACTACTTCATCCGGATCGAAAACGGCGTCATGACGCCCATGATGGCCTTTCCCGGCGACAGAGTGGAGGTCAGCGACGCGGTCTACACCTTCTCCGAGCCGGTGCACTATCCCGGCATCAGAGTCAAGACCACTCCGGTATGGATCTACGCGCTGCTGTATCTGTCCTTCGCGGCGCTGATAGCCGGACTGTATCTGTGCTTTTTCGCTCCCGCCGCAGCGGTTTCCGTGGAGGACGGCGTGTGGTCCGCCGCCGGGAAAGGGTCGGAGGAGGAGCTTCGTCGGCGAATCAATGCCTTTATGGGAAAGGGGATATAAACCGTCATGCTGGATATTCTTTTCTTCGGTACGCTGATCGTTTATTTTCTGGCGGTCGTGGCCCACTTCCTGGCGCTGGCATTTCGAAAAGAACAGATCATACGCGCCGCCTGGGCGGTTTTTTACGCCGGTTTCGCGCTGAACACCGTTTTCATCATCGCCCGGGGCGTAACGGCGGGACGGCTGCCGCTGTCCAACCAGTTTGAGTTCGCCACGGCCTTTGCCTGGTGCATCGCTCTGATGGCCATCGTCCTGCACCGGGGGGTGCGGGAGCCCTGGATCGGCGCACTGACCTCGGCCGCCGCATTCCTTATACTGTCTTTTGCCGCGCTGCAGCCCCGGAAGATCTCCGAGCTGATGCCAGCTCTGCGCTCGGCCTGGTTCGGCTTCCACATCGGCTCGGCGGTGTTCTCCTACTCCGCGTTCATGATCGCGGCCTGCATCAGCCTGCGGTATCTGCTGCTGCAGAAAAGCGCCCCGGAAGAGGAAGCGCGGCTCTCTTCGCTGGACTATCTGTCCTACCGGCTTACCGCCTTCGGCTTCCTCATGCTGACGCTGACGATCCTCTCCGGCTGCATTTGGGCCGAACAGGCCTGGTCCGCCTTCTGGACATGGGACCCCAAGGAGACCTGGGCGCTGATCACCTGGCTGATCTACGCCGCGTACCTTCATCTGCGGCTGCAGAAAAAATGGCGGGGAAAACGCATGGCGGTCTTTTCGCTGATCGGCATCGTGTGCGTCCTCTTCACCTTCATCGGGGTGAACGTGCTGTTCACGGGCCTCCACTCCTACAAATGAAAAAAGCTGCTGCGAAAGACCGCAGCAGCTTTTTTATTTCTCCCGCAGGGGATTCCATCGCCCCCTGGCGTAATAGATCACGTACATGGTAAAGAGCAGCAGGTTGTGGGTGATCATGCATCCCCAGGCGGAAATCAGCCCGTAATGCAGAAGCTGCGTGCAGATAAAGGTCCCGAGAATCCGGACGCCCCACATCCCGGTGATATTGAAAATAAACGGCATCATGGTTTTCCCCGCGCCCTGGAGCATGCCCTCGATAACGATGGACACGCCAAAGAACGGCTCCGAACAGGCCACCATCCGCAGTACGGTGCTGCCCAGCAGGATCACCGCCGCGTCCCGGCTGAAAACCCCCACCATAGCGGGAGCAAAGGCAAAGAGAAGGGAGCCGGTGAGGACCATCATCCCCACCTCCAATACTATGATCAGCCTGGCAAGGTCCCGCTGCTTTTCCCGGTCCCTGGCACCTACGGCGTTGCCCATGAGCGTGGCGGCCGCCGTCATCATACCGAAGCCGGGAATGTAAAACGCCGATTCCACCGTGTTGGCAATGGTGTGCGCGGCGGTAGACAGGGAGCCCAGGGAATTGATCATGGCGGCAAAGGCCACGTAGCCCAGCGACGCGCCGAAACGCTGGAGCATATTCGGAAACGCCACCCGCAGGCAGGGGAGAAGGACTCTCTTCTCCGGCCGCAGGGACATTCCCCGTGGGGAGATCTCCGGTTGCCGGAACAGAGCCACGGTGATGGCGACGCCGCCGTAGAGCATGGCAGCTGCGCTGGCGATAGCCGCGCCGACCACACCCCAGCCCGCGCCCCAGATCGGCACGGAGAGAGAACCGAGCCGAACCGTTCTGGCGGGATAGATCAGAAGAAAATTCAGCAATACGTTGATGATATTCACCAGGACGCCCACACGCATGGGCGTCTTCGTGTCGCCGGCGGAGCGCAGGACGGTGCCGAAGATGACGGAGGCTGCCCTGGCCAGCATGGGCGTGTACAGGATGAAGAAATACTTTGCGGCCAGCTCCCGCACGGCGGGGTCCACCTGCATCCACACGGGCACCTTCCTGCTGACGGACAGGATGACTGCGGTAAAGGCGATGCCTGTTACAAGCACCGCCAGCACCGACTGGGCGGCCGCACGTCTGGCCCGCTGGTATTCTCCGGCGCCGTATGCCTGGGAGATATAGGCCAGGAACCCCACGCCGAAGGCTGTGAGCGTGCTGCCTATCAGCCAGTTCACCGTGGCGGTGGAGCCCACGGCAGCGGTGGCGGCCGTGCCCAGAGAGCCCACCATGGCGGTGTCGATATACTGCACCGCCGTGTGCATCATCGACTCCAGCATGGTAGGCCAGGCCAGGGTAAACACCGTGGGGAGCAGGGCCCAGGAGATCAGTTTTTTCCGGTTGGAAGTGTTCATACTGCCTCTTTAACAGAAATCATCGTGTCGGTCTTATCTCCCGGTCAGCCGAAGGGGAATCTTCTTTCTTCAATAGGACCCGGCAGAACGGTTGACTGTCCGACAGCTGAATGATAAAATAACTCCGGTCAAAAATCAACAGCAAAAGGGGATAGAGCCATGTTTGACAAGCTGTTTGTAAAAAGAGTGGAAATATTCAAGCGCCGTGACAGGGAAACGTGGAAACAGATCAAAACCGTTCTCAAAAACGCCGAATTCAAAGGCTTCCGGGCAGGTCACTATCTGCAGGAGACGGTCATGGGCGGCGGCTGCGGCGCCAAGCTGGACCCGAGGGATTTCGGCAAAAACGGCCGGATCGACCGGGAGATCTACTGGGTCAGCGTTCCGGTTGAAGAGGAACAGAAGGCCCGGGACATTCTTCGCCAGAACGGGATCGTTCCCATCGTGGAGGAGAACGTTCTGCTGGACGCTGCTTTCCGAAAAGCGCCGAAAAAAGACGACAAGCTGGATTGAATCCGACATATACCGGTTTATCACATCACCGTATGAAAAATAAATACCGACAAAATGTACAAAAAGCGATTTTCTTGTTGATTTTTATATATGATTGTATTAGTATTACCACGGCAAGGATGTGAATAAACTGTTAACATCCAAATCTATTTGGGAGGGAAGAACATGATTAGCTTTTTTGTATGCCTTGCTATTCTGATCTGCGGCTACCTGTTCTATGGTAAGCTCGTTGACAAAACCTTCAACCCCGACGACCGGGAGACTCCGGCCGTCGCCATCAACGACGGCGTCGACTACGTCGTCATGCCCCAGTGGAAGCTGTTCCTTGTTCAGCTTCTGAACATCGCCGGCCTTGGCCCCATCTTCGGTGCCATCAGCGGCGCCATGTGGGGCCCTGTGGTGTACCTCTGGATCACCTTCGGTACTGTGTTCGCCGGTGCTGTCCACGACTACTTCGCGGGCATGCTGTCCGAGCGTAACAACGGCGCCTCCATCTCCGAGGTCACCGGCATTTACCTTGGCAAGACGATGAAGAACGTCATGCGTGTCTTCGCCGTGATCCTGCTGGTCATGGTCGGCACCGTGTTCGCTGTCGGCCCCGCCGGCCTGCTGGTCAAGCTGATCGGCGAAAGCGGCGCTACCGGCCTGCTGGTCAACAAGATCTTCTGGCTGGCTGTCATCATGGTCTACTACTTCATCGCCACCTTCATTTCCGTGGACAAGATCATCGGCAAGATCTATCCCGTGTTCGGCATCTGCCTGATCGTCATGGCCATCGGCGTCGGCTTCGGCACCCTGACCGGCGACAAGCCCATGCCCGAGATCTTCTCCAACTTCACCAACATGCATCCTGATGGAACTCCCATCTGGGCGTTCATGTTCATCACCGTGGCCTGCGGCGCTATTTCCGGCTTCCATGCCACGCAGTCTCCTCTGATGGCCCGCTGCCTGAAGAGCGAGCGTCAGGGTCACTTCGTGTTCTACGGCGCCATGGTCGCCGAGGGCATCATCGCCCTGATCTGGGCCTCCGCTGCCTGCACGCTGCTGGGCGGCGCCACCATTAAGGAACTGGGCGGCGGCGGTGCCAACACCGTGTTCGAGATCAGCAAGATCACCATGAGCGGCATCGGCATGGTCCTGGCCATCCTCGGCGTTATCGTCTGCCCCATCACCTCCGGCGATACCGCTTTCCGGAGCGCCCGTCTGACCATCGCCGACTGGTTCAAGATCGACCAGGGCAAGTGGCAGAACCGTCTGGCTCTCTGCGTCCCCGTGCTGGGCGTGGGCGCCATCCTGGGCTTCGGCAACGCGCTGGGCAAGATCGACTACAACGTGATCTGGCGTTACTTCTCCTGGTCCAACCAGACTCTGGCCATGATCGTGCTGTGGGCCGGTGCCATGTTCCTGGCTCAGAACAAGCGCAACTACTGGA
>JAEEGL012064902.1_pt1 | contig 14394 bp, 8 predicted proteins | sample 9134231 | NCBI WGS metagenome assembly JAEEGL01 (sample SAMN16246548, study PRJNA631951) | gut metagenome | biome: gut microbiome; feature: rumen; material: fiber-attached | host: Bos | place: Iran: Karaj | collected 2018-10
CTCGGTCCAGGAGTTCCAGTCCTGCACAAGGTTGTCGATGGGAATCTGTCGCTTGCGGAACTCTGCCAATGTCGACACAATCTCGTCCTGCGTCTTGTAACGCTCACGGCTCTGCCAGAAGCCGAGCACCCACTTCGGATAGAGCGAGGCCTTACCCGTCAGCGTGCGGTAACCCGAAATCAGCTCGTCGAAGTTCTTACCGGCTATGAAGTAGTAGTCCATATCCTTCGCCATCTCGCACCAGACGGTCAGCGCATTGCGGTCCATCTCGCTACGTGGCTCGGCTACGCGCAGACCGCAGTAGGACTCACCGCCATCGGGCTGCCACTCTATACGTAGTTGAGTACGCTGATGGGGCTGCAACCGGGCAGTGAACTTATAAGCATTCGGATTCCAGGCGGTACGCCAACGTTCGGGCACCACCTCCTTGCCGCCGATATACACCTTGATGTAACCAGCGTAGTATAGAATGAACTGGTAGTCGTAGGTATTGGATACCGGTGCTTCTATGAAGCCTTCGTACACCACATTGGCACCAGAAAGGTTAAAGCCCTTCGGCAGGTTCTTGATGCCGCCATTGTCGGTCTTCCGGGCTATCTCGGACTTCTCGGGCGTACCATATTCATAATAGATGGAGTCCTCGTCGCGCACCAGTTTCTTGCCTTTGGCGTCGGTGTAGGTGCCCGTCAGATGGCCTTCCCTACCCTGCTTGTCGTAGAGCTTGAAGGCACGGTTCAGCTGCAGGTAGTCGTTGGGATTGCCAAAGCGGCAGTACGAGTAGGCATCCCACAGCAGGCCGTAACCCTTGGTTGACAGCACGAAGGGAATGCTCACCTTCGTGTTATACTGGAACAGGTCTTCGTTCTTGCCCTTCATATTGAACTCCTCGCTCTGGTGCTGGCCCAGACCGTAGAAGGCCTCGTCATCGGGCGAGTCGAACTTCATCTGCCACTGCAGGCCGTGCTTCATCTCCTCGGTGATGGCCGGGCCACCCTTGATGCCATATTCACGCTCTGGCACGGTGAAGTCCTTGAACCGCTTGCCGTCGGCTGCCTCCTTCAGCAGCCACTTCCCGTTGAGGGCATCGTAGAACCTTACCTCGCCCTTCGCCTTGCTGACAACCGCCCACACGTTTCTGGTCTTCACCTCAACGGCCTCCGGACCGTCGTTCACGGTGACACTGCCCTTATAGGTGGCCTGCGGCACAATCATCAGGCTCGCGGGCTTCACGGGTAGTTCGGCCTTGCTGGTAGCTCGGACACGTATGATGTTGTCGTTGATTACTTCCAAGCGTATGACTTTGGCCTGCCCGCCATCGGGGCGGATGGTCACCTGGTTTCCGCTGGTCTTCACGTCGGCAGCCTGTGCTGCCACGCCTGATGCCAGCAGCAACGATGCCAGTAATGTTGCTCTTTTCATTATGATTTGCGTTTTAGGTTATTCATTATCTTCCATGACGACAGCTTCCTCTACGGGTATGTCATCGTCCGTCTTTGCGGCACTGACGGTGACGGGCAGCAGTATGATGAACACCGTGCCGCCACCGGGATTGTCTTCGGCACGCACGCTGCCGCCATGCAGTTCGGCTATCTGCTTGATGACGTCCAGTCCGATGTTGGGCTTCGTCCTTGGCTCGAACATGCGGGCCCTTGCTCCCTCGGGTATGCCCATGCCACGGTCGGCCACTCGCAGTTCGGCCTCGTGTGCCGTCGCGGTCAGCGTCACCTTGATGCGGGTGCCCGTCAGTGCGAACCTTGAGGCATTGTTCAGCAGCACGTCTATCATGCGCGATATCAGGGCCGCGTCGAAACTCATGGTCAGGCCGCGAAGCGGCGACTTGAACGTCACCCTGATCAACTTGCCACCAGGCACCTTGTATTGCTTCACCTTCTGACGGATGAAGCCCACCAGCTCGCTGGTGGCCGGGTGGTAGGCAAGCCGCTCGGGCTGCACTACCTCGTCCTCGAAGGTCTTGCCGCTCTTGATTTCCTCGATGAGTTTTCCGCGCATCTCGTAGTACCACTGCTGCTTCTCCATCTCACGCGACATCAGGGTCAGTTCCATGCGCTCCTTTTGGCGGCGCAGGAAGATGCGGCGCCACCACCACACGGCAGCCAGCACGGCCAGAACGTAGAACAGCAATGCCCAGCGGGCACGCCAGAAAGGAGCGGTGATGGTGATGTCGAGCACGCTCTCGTCCTCGCCGAGGGTGCCGTCATCGTTCAGCATACGTACCCTCAGCACGTAGTCGCCATAACGCAGCGACATAAAACTGATGTTGGGGTTCAGCTCCGAGGTCTTCACCCAGGTATCATTGAAGCCCTCCAGCATGTAGACAAAGCGCGAACGGTTGTGGATTTCACCACTGCTGCTGCCCAACTGCACGGTGAAGGCATCGCCATAGCGCAGCTTCAGTCGGCGGCACTCGTTCAGCGATTCTTTCAGGATAACACGTCCGTCCACCTCCTCGCCTACCGACACGTCGCGGTTGAACAGCTGCAGGCCGCTGAACACCGGAGTCTCCTTCGAGCGGCCCTTGCTCATATTACTGGGGTTCAGTGCGTCTAAGCCACCCTGTCCGCCCACCAGGATAATGCCCGGCTTGGTGCGGCAGATGGAGCGCTGATTGTAGGGACCGTTCTGCAGTCCGTCGCGGTTGTTGTAGCTGCGCACGACAAAGGTGTAACGCCCGTCGTCCTGCAACTGGGGGATGACGTTCGAGACGCCGTGGTCGGTGACCACCCATAACGAGTGGTTCTCGTCCTCGACAAAGCTGTTGACCGTCGAGCCGAAGAATCCCGACCGCATGTCAATCAGATAGACGTGGTCGCCCTTCCTGTCCCACACGGTGGCTCCCGCCGTCGATGCCTGCCAGATCAGCCCCCGGCTGTCCTCCATAGCCATCGTCGACATTTCGGTGATGGGCACATTGTCGCGGTTGTTGGTGATGTCGAAGTTCACCACCCTGAAGGTCTTCGGGTTGATGAACGACAGATACTTGGAGTGGGCCACCAAGAGCCACCCCTTCTTCGTCATCGAAATGCTCGACACATAGTCACTGGGCAGCGCAGAGTTGGCCATGTTGAAAGTCCGCATGCGGCCCGTGCGCTTGTCGATGCGCTGCACGCCACCACCCAGTGTACCAATCCAGATGTTGTTCCACTGGTCTTCGCAGATGGTCCACACGTTATTGTTGGCCAAGCCCAAGGTGTCGCCCGTGGCACGGTAGTTGGTCACCTGTCCGTTCTTGATGTGGATAAGTCCACCCTCGTAGGTGCCGAACCACACAGAGCCATCAGAAGCAGCCCAGGAGCCCACCATGATGTTAGAACCGATGCCACAGTTTTCTTTCGTAAAGGGCACCTGCTCCTTTGTGGTGTTGTTATAACGGATGATACCCACGTCGTTGGTTCCCAACCATGTGTAGCCTTCGCGGTCGTAACAGATGGTGTTGATGATGCCAAGCTCAAAGTTGCGGAAGCTCGACGTGTTGCCGACAAAAAGGTTCACGCCGTTCATGTAGGAGCCTATCCACAAGCGCCCCAACTGGTCCTGATAGAGGTTGCGCAGGGTATTGTCGCTGATGGTACTCTCATCGAACTTGCTGGTCAGGAACTGCTTCAGGTCTTTGTCCCTGGGGTCTGCTGCATAGAGGCCTCCGTGGTCGGTGGCCAGATAGATGCGGTTGCGGCTGTCCTCAGCGACATCCCACACGGACATCTCGTCGGGCAGGTTGTCGAAGCCCCAGGCCTTGAAGGCCGACTGCACCGAGTGGTACCATTGGCCGGTCTTCTTCTCCCATATATAGACCATGGGCTGGGCGCAAACCCAGAAGTTGCCATCATGGTCGATGCGCAACTTGCACGACTGGTCGTGCGCCAGTCCATTCTGGCGCAGGTACAAATCTTTCTTAGTGATGATGTCGCGCTCGCGGTCGAAGCAGAGCACCTCGCCGTTGTGCGAGGCCAGCACGACCAAGTTGCCCACCTCGGCCATAGAAGACACACCGATGTCGGAATTGAAGTCCTGCTCGCCATAGCCGAAGTTATAGTGCTTCAGCTTCTTCGTCTGGGGCGAGAAGTGCCAGAAGCCGTTGTTGTAGGTCTTCACCCAAAAGTCCTTCTTGCTGTCGATATAGAGGAACTCCAGGCCACCCGTCACTCCCTGTTCCTCCAACCAGCGTTCGGGATGGCGGTCGCAACGCTCGGTCACGGGGTCTAACACAGCGTAGCCCATGCCCTGCTGCAGCCACAACTTGCCGTCGAAGGCTTCATAGATGGCATCCACGTAATTGTTGCGCAGGGTAGTGGTGTCGCGCAGTTCCGAGTAGTAGGTCTTGACGCGGTAGCCGTCGTAGCGGTTCAATCCGTAGGGGGTACCTATCCAGACGAAGCCCTTGGAGTCGCGGCAGATGGAGAGCACCTGCGAGTTCGACAGGCCGTCGCGGGTGTCGAGACGGCGGAACTTCATCTCAGGAATAGTGGCCTGTAAGGCCAGAGGCACCCACAGGATAACGGCAAATATAGTTAATAGTCTTCGCATGCTATACTCTTAAGTTTTCAGTTGATGTTGCAAAAATACGCATTTCTGCTGAATTGACAAAAAAAAGAGCCATGTTTTTATCAAACGCGACCCTTTTTAGTTGTTTACGATGCCCGTGAAACGCTTTTCCTGCGATGCCACCACCAGTAGGCAGCCAATGCCAGCAACGCATAGCAGCACCATGCCCACCACGACTTGTACCATACCTTGCCGATGGTAATCTCCAGCTCGTTCTCCTGCTCGCCGATGGTTCCGTCATCGTTCAGGATGCGGACGTAGAGGGTATAGTCGCCAGGCGACAAGCCCATGTACGTGATGTCGGCATTGCCCTCCTCGGTTTTGATCCACTGGTCGTTGAACCCCTCCAACCGGTAGACGAAGCGCGACTTGTTGGCTACGCCACCGTCGTCGGATGCCATCTGAATCGTAAACTGGTTCTCTTGCTCCTTCAGCGTGATGTGCTTCTGCAGGTTGAGCGCATTGCGCAAGATAACACGGCCATTGCGTTCCTCACCCACCTCGACCAGTTCTCCGAAGAGTTCGAGACCACTGAACACTGGCTTCTCCTGATTGTTCTTCTCACCCAGACGGACGGTATTGATAATGTCCACACCGTCCTGACTGCCCACCAACAGGTGGCCGTCACGCGAACAGCAGATGGCCCGCTGGTTGAAGGGGCCAGGACTCAGACCGTCGCGATTGTTGTAGCTACGGACGGTGAAAGTCCAGGTGCTGTCGGCCTGCTGCTGGGGAATGATGTTCGACACGCCATGGTCGGTAGCCACCCACATGGTGTGGAGATGGTCTTCCACCACGGATACTGCATTCGAGCCGTAGAGCCCCGACTTCATGTCGAGCAAGGTGGTGTGGTTGTGCTTGCGGTCGTAGATGGCCACACCTGCCGGCGAGCAGAGCCACAGCAGGCGGCGGCTGTCCATCACGGCCTGCGACGTTGCCGACGACACTGTGATGGCTCGCGTGCTTCGCGATGCTGCCAGCGTGCCATTGACCACCTTCATCTTGCCTGGATGTATCATGGCGTAGTATTCGGAGTTGCCCAACAGTATCCATCCGTTGGGAGCCGTCGTGATGCTGTTCGTCCAGACGGTCTGCAGTTTGGAGTTATCAGTCGTGAACGAACGTTGCCGGCCTGTACGCTTGTCGATACGCACAGCACCGCCGCCCAGCACGCCAACCCAGATGTTGCCCCACCGGTCCTCGGTCAAGCCCCAGATGTTGTTGGTCAGCAGCGCACTACCAGGATCCGACGAGCGGTAGTTTGCCCAGAAGCCGTTCCTGTACTGCAGGATACCACCCTCGTAGGTGCCGAACCACAGCGAGCCGTCCTTTGCGGCATAGCTTCCGACGATGATGTCGCTCGGCACCCCAAGCATTTGTTTGTTGAACGTCTCGACTGGCTCTAACGTCTGCGGGTCCATCTTGATGATGCCACCGTCATTGCGACCTAACCAGTAGAAGCCCTGCTGGTCCTCACAGATGGAGTTGATATCGCCTACTGCCAGACTCACGAAGTTGGACATGGCCTCCGAGCACATGACAGCGCCATTCTTGTAGGTAGCCACCCACATACGTCCCAACTGGTCAAGATACAGATGCTTGCAGGTAATGTCGGGCAACGAGGTCTCGTCGCCCTTGATGTTGGTGAACTGCCGCCACTCCTTGTTCTTGAAGTCGAACACCAGCACGCCCTCATGGTCGGTGGCTACCCAGAAGTAGTCCTTCATGTCGTAGCAGATTTCCCACACCTGCACATTCTCAGGCACATCGCTGAAGCCCTTGGAACGCATCACCTCTGCCAGCGACGTGTACCAGCGGCCCTCCTTCTTGGCGTAGACGTACAGACTCGTGGAGTGAGTGATGACCCAGATATTCTCTTCACGGTCGATGCTCACCCAATAGTCGTTATAGGCATCGAGGGCACGCTTGACGTAGTCCTCCTTCCAAAGCACTTGCCCCGACTCGCCGTTGATGCACAGCAGTTCGCCGTAGGTCGACACCAGCACCATACCCTCCTTGCTCTCGGCACAGGCCGAAATGCCGAACTCCTTGGGGAAGTCATGGGGGCCGTTGCCAAAGTTGATGTGGGTCAGCCGCTTCGTGGACGGGTTCAGGTAGTACAGTCCGTCGTCATAGGTCTTCACCCAGTAGTTCTTCTTCGAGTCGATGTGGATATACTCCAGACCGCCCGCCACGCCATACTGTGCCAGCCAGCGCATGGGGTGACGCTCCACCGACTCGGTCTCTGAGAAAAACACCGAGTAGTTCATGCCCTGTTTCAGCCACAATTCGCCCGTGTGTCCCTCCTGTATCTCGTCGATGCGGTTATTGCGCAGCGTCGTCGTATCCTTCTCATACGAGAAGAAGGTACGCACGCGATAGCCGTCGTAGCGGTTCAAGCCATAGCTTGTGCCTAACCACACATAGCCATTACGGTCGCGCAGAATACTGTTCACTTGCGAGCTGGAAACACCTTCACCCGTTCCAAGCCTCCTGAACTTCAGGTCGGGAATGGCGGCAAAGGCTGTTACAGCAAATAATAGTGTCAGGTTACATAGTAAATAGGCTCTCTTAGTCATTGGATATCGTATTTAGGTCTAAGTCGAATATTCTATTTCGCCGCTGCCGTAGCAACGATAGTGGCGGTCGTCGTAGATGACGCAGAACTGCCCGGGTGCCACACCGTGGATGGGGGCGTCGGCATGCACCATGTAGCGGCCCTCGCCTAACGGCTCTAACCGTGCCGGCAGGTATTCGGGGGTATGGCGGATTTTCAGCGTCACGCGCTCACCCGGCAGACAGCCGTTGATGCTGTGGAAGTCGCGGATGGGGAAGTCCTGCTTGTAGGCCGTCAACGGGTCGTAGCCGTGCGACACATAGAGTATGTTCTGCTGCACGTCCTTCTTCACCACAAACCACGGACCGCCGCTGAACCCCATACCCTTGCGCTGGCCGATAGTGTGGAACCACAGCCCTCGGTGCTCGCCGATGCGACGACCGGTCTCCAACTCCACAACGTCGCCAGGCTGCTCGCCCAAGTAGCGGCGTATGTAGTCGTTGTAGTTCACCTTGCCGAGGAAGCAGATACCCTGCGAGTCCTTCCTGCGGGCACTCACCAAGTGTTCGCGCTCGGCAATCTGGCGCACCTCGTCCTTCACGTAATGCCCGATGGGGAACAGCGCCTTCTCCAACTGCCAGTCGTATATCTGTGCCAGAAAGTCCGTCTGGTCCTTCACAGGGTCAGGGCTGGTGCAGAGCCAGAAGACAGACCCCTCCAACCTCCCCTGTTTAGGGGAGGCTCCATGTTCTCCCCCTAAACAGGGAGAGCCAGAGGGGGTCTCCTCTTTCTGCGCATAATGCCCGGTGGCAATGAGGTCGTACTCATGGCCGCGCTTCTCATAGAAGGCGCCGAACTTGATGAGACGGTTGCACATCACGTCGGGGTTTGGCGTCAGGCCTGCGCGTACCTTATCCATTGTATATTTCGTCACCTGATCCCAGTACTCGCGATGGCAGTCCACCACCTCCAACCGGCACCCGTATTTATGCGCCACCGCCGATGCCATCTCCATATCCTCCTCCGACGAGCAGTCCCATTCTTCATCCTCCTCCGGACCTATCTTAATATAGAAGCAGTCAGGCTTCAGTCCCCGGCTGGCCAATTCATAGACCACCACCGACGAGTCCACGCCGCCCGACAGCAGCACAGCAATCCGCTTATCTTCCAGTTGGGACCCACCCCCGGCAGTATTGTTATTAATCATATCAGCTTTCGTCTTACGAGAAGTTCGCCTGCAAAGATACGACTTTTTCCGGGAATTAGCGCACAGATAGCCCGATTTTTTTATCGTAGAAGAGGAAAAACAGTTGCTATCTCCGAATAACATAACTATCGGAAGGAAAAAGATGACTCATTGAAAATTATCAGCCGAGAATTTGGGTATACGCGAACGGTCATTTGAGTATAGGCGGACGGTCGTTTGCGTATACGCAAACAGTTGTTTGGGCATACGAGAACGGCAGTTTACCCTACCCTAACTCCCTGTTTACCCTACCCTAACTCCCTGTTTACCCTACCCTGAGCTGCAGTTTACCCTACCCTGAGCCACTGCTACCCCACATCGTTGGTTGCCACGCTGTCGGACGGCAAGGAAGTGACGCTGAACAACGGCAACAGCTGGAGGGCGACGTTGTGCTAAAAAAATCTAATAATCAGGGGAAAGCCATTGCGGAATGAAATAAAGTTCATATCTTTGCGCTATCAAAATGATATCAACTTACAAACCTATTAAACGTTAAAGAAGTATGGAGAACAAAGAGTTTGAATTCAAAGGAATGGTGCTGAACGGTTTCCTGATGTTGTTTGTGAACCTTGCCGTGCTGGTATTGTCGATTTACATGATTGTGAACAGCATCATTTTGCTGGACTCATCCAACGGCAGTTTCGGCGGCGGTACGCTGGCCTTCAGCATTCTGCTGCTGGTAGTGAACATCATCATGTGGTGCGGATTCATCATGCTGGAGCCCAACGAAGCCAGGGTGACAACGTGGTTCGGCAAGTACGGTGGCACCTTCTCAAAGACGGGCTACTACTGGATAAACCCGTTCTACGGAACTAAAAAGGTAAGCCTGCGCGCACGTAACCTCGATGCCGAGCCTATCAAGGTGAACGACAAGACGGGTAACCCCGTGATGATTGGTCTGGTATTAGTGTGGAAGCTGAAGGACACCTACAAGGCCCTGTTTGAGGTAGACTCGCAGACGATGGCCAACACCTTACAGGGACAGGTGGGCACCGACGTTCGCTCGATTATGAACGCCTTGGAGCGTTTCGTCCGCGTACAGAGCGACGCTGCCCTGCGCCAGGTGGCCGGACAGTATGCATACGACGACGAGGATAACAAGTCTAACGAGCTGACGCTGCGTGGTGGCGGCGAGGAGATCAACGACCAGTTGGAGCAGAAGCTGAACGAGCGCCTGGCACTGGCCGGCATCGAGGTGGTCGAGGCCCGCATCAACTACTTGGCTTACGCTCCAGAAATTGCTGCCGTGATGCTGCGCCGCCAACAGGCTTCGGCCATCATCACCGCCCGCGAGAAGATAGTGGAGGGTGCCGTGTCGATGGTGAAGATGGCGCTCGACAAGCTGTCGAACGAGGACATCGTGGAGTTAGACGACGACAAGAAGGCCGCTATGGTCTCGAACCTGCTCGTCGTGCTCTGCGGCGACGACTCAGCACAGCCGGTGGTGAATACAGGAACGTTGAATCATTGAACGTGATTGATGGCAAAAAAGGAGACGAAGAACTTCATCCTGCGCGTCGACAGCGACACCATGGACGCGATAGAGGCCTGGGCTGCGGACGAGTTCCGCAGCACCAACGGCCAGCTACAGTGGATTATCACCGAGGCACTGCGGAAGGCGAAGCGTCTGCCGAAGAAAAAGAAAGGAAGCGCCAATGAAACAGAAAGAGAGACTGAAGATTGAAGTACACCGCACCACCGAGGGCACCATCTTCGAGGTGGCGTTCGCCATCCTGGCCGTCACCGTCTGGGCACTCATCATCTGGATGCTCAGCAAGGCTCCCGACGTGATTGCCACCCACTTCGACGGCAACGGCCGTCCCAACGGCTACGGCTCACCGTGGGGACTGCTGGTGCCCTGTATCATCACGACGGTGGTAGGTGCAGGTCTGCTGGTGGTGGCCTATCGCCCCCACCTTATCAACATGCCCGTGGAGATGAAGAACCTGCGGCAGTACGAACTGGCCATCCGCTCGACGCGCATCGCAGCCCTGCTGCTCTTGCTGGTCACGCTGGCCATTCCCGCCACGCTGTTGACCTCTATCAGTCCGTCGCCCTGGTTCGTTATCGGCACCGTCGGACTGCTCTTGATTGACATCATCGTGTTCTCCGTGCTCATCCACAGGGCGAGGGGGTAACTACCCTATCAGCTGCGGCAGGAAGCTGGAGATGATGAGGACGGCAATGCCGCAGATAAGGACGGCAATGGTCTTCTGCGAACAGCCCTTCCACTCCTTCAGGATGATGCCCCAGACATTGGAGAACACCACGTTCAGCGCCATGAGGATGCAGAACGACAGCGTGTCCATCGTGCCTCCCGTCTCGAAGAATGAGCGGCCCAGGCTGAGTCCGAAGAACTGCGAGTACCACAAGGCACCCGCCAGCAGACAGAAGAGCAGGTTGTTGCCCCAGACCGAAGTCTTGGCATAGTCGCCCCACGTGTGGTTCTTCTGGTTCTGGTAGAAGCAGTATACGGCGTTGGTGAGGAAGCCGCCGAACGTCACGAGCAGGGTGGCGGGCAGGGTGCGGAACATCGGGTCGGTCAGTTCGCCGAAGTTGATGTCCTTGCCGAACTCCAGACCCACGTTGAAGCAGCCGCTCATGAAGCCTGCCAGCAGGGCGATGGCCAGTCCTTTGGGGAAGTTGAAGTCCTTGACGGCTGCCTTTTTCTCCTCTTCGCTCAGCGAAGCCGACTTCATGCTTCCGGCAATGCCGATGATGGCAATGCCTACCAGCGTGACGGCGACACCCAGAATGACGGCGAAGGTCAGTTTGTCGAGGGCGTTCAGCTCAGGGAAGAAAATGTTGAGCAGCACGGGGCCCATGATGGTGCCTAAGCCGGCACAGGTGCCCAGGGCTATCGACTGTCCGAGGGCCACGCCGAGGTAGCGCATCGACAGGCCGAACGTCAGTCCCCCGACACCCCAGAGTACGCCGAAGAAGATGGTCATCCACAGGTTGAACGACGGTGTCTGGCCGAACAGTCCGAACAGCGACTGTCCCTCGGGTACCGCTAACAATGCGCCAAGCAGCGGCAGCACGAGCCAGGCAAACACGCCCTGCACAATCCAGTACGACTCCCACGACCAGTCCTTGATCTTGTTAATAGGTACGTAGCACGAACTTTGGCAGAACGCGCCGATGGCAATGATGATAAGTCCGATAATGATTTCCATTGTTGTTTGGTATTTTTAAGTTATTGTTTATTTGTTATTCTACCGCGTGACAGTAGCCGACGGCGAGACGGTCGTAGAGCTGCATCATGCGGGGCAGGCGGCGCTTGAAGTCGTCGAAGTCCTTCTGCGCGGGCTGGCACCACTGCACCTCGCTGATGGCATCGAGACGCGGCAACAGCATATAGAACAGATGCTGGGAAACGGCAATGTACTCCGTCCACAGGTTCACCTGCGGGCCGAGGATGTACTGCTGCTCCTCCTCGGTGAGCTTGCCGGGCACGAGCGGCTCGAACGAGTAGACCTTGCTCACGGGCACGTAGCCGCCGATGGCGAGGGGCAGGTTCCACGTGTCCTTCAGCTGGTAGTAGTCGATGTAGCAGTAGTCGGTGGGCGTCATGATGACGCGGTGGTGCTGGCGGGCGGCCTCGATGCCGCCGTTGACACCCCGCCACGACATGACCACGGCACCCTCGGTGAGTCCGCCCTCCAAGGTCTCGTCCCACCCGATGAGGTTGCGGCCCCGACTGGTGAGGAACTTCTCCACCTCATGGTTGATGTAGCTCTGCAGCTGGTTCTCAAGGCTGTGCCGCCCGTCGTCCTTCAGTTGCAGTTCACGGATTTTGGCCTGGCACTTCGGGCAGTTCTTCCAGCGCACCTTGGGACACTCGTCGCCGCCGATGTGGATGAGCTTTGAAGGAAAGACGTCGCAAAGCTCGCCGAGGACGGTCTTGATGAACGTCAGCACGTCGGGATTGCCACCACAGAGCACGTCGTCGCTGACGCCCCACACCTGCCAGACGGGATAGGGACCGCCCGTGCAGCCGAGGTTGGGATAGACGTGGAGGGCAGCCTGCATGTGGCCGGGCAGGTCAATCTCGGGGATGACGTTGATGTAACGCTCGGCGGCGTAACGCACTATCTCGCGGCACTCGTCCTGGGTGTAGTAGCCTCCGTAGGGCTGTCCGTCATAGATGCCAGTGTTACGGCCGATGACCGTCTGCTGGCGGATGCTTCCCTTGGCGGCAAGGTCGGGCAGGGCCTTCACCTCGAAGCGCCATCCCTGGTCGTCGGTGATATGCCAGTGAAACTGGTTGCAGCCGTGAAGGGCCAGCAGGTCGAGATACTGCTTGACGACGGCGACGGGGAAGTAGTGGCGGGAACAGTCGAGGTGGACGCCGCGGTAGCTAAAGCGGGGATGATCGGTAACGGTGGCGTAGGGCAGCTCGACGGGGCCGTCAGACGTGAACAGGCTCTTGCGGAGGGTCTGGGCACCACGAAAGATACCGACGGGCTCCGGAGCGGCGATGGTGATGCCGGCCTTGGTGACGGTCAGGGTGTAGGCGTCGTTATCAGCGGTGGAACCGCTGACTACAAGAAAAACGGCGGCTTTCTTGGCGGCGGGCGTCAGCAGCAGACGGAGGCCCGTCTGCTGCTCTATCCATTGGCAGAGCATCTGTGCCGTGCGGGCTACCTCGGGGTTGGTGGCGTCGTAGGCGATGCCCATGCCCGACTGCAGGGTGAACACCCGTGTCGTATCGGCCTTAATACTTTGGGGCAGCGGGATAACGCGATAGTCAGCACGCCCCGCCAGGGTGGCGAGTGGCATGCTGACCATCAGAAGGACAGAGCAGAGAAGGTTTCTCATGCGTTAACGTTTCGACGTGACGTCCTTCTCGTACTGCTGGATAGCGGCGATGAACTCCTCGCCGACGGGCACGTTGTTCTTCAGGTTGAAGTAATCGAACACGGCGCCGAAGGGCATCGACTTAGCCTCTTCCATCAGGGCGAGACGCTCGAAGAACTGGCCGTTGTCCTCGTACTCACGCAGCTTCTGCTTCGGCTCTAAAAGGGCCTGCAGGATGCACTTCTGAGTCGCGCGCGAACCTATAATATACGCACCGATACGGTTGATACTGGCATCGAAGTAGTCGAGGCCGACGTGGGCTCGGTCGAGGGCGTCGCTGCGGACAAGCTCCTTGAAGAGGTCGAGCGTCTGGTCGTTCATGATGGTCACGTGGTCAGAGTCCCAGCGTACGGGGCGGCTGACGTGCAGCATCAGTTCGGGAACGTACATCAACAGCGTCGATACGAAGTCGCTGACGTTCTCGGTAGGCTCGTAGTGGCCGGTGTCGAGGGTGTAGATGCACTTGCGGGTGGCGCAGTAGGCGGTGTAGAAGTCGTGCGAGCCTACGGTGTAGCTCTCCAGTCCGATGCCGAAGAGCTTGGCCTCGAAGCAGTTCTTCACGCCGTCGAGCTTCTCCTCCATGATTTCATCGAGGGCAGCAGCCAGAATCTCACGATACTTCTTGCGCTGCACGGGGATGTCCTTCATGCCGTCGTGTACCCAGATGTTCATAATACAGGGGTCGCCCTGAGCCTTACCCATAGCGTCGGCAATGCGGCGGCAGCGCTTGGTGTGCTCAATCCAGAAGTCGCGGATGCTCTTGTCGGGGTTAGCTAATGAGAGGTCGCCCGACTTGGGGTGCGAGAACGAGGTAGAGTTGAAGTCAAGCTTCATGTTGTTCTCCTTCGCCCAGTCAATCCAGCTCTGGAAGTGCTTCACTTCCACCTGGTCGCGGTCGACGAACTGTCCGCCGAAGTCGCCGTAGATCTCGTGCAAGTTCAGGCGGTGGTTGCCGCCGAGGAGCGTCTTCACGAACTCGATGTCCTGTCGCACCTCGTCGATGGTGCGTGCACGTCCGGGGTAGTTGCCAGTGGTCTGGATGCCACCGCTGAGGGCTTCGTTGCGCTCGAATCCCACCACGTCGTCGGTCTGCCAGCAGTGCAGCGAGAGCTGCTGCTTCTGGAGGAGGTCAAGTACTGCGTCGGTGTCGACGCCGATGGCTGCGTAGCGC
>JAEEGL013936194.1_pt1 | contig 14394 bp, 15 predicted proteins | sample 9134231 | NCBI WGS metagenome assembly JAEEGL01 (sample SAMN16246548, study PRJNA631951) | gut metagenome | biome: gut microbiome; feature: rumen; material: fiber-attached | host: Bos | place: Iran: Karaj | collected 2018-10
ACGTTCCGTACAAGTACCGCATTTTCCACAATGTACTTCACCGCCTTTATAACAAGACCAGGTTTCGGAATAATCAATTCCTAACTCGGCACCTCGCCGGGCTATATCGGTCTTGGTCCATTTTGTATAGGGTGTGAGCAGTCGTACGCCAATGTATGTACCGGTCTGGACGGCCTTGTCAAAAGCATCCACAAATTCGGAACGACAATCGGGGTATATTGCGTGGTCACCTCCATGATTGGCCATCATGATATATTTCAGTCCATTGCTTTCCGCAATTCCTGCCGCTATTGAAAGCATGATGCCGTTTCTGAACGGAACAACCGTTGAAGCCATGTTGTCATCGTCGTAATTGCCTTCGGGTATGGCGTCGGCACCTTCAAGCAGCGAACTCTTAAAATACTCTTTGAAAAAAGCCAGACTGATGACGATGTGTTTAATGCCCAACCGCTCGCAATGTAATTGCGCAAAGGGAATCTCACGACTGTTGTGGTTGCTGCCATAATCAAAAGAAATGGCCAAGGCTATCCGGTCTTTGTAATCGTAAAGCATCGTGGTGCTGTCCATGCCCCCACTTGCTATCAATACAGAATCTTTCATGTGGTTTGTATTTTTATGATGCAAAAATACAAATTATTTGCGACATGATGACAAAACTCACAAAAAAATGAAATGTCCAAGGGCATTTGCAAAGCCGACTTGCCAAATAGTTATGCTGAGAGTAAAAAAAAGTAAAAAAAGAAAAAGGGTTGATGTGTTGTCAACAATTCTTCGTAACTTTGCAGAAATTATTGAAATTTAGTTTTAATTCTATTAATATCTTACAATTATGAAGATTGACCAATTTAATTTTGCTGGCAAAAAGGCCATTGTACGTGTTGATTTCAATGTGCCATTAGATGAAAACGGGAAAATCACGGACGACACTCGTATTCGCGGTGCTCTCCCCACCCTGAAGAAGATTCTCGCTGACGGTGGTGCGCTGATTATCATGTCGCACATGGGTAAACCCAAAGGCAAAGTGAATCCGAAATTCTCTCTCGGTCAGATTGTTGACGCTGTGTCTGCTGCTCTTGGCGTGGCAGTGAAGTTCGCTCCTGACTGCGCAAAGGCTCAGGATGCCGCTGCTGCTTTGAAACCCGGAGAAGTGCTGTTGCTCGAAAACCTTCGTTTCTATCCTGAAGAAGAGGGCAAGCCCGTCGGTATTGACAAGGAAGACCCCGCTTACGACGATGCGAAGAAAGCAATGAAAGCCAGCCAGAAGGAATTTGCAAAAACACTGGCCAGTTATGCTGACTGCTATGTGATGGATGCCTTCGGCACCGCTCACCGCAAACACGCTTCTACTGCAGTGATTGACGAGTTCTTCGATGGTGACCACAAGATGCTGGGCTATCTGATGGAGAAAGAGGTGACCGCTGTTGACAATGTGTTGGGTAACATCAAACGCCCCTTCACCGCTATCATGGGTGGCTCAAAAGTATCCACTAAGATTGGTATCATCGAAAACTTACTCGGCAAAGTGGACAACCTGATTCTTTGCGGTGGTATGACCTATACTTTCGCTAAGGCTCAGGGCGGTCAGATTGGCAACTCCATCTGTGAGGATGACAAACTGGATGTGGCTCTTGACGTGATTAAGAAAGCGAAAGAGAACGGTGTGAATCTGGTGTTAGGCACCGATTGTATTGCCGCTGATGCTTTCTCCAATGACGCCAACACACAGGTATGTCCCGCCAACGCCATTCCCGAAGGTTGGGAAGGACTGGATGCCGGACCCGAGACCCGCAAAGCTTTTGCCGCTGCCATTAAAGATGCTAAGACCATTCTGTGGAACGGTCCTGCCGGCGTGTTTGAGTTCGACAACTTTATCGGTGGTTCAAAAGCCATAGCAGACGCTATTGCTGAGGCTACTGCTAAAGGCGCATTCTCGCTGATTGGTGGTGGTGACTCCGTGGCATGCATCAACAAATTTGGCATGGCAGACCAGGTGTCATATATCTCAACCGGTGGTGGTGCACTGCTCGAAGCAATCGAGGGTAAGGTGCTTCCTGGTGTGGCAGCTATCAATGCATAATACAGTAGTTGATACAAGTAGATTTCTACAAGATGATAACAAATCGGGGCGACCTTTACAGGCCGCCCCGATTTTTGTGAGTAACAAAGAGTTACTTCTTGAAATAACGCTGGTAGAGACCATTGAAACCAGCACAGTGGCGGGCTTCGTCTTTGGCCATCTCATGAACAGTGTCGTGAGTGGCGTCCATGCCTGCAGCCTTAGCGTTCTTGGCAATACGGAACTTGTCTTCGCAAGCGCCTTGCTCTGCAGCAATACGTGCCTCAAGATTGGCCTTGGTGTCACCCAAAACATCACCGAGCAGTTCAGCAAATTTAGCAGCATGCTCGGCCTCCTCGAAAGCATAACGCTTGAAAGCCTCTGCAATTTCAGGATAGCCTTCACGGTCAGCCTGACGGCTCATAGCGAGATACATACCCACTTCACCACACTCACCATTGAAATGGTTGACCAGGTCTTTGATCATCTCTTCATTAGCACCCTCTTTGCGGGCAGCGCCTAACTGATGGACTGTGGCGAAAGTCAACTCACCAGTATCTTCCATCTCAGAGAACTTTGATGCAGGAGCCTTACATACGGGGCATTTCTCAGGAGCCTCAGTTCCTTCATAGATGTAGCCACACACGCTACAGATAAATTTTTTCTTCATAATGTTTTGTTCATTAAAGGTTAGAAAATAGGATTATTTAATACTTGCTTGACTGTCTAAAACCATTTTAATCTTTTTCCCTTTAGGAATGACAGGCTTGGGCCATTCACCATTGAGGATTAGAATCTTTGTTTTCTTCCCAATGGGCGCATCGTTCACCGCTTGTTGCAGGTCAAGGTAATTGCCCGTGCCGTCGGTAGCAACGATATAGTCGTAATGACGCACGTATTTGCGCAATGCAGGAACCTCTTTGGCCATAGCATCAGCGAGTAGTCCAGCCACCACATGAGCCCCATATATTGAATAATGTGTATTGTCCTGTCGACCGTCGGGGATAGCAGGATTTTCACCAGGAAGGAACCACATGTGCAATCGTTTCGATTGTTGAGCGCCCAAACCCTGTTCTAAATCATGTGTGATACTGTTAGCGTCAACAAAAGGCACCTTCATCTCTTGAGCCACATTCTTGGGGGCGAAACGATAGTCGCCGTGTGTGTCAATCAAAATGTCACCCTCCTGAACAGGATGCTCATACTTGGAATCACGAAGTGCCTCATCCTCGGCTGTCCCGTCAGCAGGGGCTAGAAAATTACGCCGCGCCACGGCATTCATCAAGATGGGATTGCCACCCTTTGCACGAGTCTCAATGACAAACTTACGTAAATTATCATCAAATGTTGATCCGGCATCTGTATGTCGTTTCGGATCATTCTTCTCGTCATTATGCCCAAATTGTATCACCACATAATCGCCAGGCGTAATACGTTCCCTGACAACATCCCATCTGCCTTCGTCGATAAAACTCTTGGAACTACGACCATTGACAGCATGATTGTCGATACGGACACCCTCCTTGAAGAAACCTTGCAGCACCATGCCCCATCCTCTTTCCTGATTTCCGTTAGAGATAGGTTTATTGGCCATAGTCGAATCTCCAATCATAAAGATAGTGATGACATGCCTCGATGAGGACGTCATCAACACCATCAATATGGCTAGCAAGGTGAGATGTGTCAGTCTCGTTTTCCTCATTTTATTGTTTGAATCAATTCATCAATAGTGACGAGTCGTTGCTCGCCTGTATCCATATTTTTGAGCATCATTTTACCCTCCTGCATCTCATTCTCGCCCACGATGACAACGAATGGAATACTCTTGGCATTGGCATAAGACATTTGCTTCTTCATCTTGGCCTTGTCGGGGAATATTTCTGCCCTGATGCCTGCCTCCCGACACTGACGAATAAGCGGAAGACAATATGCCTGCTCATTCTCACCGAAATTGACAAACAACAATTGAGTGCTGTTGACCGCCTCTTTCGGATAAAGGTCCAAAGTGTTGAGCACATCATAAATACGGTCAGCACCAAATGATATACCAACGCCACTAATTCCTGGCAGCCCGAATATGCCTGTAAGGTTGTCATATCGGCCACCACCGGTGATGCTGCCCATAGGTGTGTCCAGCGCTTTCACCTCAAATATTGCGCCAGTGTAATAATTCAGTCCGCGTGCAAGTGTGAGGTCGAGTTGCATCTCATTGTTGAGATGGCACCGTTCTAACACATCAAGAATATAGCGGGTCTCCTCCACGCCTTTGAGGCCAGTCTCAGAATCTTTCAACACATCGGCAATGACTTGCAGTTTCTCTTGGTTGGAGCCGGAAAGAGCAATGACTGGTTGCAACTTTTCAATTTGTTCAGCCGTCAAGCCGTCTGCCGCCAGTTCCTCGTTGACTTTCTCAATGCCTATCTTGTCGAGTTTATCTATGGCAACCGTAATGTCAACAATTTTGTCTGCTGCACCGATATATTCTGCAATGCCGGAGAGTATCTTCCGGTTGTTGATTTTAATTTGCACACGGATGCCGAAACGTGTAAATACCGTGTCGACAATTTGCATCAGTTCAACCTCATTGAGCAACGAATCGCTGCCTACCACATCAGCATCGCATTGATAAAACTCACGATAGCGCCCTTTCTGGGGACGGTCTGCACGCCATACGGGTTGTATCTGAAACCGTTTGAACGGCAACTGCAATTCATCGCGATGCATGACCACATAACGTGCGAAAGGAACAGTAAGGTCATAGCGCAGGCCTTTTTCACAAAGACGTGACGCCAGATGCAGCGTATTCTTTTCCTGCAACTCCTCATCAGTCACCTTGTTGAGGAAATCACCCGAATTTAATATCTTGAACAAGAGTTTATCACCTTCTTCGCCATATTTACCCATCAACGTGGAGAGATTCTCCATAGCAGGTGTCTCTATCTGCTGGAAACCATATAGAGCATACACCTCGCGAATGGTATTGAAGATGTAATTACGTTTGGCCATCTCTTCAGGAGAGAAGTCTCGAGTACCTTTAGGTATGCTTGTCTTTTGAGCCATATCTGTTTTGTCTTTAGAACTTTAAGTGTCATATGGACATTAAAGTCTCTAATATCATTTGTTTAATTTCGAACGATGGTTTGTTCACGGTCTGGACCGATAGAGATTATATGTATAGGTGTCTCCAACTCTTTCTCCAGGAATTGAATATAATCCGAGAACTCTTTCGGAAATTGTTCCTCAGAAGTAAAAGCAGTCATATCTGTCTTCCAACCAGGCAGTTCGACATATACCGGCTCGATATCGTGCTCTATGTCATAGGGGAAATCGCGAGTAACTTTACCATCTTGCTTGTAAGCCACACACGCTTTAATGGTGTCGAAGCTATCAAGCACATCACTTTTCATCATAATGAGTTCGGTCACTCCGTTGACCATGATAGAATAACGAAGGGCTACCAGGTCAATCCATCCGCAACGACGCTCACGACCTGTAACTGCGCCATACTCATGTCCGAGTTGACGGATGAGTGCTCCTGTTTCATCAAACAGTTCAGTAGGGAACGGACCTGCGCCAACGCGTGTGCAATATGCCTTCATGATGCCGAAGACGTGTCCGATTTTGTTAGGTCCGATACCCAACCCCGTGCATGCACCTGCACAAATTGTATTGGACGATGTGACGAAAGGATAACTTCCGAAATCAATGTCAAGCATGGTACCTTGCGCACCTTCACAGAGAATGCTTTTACCCTCTTTAAGCACGTTGTTGATTTCATGCTCACTGTCAACGACATGGAACTGTTTGATATATTGGATGCCTTCCATCCATTTCTTCTCTACATCTGTGATATCATAGTCAGTGTAATGCAAGTCGTTGAGCATCTCAATGTGACGTGCCTTATGCGCTTCATATTTTTCTTCAAAATGGTCGAATATGTCGCCTACACGAAGACCATTGCGGGATACTTTATCAGTATAAGTCGGTCCAATACCTTTGCCGGTCGTTCCTACCTTACTTTTTCCTTTAGCCGCCTCAAGGGCTGCGTCGAGCAATCGGTGTGTTGGCATTATCAAATGCGCTTTTTTCGAAATGTGCAAACGGTCCTTGAGATTATGACCGGACTTCTCCAGGTCTTTGGCCTCGTCCATAAAGAGGTCTGGAGCGAGAACGACACCATTGCCGATGATATTGATTTTCCCGCCTTGGAAAATACCAGAAGGAATGCTTCTGAGCACATATTTTTGTCCTTCAAACTCAAGTGTATGCCCAGCATTCGGCCCACCCTGGAACCTTGCTATCACATCGTATCCCGGTGTGAGGACATCCACCACTTTACCTTTCCCCTCATCGCCCCACTGTAATCCCAGCAGAACGTCAACTTTACCTTTACTCATTTTTTAATTAGAAATTATTTCTTTTTACTTTTTGCTTTCTGTCTGGTAATTTTCGCTTGGCAAGTGCTGCAAACCCCATATATATACACTGAGAAGCTGTCTCTTTGGAATCGTTTGAGTCTTGCCTTATTGACAGCATCTACAATAATAGGCGAGTTAATCTCTCTCATTTTTCCGCACACAGTACAAATCTGATGGCAATGATTCAGATTTCTCAGGCTAGCCTCATATTTGGTGCCGTCTTTGAGATTATGTCTGACGATAACCCTAATAGCCTGTAATAGATTGATTGTGTTGTAGAGAGTTGCCTTGCTGACAAGAAAATTATTCTCTTCAAGTTTATCTTTCAACTGCTCCAAAGAGAAATGCCCAGAGATACTGTAAACAGTCTCAAGAATAGCAAATCGTTCTGGAGTTTTCCTCATGTGATTTTGCTCCAGATACTCCATCAAGATTTTTTTAACTTTGGCAGTAACGACGTCATCCATTTCTCTATGGCGAAATAACCGCACAAAAATACAACATTTCTTTGAAATCGGGAAATGTTGGTTTATAAAAAAAATTAAAAAAGAAATGTGATTGACTCACATCACATCAACCGGAGAATTACTCAAAGCTTTCTTCGCCATATATTTATATTCCTCGCCCAGCTCGGCAAACCAATGAATACTTTTTGCAGCATTGTTTCTGACAACAGCAGAAGTGTCGGACAATGCCGCCTGAACTTGGTCTAAATATTCATTGATGCCGCGCTCGTCAGGTGTCATTTTGTTGGCGAACAGTCTTGAAATAAGCAAAAAACCGCAGAGGCGGAGAAACTCCCGGTCGGCAGCCATCCATTGGTAAGCAAGAACCGGCGCAAGATCTAGATGCTGAAAAAGATAGAAAGTCAACGCCTCAGCTAATTCCTGTGGCAAATCTTGTTCAAGCCAAACATCAACAATTTCAGGCAGCATTTTCTCAGGAGGCATAATCATGGCTGCCAGAATCTTACATTCTCTAATGTTTTCTTTCCACAATTCGAGCGCCAATTTATCGTCTTTCCCGATATTATTTGCCATACGCTGTAAATCCATCGCAGACACGCCCCAATTCAAATGATAATCGACACCTTTCTTACGCATCGATGCAGCTGTCATGCCGTTCATATACAGGCGAAACGAGCGTTTGATTTCTTTGAGTTTGTCCGAAGTCTGTTGTTCCATTTGCATTATCTGGGGATTAAGAATATTAGTGTGATTATAGCAATAGAAGAGAGCTAAATAAGTGTGGCATATTCAGAAGAATAGCGCAACATCTGGTCAGTATAAGACTCCGTATAATCTATTTTCACGTCGCACATCACACCATTTTGGTCATATATGGGAGTCATGACCGGGTTAATAAAACCTTTATAGGGCGCAAGGTCCAGTTTATGATATCGTTCAAGTACTTCTTCATGTAAGACCGAATCAACATTGACAGCATATTTCTCAACCAGCGCTCTTGCGGCCTCAAAATCGCCTTCACTCTTAATCCGTTGAATCTCTGCAAGCAACTTTGCAAAAACAGGACGCAATGCTGCATAATCTCTTATTCTGACAAATGTTTTTCCATTGATTTTCTCTAAAGAGACATTTCCGTTAGAATGTTCCATGGCCCACCGGGCGATTAGCGCCCTGTTTCGCATGTGCGCCTCTTCAATCTGATGTCCAGAGGAAATCCTTGACAACTGGGTCATCAATCCATTCATTAAATACGTATAATATTGAGATTGATATGCCAGTCGGTCTGGCAAAACACCCATTTCAACCAATTTATCGTCGGCCATGTAATATAAGCCAAACAGGTCTGCTCTTGCCTCTTCTATGGTGTTGCCGTATGCTTTGAGTGCATCAGGGTCGGTATTGGGGAGAAGTTGACCGCTACCATGTCCGAGACATTCATGCAAATCAGTATGAACATCATCACACACATCACCATAAGTGTCAATCAAAGAAATGGTAGCCTCATCTATCACGAACTCCTGTCGGAACCCATTTCCTTTAGCTGCTTTATTATATGCGTCAGTCAAATTACTGATGGTGACACTTTTACTGCCGTATTTTGCTCTAATCCAATCAGAATTAGGCAGATTGATGCCGATGGCTGTCGAAGGATACTCGTCGCCTCCAAGCATGGCAGCACAAACCACACTGGCAGAAACACCTTTCACCGTTTTTTTCTTGAAGCGTTCATCTACAGGCGAATGGTCTTCAAACCATTGCGCTTGATCGCTGATTTTTTTAGTGCGGATGGTCGCTTCCATGTCTTTATATTCAACAATGCCTTCCCAAGAGGCTTTCAAAGCAAGCGGATCGCCATAGACCTCAATAAATCCATTGACAAAATCAATATTACTCTGTTGCTCTTTGACCCACAGAATAGAATACTGATCAAATAACTTTAAGTCACCAGTGGTATAATAATCAATCAGCAAAGCTATAATCTGTGCCTGCAACTCATTGTCAGCCACCTCTTTAGCCTTCTTGAGCCAAAAAATAATATGGCGGATGGCATTGTCATATTTCCCGTCAATTTTCCATACATCCTCAGTGATGACTCCGTCTCTTTTCACCAACGTGGAATTCAGACCATAAGATGGAGGTTCGTCTCCAGAATTACGTTTGAGCGTGTCATAGAAATCCTCGACCTCTTGTTGAGTGAGACCTTCATAAAAATTACAAGCTGATGTGGTAACGAGATCCATCCCATCGGCCTTGTTCACTCTCTTTGGCAGGACATCTGAGTTGAAGATGACCGGTATCAAAGGACGGATGTATTCTTCTTTCGTCATTTCACCAGAAGAGGGCAAACTATCTTCAGGCAATTCATGAACACATCGACGAAGATAGTCTTCCGAGAATCCCGGTACGAATTTTACACAACCGTAATGGTGATAAATACCGTTGGAAAACCATACACGTTTCAAATATACCTCTAAGGCACGGAAATCATCAGACGAGTCATTGCCTCGTCTATCAAGATAGATGATTTCCAAAAGTTTTCGTATTCGAAGATTATATTTCCCGAACTGATCGAAAGTGATGTCGCGCCCATAGATAGTGGCTTGCGACAAATAATATATCAATTCTTTCTGTTTCGCAGTCAGGTGCTCAAAACCGGGTAACCTGTATCGAAGCAACTGAATGTCGGCAAACCGTTCGTCATTATATGCGAATAGCGCGTCCATCACTATCTGAATTAATCGATTTTCTTCTTTCTTTTTTTGTGCTCTTTTAATGAGGGATGCTGTGCCAAATGCCTTGTTTTATATTCTCTAGGAGTGATACCATTGAATTTGAAGAAAGAAGCATAAAATGATTGTCTGTTGGAGAAACCAACCATATCACTGATTTCCTCCATATTCAAATGTTGATAACGTTTGTCAATAAGAAGCGCCATGGCTTCTTCTACCCTGAATTTATTGACAAAAGATGTGTAATTCATGTGGAATCTTACATTCACTACAGCAGAGATGTATCGAGTGTTGGTGCCCAGATCTTCAGCAAGTTTTTTGGCTGAATAGTCTTTGTCTTTAAATTTCTTTTGCACGAGAATGATGTTAATGATTTTCTCTTTCAATTCATCCATCAATTTCGGGCTGACAAGACTTCTGTATGCAGCTTCTTTTTCTTTTTTTTCTGTAATGTTGTATTTAGCCATATTACTAAAGTTAGTTTGCCTGTTGTTTCTTTTTGCAAATTTACGAACTTATTTTGTTATTTGCAATGTTTTTTATATTTTTTTTACAAAAAAAAGACAAAATTTATCGACGAATCCATGATTTTAAGTTTATTTCTTGGTTTTTTAAATGTGACTTGCGGAAATAACAGGTACAAATAAGAACAGCCATCATATTATATGAAACAAATGTAATGAAATTATCAACTATGAGTGTATTCATTTTATGCATTTATTTTCACTAAATATTTAAATATGTGTATAAAAAACGATTTTTGCACTTTTTTATCATCGAAACCCAATAAAAAGCAGTATCTTTGCAGACAATTTGAAGATAACAACATTATTCATAAAGGATAGGATGACACCTACTGCCATATTATTGCTCCATTGTCCTGACAGGCAGGGCATTATCTCTGAAGTGACAAAGTTTATCACTGACAACAAAGGTAACATCGTCTATTTGGACCAGTATGTTGACCGTCAGGACGGCCGTTTCTTCATGCGTATAGAATGGGAACTGGACGATTTCCTAATTCCCCGTGAGAAGATAGAAGAATATATCCAGACCTTGTATGCCCAGCGTTATGAGATGCAGTTCAGTTTGTATTTCAATGACGTTCGCCCCCGCATGGCCATTTTCGTAAGTAAGATGAGCCATTGCCTTTATGACCTACTTGCCCGTTACAAGGCTGGAGAATGGGCTGTTGACATACCTTGTATCGTCAGCAATCATGAGGACCTTCGTTTTATCGGAGAGCAGTTTGACATACCTTTTTATGTGTGGTCTATCAATAAAGACCATTCTAACAAAGCAGAGGTTGAAGCTGCTGAGATGGCACTATTGCGTGAGCATCGTGTCACATTTATTGTTTTAGCCCGATACATGCAGATTATCAGCGATGACATGATAGCGCACTATCCGCATCATATTATTAATATTCACCATTCTTTCCTTCCGGCGTTTATCGGTGCCCGCCCCTATCATCAGGCATGGGAACGCGGTGTGAAAATAATCGGTGCCACGAGCCATTATGTGACAGCCGACCTTGATGCCGGACCGATTATTGAGCAGGATGTGGTGCGCATCACACACAAAGACACGCCTGAAAGCTTGGTGCTTAAGGGACGTGATTTGGAAAAAATAGTCCTTTCGCGTGCTGTAACCAAACACATTGAGCGCAAGATACTCACTTACCACAACAAGACCATCATCTTCAGTTAATGTGCCATGGAAGTAGCCATCATCAAATATAACGCAGGCAACATCTATTCTGTGATTACCGCGCTTGAACGTCTGGGCGTACGACCCATATTGACTGATGACAGCGAGTTGATCCGGAAGGCTGACTGCGTGTTGTTTCCTGGCCAGGGTGAAGCGCGTGGAGCAATGGAATATCTGTGTGCGCATGGATTGGATCATGTGATACGCAACCTACGTCAACCTGTTTTGGGCATATGTGTTGGCCAGCAGTTGTTGTGCCGCCATTCCGAAGAAGGTGACACTGATTGCATTGGAGTCTTTGACACCGTGGTAAAACGCTTTATACCTCTATCTCATGAGGACAAAGTTCCTGCCATGGGTTGGAACGAATTATACGATTTGCGCACGCCCCTCTTTGCCCACTTGAAAGAGAAGGATTTCGTCTATTTCGTACACAGTTACTACGTGCCAGTATGTGATTGGACTGCCGCCAAAGCAAATTTTATACACCCATACAGTGCGGCACTGCACCGCGACAACTTCTACGCTACTCAGTTTCACCCGGAAAAGAGCGGGAAAGTAGGTGCTCAAATTTTAGAGAACTTCTTGTCACTGACTAAAGAACATACGAGTAAGAACCAGTTATGATAGAACTGATACCTGCCATAGATATCATCGACGGAAAATGCGTACGTTTGACCAAAGGTGATTATAACCGGAAGAATATCTACCGTGACTCACCCGTTGATGTAGCCAAAGAATTTGAAGAAAAAGGGTTCCGCCGTCTCCATATTGTAGATTTGGACGGAGCGAAATCGCGCCATATCGTGAATGGTCATATTTTGGAAAAAATCAAGAGCGCAACCAATCTCACGGTTGATTTCGGCGGAGGCATCAAGACCGACGAAGACATGTCGACTGCATTTTCATGTGGCGCAGACATGGTGACGGTCGGGTCTGTGGCGGTTAAAGATAAGGAACTGTTTCTTCGTTGGTTAGAGATATACGGTCCTGACCATATCATTCTTGGTGCAGATGTCCGCGACGGATATGTGAGTGTCAATGGATGGTTGGAAGACACGCCCATGGAGCTGTTGCCGTTTTTAGGAGACTATATCCGTCATGGGGTTAAGAATGTGTTGTGCACAGACATCTCAAAAGACGGAACCCTCAGCGGTCCAGCCACTATGCTGTATCAACAGATTATGTGTCACTACCCCACTCTTCATCTGATTGCCAGCGGTGGTGTATCTTGTACGGAAGATCTATTTGAATTAGATGCCGCAGGTATTCCCGCTGTAGTATTCGGGAAAGCCTATTACGAGGGGAAAATTGATGTTGAGAAATTGAATTTAAGAAAGTAATTAAGTAGTTTATACTACTGTCACTAATATAATGAGTGTAGCAAAAAGAATCATACCCTGTTTGGATGTCAAAGACGGAGAGACAGTCAAGGGCACTAATTTCGTCAACCTTCGCAGCGCTGGCGACCCGGTAGAGTTGGCAGCATATTACAGTGAAGCGGGAGCTGACGAATTGGTGTTTCTCGACATCACGGCTAGTCATGAAGGACGTAAGACATTTACGGACATGGTTACTCGCGTCGCCTCCACCATCAACATACCCTTTACCGTTGGAGGTGGCATACACGAATTGTCTGACGTGGAACGACTGTTGTATGCTGGCGCTGATAAGGTCAGTGTGAACAGCGCTGCTCTTCGTCGCCCGGAACTGATTAATGAGATAGCCAACCGCTTCGGTTCACAAGTCTGCGTATGCGCTATAGATGCGCGTGAGACCGAATCGGGATGGAAATGTTATCTGAACGGCGGACGCATTGAGACTGAGCGCGGTTTGTTTGATTGGGCCCATGAGGCAGCCGACCGTGGAGCTGGAGAAATACTATTCACCAGCATGAATCACGACGGGGTGAAACAAGGCTACGCCAATGACGCGTTGGTTCGTCTAAGCGACGAGTTGAGCATCCCGGTCATCGCCAGCGGAGGAGCTGGAACGCCTGAACATTTCCGGGACGCATTCCTTATAGGTAAGTCAGATGCCGCATTAGCAGCTAGCGTATTCCATTATGGAGAAATCAAGATACAAGAATTAAAGGCATATCTAAGAGATTCAGGCATTAAAATTAGAATATAAAAAATTAAAATATATGAACATCGATTTTGATAAAAACGACGGTTTGGTACCCGCTATCATTCAAGATGCGACTACAAAGAATGTGTTGATGTTGGGATACATGAACCGTGAAGCATACGAAACGACAATTAGTTCCGGTAAAGTGACTTTTTTCAGCCGCAGTCGTCAATGCCTCTGGACAAAAGGAGAGACATCGGGTAATTATCTGCATTTGGTAAGTATTCAAGAAGATTGCGACCATGACACATTGCTTGTGAAAGTTCACCCCGAAGGTCCTACGTGTCACACCGGCACAGATACTTGCTGGGGCGAGACCAATGACCGCAATCCATTGCTGTTCCTTACTGAGTTGCAAGATTTCATCGAGAAACGGCATGAAGAAATGCCCGAAGGCAGTTATACGACAAGCCTGTTCCGTGACGGTCTGAACCGAATGGCTCAAAAGGTAGGCGAAGAGGCTCTGGAAGCTGTCATTGAGGCGACCAATGGCACTAACGAGCGTTTGGTGTATGAAGGTTCTGACATGCTTTACCATCTGATAGTGTTGCTGACAAGTAAAGGTCTGCGCATCGAGGACTTGGCACGCGAACTGATGGAACGTCATCAGCCCGATTGGAAGAAGCACTGATAGGATGGCGTCCAGTTGGGAAAAGGCGCATCTGAGGAGGGAAATAGTATTTCAAATACAAGAATAAAAGATATACATTATGAGTTTGATTCATTATCGCCATGCAAACATCTACCAAGACGATTATCATGTGTTGGAGAATGTTGACTTCCATGTGGAAGAGGGAGAATTTGTCTATATCATCGGAAAAGTCGGCTCAGGCAAAAGTTCGCTTTTGAAAACTCTTTACTGTGAATTGGACTTAGATGATACT
>JAEEGL014158835.1_pt1 | contig 14394 bp, 11 predicted proteins | sample 9134231 | NCBI WGS metagenome assembly JAEEGL01 (sample SAMN16246548, study PRJNA631951) | gut metagenome | biome: gut microbiome; feature: rumen; material: fiber-attached | host: Bos | place: Iran: Karaj | collected 2018-10
CATGGATGTGTTCTCTTTTGCGATTACCAAGCCTGCCATCAGTCTGAAGAAAATGATTGATGACTTGGGACTTGACAAAGACAAAGATGTGAATTTCTTCTTGATTCATCAGGCGAACAAACTGATCGTGGATCGCATTGTAAAGAAACTGAAACTCCCTTTGGACAAAGTGCCTTATAACCTTCAAAAGTTTGGCAATCTTGGCGGTGCCTCCATTTTGATGCTGATGGTGTCGGAGCTTGCGGATGAGTTGCAATCAAGGCCTTTGACCTTGGTCTGCTCATCATTTGGATTGGGCTTGACATGGGGGACGATGGTCTTAAAGACAAAGGGTCTGCATGTGGCGCCGCTTAATTATCTTGTTGTATAGTTTAAAATGTTCAATCTGGATAAATTCATCGCCGAGAGTGTCATCCATCGCCCTTCAAGTATGTTTGAGGGTGATATCCAATCTAATGCCACTCATCTAAGCCAAGAGATCGAAGGCAAGTCTGTCTGTGTCATCGGCGGTGCTGGAAGCATTGGCTCATCGTTCATTAAGGCCGTGCTGCGTTTTCGTCCGAGAACACTTGTGGTGGTTGACTTGAACGAAAATGGTTTGGTTGAGCTGACAAGAGATTTGCGTTCTACCGAAGGCTTGCAGGTTCCTGCTGACTATCGAAACTATACACTCAATTTCGCGGACCCAATCTTTGCCCGTATCTTCCGTGAGGAAAAGGGCTTCGACATCGTAGCCAACTTTTCGGCCCACAAACATGTGCGCAGCGAGAAGGACAAATATTCGGTGCAAGCACTCATCGAAAACAACGATATCAAGGCTAAGAAACTGATGGATTTGCTTTGCGAGTATCCACCCAAGCATTTCTTCTGTGTGAGTACCGATAAGGCAGCTAATCCAGTGAATATCATGGGCGCCAGCAAACGCATCATGGAGGACTTGGTGATGTCCTATAATGATAAGTTCAAGGTCACGACTGCGCGTTTTGCCAATGTGGCTTTCAGCAATGGCTCTTTGCCTGATGGTTGGCTGCATCGTTTGCGGAAAAAACAGCCTTTGGCAGCTCCGAATGATGTGAAACGCTATTTTGTCTCGCCTGAGGAAAGCGGACAAATCTGCATGTTGGCCTGCATTCTTGGCAATGGGGGTGAGGTCTTTTTCCCGAAGTTGGGTGAAGGCCAGATGTTGACCTTCAGCGCCATTTGCGACGATTTCATTAAGGCCAATGGATTGGAGAAAGACCCTTGCTCGTCTGATGAAGAAGCCAAGTGCAAAGCCGTTCAACTTAAAAACTCTGAACTTTCAACTGACTCTCAACTAAAGTATCCAACAGTTTATTTCAAGAGCGATACGACAGGTGAAAAAGCATACGAAGAGTTCTACATTCCTGGTGAGAAAATCAACATGGACCGATTTAAAGCATTAGGTGTGGTGGAGGAAACCACACGTCGCCCAATGAACGAAGTGAATGCTTTTTTCATTAAATTGGAGACCCTCTTTGCCACTGATTTCACCAAGGAAGATGTAGTAAAAGCGATAAAAGAGTTTATCCCGAACTTTGAGCACGAAGAGAAGGGGAAGAATTTGGATCAAAGAATGTGAGAGCCCAAGGGCATGGAAATTCAACGACAATCAAATTTTGAACTTTGCCGGCTAATATCCATATTGCTGGTTATGCTGGTCCATACCACGGGACAAACACTTGGTCATGATGTTTCATTTGGTGTGCATCTTCTGGAAGGTTTTTCTATCATTGGTGTTAATGTTTTCATATTGATAACGGGTTTTTTTTCTACTTCACCCAAGAAAACAAGCCTTATCAATCTTGCTTTTATCTGCTTTTTTTGGATGTTGGTTAAGGTCATTTGCCGTTATTGTTTTGGTGAGGAAGTAAACTATAAATATGCTTTCTTTATTACCTCTTCGAACTGGTTTATACCATCATATATAGCTTTACTTTTTGCTGCTCCAATACTGAATTTGTTTTGTAATTTAGTGAGTAAGAAGGTTTTATGGGGTGGGGTAATGGCATTGCTTTTAATTGAAATGTGGTTTGATTGGCTGCCGCCTTTTCCTGCGGTAAAGCTTGGAACACAAAATGGGTATTCTGTGTTTTCGTTTGCTGTCATTTATCTATTGGCTAGATTCATTCGTTTATATGGCTTGCCTCAATGGTTCAAGAGATTCAGTCCGGTAATCTACATCGGATGTTCAGTGATACTTGCATTAGTGGCTCATGCTTTTGTGTGTTTGGGACAATCAAAAAGTGTTGACTTATGGTTCGCTTATATTAACCCACTGGTGATTGTTTCTTCAGTAGCATTCTTTATGATGTTTAAACAAATTCATGTCCAATCCACCTTCATTAATCATATTGCAAAATCGACATTAGCATGCTTGTTAGGGCATGCAGCAATATTCTTTCTATATACAAAACAATTCAAATATATATACGAACACTTCTCAGGCATTAAAGTTGTGGGTTACTGGACTATAGCGGTAATCGTTGTGTTTTGTGCAAGTATTGTTGTTGACCAGATACGTCTAATGCTTTATAAGCCCATTGAGAATCTAATGAAACGAACAGTAAAAACCAACGAATTGTTTCCAATTCAGAACTAATCATTATGGCGTATAAAATTCCTCTGTTTAATCTAAATTTTGACGAGCGCGAGGCTCGTGCTGCATACGATACTATTCAATCGGGTTGGATTTCCACTGGCCCCAAAAACGAGCAATTGGAGCAGATGTTTGTTGAGATGTGGAAAGTGGGTTATGCGGTCAGTATGACTAACTGCACGGCTGCTTTGCACGTGTGTTGCATGGTGTGCGGCCTCGGCCCTGGCGATGAAGTGCTGGTGCCTTCGCTTACCTTTGCAGCTTCAGTGAATTGCATCCGTTATGCAGGTGCAATACCGGTGTTTTGCGATATTATCGGTCCAGAGCATGTCAACATTGACCCTAAGGAGATAGAGAAAAAAATTACACCTAAGACCAAAGCTATTGTGGTGGTTCACATGGCGGGTTTCCCTGCCCACATGGATGAAATCATGGCGATTGCCCGTAAGCACAACCTCAAGGTGATTGAAGATGCTTGCCATGGCCCGCTGTCGGAATATAAAGGTAAGAAATTGGGAACCATTGGCGATTGCGCCGCGTTTAGCTTCTTCTCCAACAAGAACATTTCCACAGGTGAAGGCGGCATGTTCGTCACCAACAATGAGGAGATGGCAAAGAAAGCCCGCTTGTTACGCTCGCATGGCATGACCACCATGTCGTACCAACGTGCCAGTGGACATGCGACCACATACGACATCCTTGAGTTGGGCTATAATTACCGCATGGATGACATCCGCGCTGCCATAGCCATAGAGCAGTTAAAGAAACTGCCCGATGACCTAGAGAAACGTATCAAGGTGCGTCAGCGTTATGTGGAGCGGTTGGCCAATGTGAAAGGTGTGGTGGTGCCGTTTGCCGACAACAAGGAGTTTGTCAGCAACTACATCATGCCGATAGTCCTTACCGAAGGTGATGCTGCCTACCGCGATGCCATTAGGGAAAAGATTCATGCCGCTGGCATTCAAACCAGCGTTCATTATCCTGCCGTGCATCGTTTCTCGATTTACAAGGATTATCCTGCCGTGTTGCCACAGACTGATTATGTGACCGACCATGAGATTACGTTGCCGATGTATGCAGCTTTAACAGATGATCAAATTGACTTTATCGTAAAGACCGTTGATGAAGCCCTTCATGGATAAAAAGAGTGTCCTCATATTTGGTGTTGGCGAACTGCAAAGCTCCATCATCCGACGAGCCAAGCTGAAAGGCCTATTCACCATTGGCATCGATCCTTGTGCCGATGCGGTGTGCAAGGATGAAGTGGATGCTTTTGAGATTGTTGATGGGCAAGACTTTGAAGGTACTTGTGCCGTGGTGGAAAAGTATGATGTCAATGCTATCGTGACTGCGGCGACGGACAAGCCTTTGGTGATGATGGCGAGAGTGGCCGAGAAGTATGGCTTTCCATTCTTTTCTGTGGAGACAGCGCAATGGTCCACGGATAAGTATCAGATGAAGCAAAGATTCTTGGAAGGCAGTGTGCCCTGCGCTCGTGGCCGTTTGATCTCGAAGGTGGAGGATGCCGAGGACTTATATTATCCGCTGATTGTGAAGCCTCGTGACAACTCTGGTAGCCGAGGCGTGAAGTTGTGTCGTTCGAAAGAGGAATTGCAAGAGTCTTTGCAGGAGGCTTTGCAGTATTCTCATTTGGACACCGTGCTTGTGGAAGAGTACATCGAAGGGCAGGAGTACAGCATAGAGGGCTTGCATTATGAGGGTAAGTCTGAAGTGATTCAGTTTACTGAGAAGACTACTACGGAATTTCCCTACAATGTGGAACTGGCACACAAGCAACCTGCCAATCTTAGTGAAGCACAAAAAGATGCCATACGAGAATCGATTGCTAAGATTGCCATTTGTATGAATTTTGAGAATTGTCCGTCACATACGGAACTCAAGATTAACGACCGAGGCATCTTTGTCATTGAGACCAGCCCGCGTTTGGGTGGCGACTATATTACTTCGACATTGGTGCCACTTTCCACTGGAATCAACATGGAAGGCCAATTGTTGAGCATTGCATTGGGTGAAAAGGTGGACACCAAGACAGGGCGAGTTGAGAAAGCCTCTGGCGTTTGCTTCTTCTGTCTGCCTGAAGGCGTGGTGAAACATATTGACCCAAAAATCAATGAGATTTCGTTTTGGCCTGGTGTGCATAGTTTTGAATTGAAATTACATGAGGGAGATAGGGTAAATAAGATTACGAGTAGCTTGAATCGATATGGGCAGATGATTGTTGCCGGTGAGGATAGGGAGAAGTTGGATGAGTTGTTTAGGTATTGTGAGATAATAAAAGAAGACATTCTTATAGAAGGTTTTTGACGAGAATCCTTATTTGCCATCAAACAAATAGAGTTGTTTGTCATTGACTTGGGGTTTAATAGCAAACGCATCGAGTACTTTTGAAAAGCAAAACAAAAAACTGATAATAAACGTCAAATTAATCATTATGAAATTATTCATTTTAAATTTCAAAAAGCTTCTTTTGGCTGTTTTTCCAACTTTATATATTGATAAAAGGACAAAAAGGTACATGGATCGTTATCTTGATGAGAAAGACCACAATGCGATTGTTTTTAGGGATGATATTGAGCTAAACATGAAAGCTTTTCTAAGCGAAAAGGAACTAAATGATAAATCTTTGGTTGACAAAATCACATTTGATATTGTAAAGTGTTACATACTTTATGGTATTACTCCAGATGAGTACTTCATGTATGATTTTAGAAATAAGAAAAATCGGTATCGTGGCACGATATTATCTAGAAAAAGAAAGGATGAATTATGTTGTAAGTATTTAGGTGATGATACTTTGGAATATTTTATGCAGCTAAAGGATAAATGGCAATTCTACAACCTTGCAAAACCCTTTTTCAAAAGAGATGTTTGTCGTGTTGAAGAAGCGTCAGACTTAATTACGATAGAGGAGTTTTGTGTAAAGCATCATCGTTTTATTGTTAAGCCGATGCTTTCCACAAGTGGAATGGGTATCCATATAGTAGATCTTGACGGGACTCCTAAAGGTGCAAAAGAACTGCTTGAATACTATCAGAAAATGGATGATGGTAAATGGATTTTTGAAGAACTCATTGAACAGGATGCCTCTTTGGCGGAATGGCATGCCTCTTCGGTGAATACCATACGAATTCCTTCAATTAGAACAACAAATGGATGCAAAGTCATTTTACCTCTTTTCCGTACAGGAAAGAATGGAAACATTGTTGATAATTGTCATAATGATGGTGGTTTAATGTCTATTCCTGATGCGGATACAGGAGTTATTCTGACTGATGGTTTTGATATATACACTAATGTTGTAAAAATGCATCCCAATTCAGGCATGAAGTTTAAAGGCTGGCAAGTGCCTCGTTGGAAAGAGTTGCTAGAAACAGCCGAAAAACTACACATGTCTATGCCTCCGAAACACAAGTATATTGGTTTTGATTTCGCGCTCACCAAAGACGGTTGGGTGGTTGTTGAGGGTAACTGGGGTAACTTCCCTCACCAAGTATGTGTGAAACATGGTATAAGAAAAGAGTTTGAGAGATTGATGAAAAGTTAAGTCGAAAAGCGTCATGCAATCTGATAGAAAGTATAATAGTTGCATTGATTTTATTAAAGGAGCAGCTTGTATATTGGTTGTCCTTATACATTGTAAATTCCCAGGAAACATAGGTCTTTCTCTTCAAGCAGTCGCTCGATTTGCTGTACCGTTTTTCTTTATGGTTTCAGGTTATTATTGCTTTAAGGGTGGGCATTATCCTGATATTTATATAGTTAGAAAAATACTTCATATAGCAAAAATTACTTTTATTTGGTATTTGTTTTATTGCTTGTTCTTTGTGGTTGAAAATTGGTTGTTACATTCCAATCATACTTTTGATTTTTCAATATCCCATATATTAAAAGTCTTTTTATTCAACGAACCTTCCAATGTGCCTCCCCACTTTTGGTTTTTGTTTGCTTTACTAAATGTCTATTTGTTATTTCTGTTTGTAAACAAGTTTAAGATTAAAAAGTTTGCCTACGTTTTTTCTCTTATAATGTTTGTGGTTTTGATAGCGATGCAGCAAGGGATGAGCTTGATGGGATATAGCCTTAAACCCTACTATTTTAGAAATTTCCTTATTGAGGGATTTCCTTTCTTTATGTTAGGACATTTTTTGCATGATAAAGAAGGGAAATGGAGCGTCAGTAATAGGCTTTTATTGATAATAGTATTTATTTCAGCATTGTCAAGTGTTGTTGAAAGTTTCATGTTTAAGAGGTTTGTTAAGGTGTTTTTGTCCACATATCCTTTGGTCATTTGTCTGTTTCTGTATGCAATCGACAATCCTAATAGACATCAAGGGACAATTCAATATATTGGAAAGAATCTATCATTGCCGATTTATATCCTCCATTGGATGGTTATGATGGTAGTTGATAGGGCGATTCATCATTATGGATTTGAAAAAGTTGTATTGCTCCAGTGGATGCGTCCAATAATTGTAGTTGGAACTACTTTGTTATTAAGTGTTTTGTATGAAAAACTTTTCGAATCGAAAAAAACATAGTAGAATTTACTCAATTCAAATGACGGTCATTTGAGTGTTAAAAAGTTATGAGATTTGTAAAAGATGGAGACGTGTGAATTAATCAATAAAGTAGAAATACCTTTAATCGGATTCGGCTCATGGCCATTAAAGGATGACGCTCTTGGAAATTCCTTACAAGAAGCAATAAAAAACGGAATTTCTCATATTGATACTGCTCATAAGTATGGCAACGAAAACGATCTTGGTAGCTTTCTAGTGAAGAATAAAGTTGATCGAAGCAGGTTGTTTCTTACGTCGAAATATGAATGGGCTCAATTTGTTGGTAATAAATGGTGGAAATTCAATTATGGCAAGGAAAGTGTTATGCAAGGTTATTATAATTCTTGCAAGAGACTTCATACAGACTATCTTGACTTATATATGATACATTCTCCTTGCCAACATTATTTGGATTTTTATGGTGAGTTGATAAAACTATATGAATCTGGTAAGGTTCGCGCCATAGGAATGGCAAACTGTAATGTTGAGCGCTTGGAAGAGATTAAAAAGACTTTTGGCGTTTTGCCGATGGTTAATCAGATTGAATTGCATCCTTTTTGTCAGCAGAAAGAAATTGTAGATTACTGTAAAGAGAATAATATTATCGTTGAGGCATACTCTCCTTTCGCTCATGGAGCAATTATGCAAGATCTTCTCAATAATGAGACACTGCATCATATTGCCAATAATCATGGCAAAACTATTACACAAACGATACTTCGTTGGATTGTCCAACAGGAAATAGTTGCTTTGCCTCGTTCTTCTAATCCTAAACATATAAAGGAGAATGCTTCGGTTTTTGATTTCAAATTGACCGATGAGGAAATGTCCCAGATTCATGAAATGGATTTAAGGAGAGGATATTCAAAATTCGCACATAACAACCCCAACCAGTATTCAAGCATCGGAGACTAATATGGGAAAAGACATTCTGATTTGTGGTGATTTCATGCCGGGTGGTGTGCTTTATAGGCAAGACCGCTTTGCTGATAAGGGAATTGTTGAGTTCACAAAAAAACACCAATTTGTTGTAGCCACTTTAGAATGTGCATTGTCAGATAATGATGATTATCTCGCATCTGATACAGGAGAGGCTGTTCCAAAGGTTGTTGTTCGGGATCAAGATTTGGAAAGATTATATGCACTGAATATTAATGTTGTTTCATTGGCAAACAACCATGTGTTTGATTTAGGAATAGAATCTTATGATAGGTTAACAGAAGAACTGACGGCTCATAATATCAAGTTTTTTGGAGCAGGACACAATGTTGAAGAAGCGTCAAGACCTGTTGTTTTAGAATACAACAATAAAAAGATAGCTATTTATGGTTGCTGTATGGAAGGCGTGCCTCCAACTCGTGTGGAGGTAGCGACTGTAGACCATCCTGGTATATGGAAGGTGTCTATACAAGAATTGATGACAGTTATCAGGTCTGCTCGTAGTATGTATGATTATGTTTTTATCATGCCTCATGGAGGAGAAGAATACAAGACGCTTCCAATGCGGAATTGCATAGAAATGTCAAGAAAAATGGTGGATGCTGGGGCAGATGGTGTTTTTTGGAGTCATGCTCACTGTATTCAACCGAAGTGTTTGTATAAAGGGCGCCCGATATATTTTGGCTTGGGCAGTTTGTTGTTCCCCGATGTCTATGTATATCCTCCGCGATCAGTTTTCTACCCAGACGAAACATTTGATTTCGCGCAATTAGACTACTGTGAGAATTTTCCTAAAAGAGTGGATAAACCTACCTTGGCGAAGTGGGCAAAAGCGTCAAGAAAAGGGATGGGCATAACGATTTCAATTGATGATGGTGTTTCTGATGCCTCAAGTTTATATGAAATTGACCAAAATGATGTTATGATGGTAATCAACGGTCCCCAATCTTTTCAGCTGAGGCTTAAATTGTGGTTGGAGTCTTTGCTGTTCGTTTTGCCAATGAAAATCTATGGAAAGTTGAGGAGAATGGTATATAGGTGATGGCAAACAACAAACAAGCAAGCAATTATATTAAAGAGCTTTCTTGGTGTTTTTGAAGACAACTTGAATAAACGGAAGAGAGTTTATGAATAAAACTTTAACTATATTTTGCTCATTATTGGAAACGATGAGGGGGTAGTCGATAATTGATCATTTGTGTTTTTAATCGAAGAGAAATGTTAGAGCAAAGAAAAATATTAATACTTGGAGGCAATTATTCTACTGTTGATATTGTGAATTATGCCCATGAATTGGGGTTCCATGTTATTGTCGCAAGTAAATTCGAAAAAGGAGAAGCAAAAGACATTGCTGATGAAGCAATCAATATTGATGTTGAAGATCATCAGGCTCTTATTGATTATATTAAAGAGAACCATATTTCAGGCGTGATGACGGGTGCTAGTGAATTCCATCTGTTGAATATGATACGGTTATGCAAAAAAGCGGGCATGCCGTGTTATGCAACTGAGGAACAATGGATTGTATGCCAAAATAAACAATCCTTTAAAAACCTTTGTCGAAAGAATGGTGTTCCTTGCGTAAGTGAGTTTTCTGCGTATGATGACCCAAATACGTTCGGCTATCCAGTCATTGTAAAGCCAACAGATAATTGTAGTGCCCGTGGCATCACCGTTTGTTATACTCCAGAAGAGTACAAGAAAGCTATTGGACTTGCACTTGAGTATTCAACGGAAAAGAAGTTCATCATAGAGAAGTTTATTGAAAACAAAGGTACAACGATGAGTGTTAGGTACATAGCAGTTGATGGCGAACTATATCTTGAAGCTGTTGGTGATCGTTATGTACTTGATGCAAATAGGGGAAAGGCTCTGATTACTGCGGCTGCCTTTTATCCCTCGAAATATACAGACCAGTATATCCGTACAGTTGATGAGAAGGTTAAGACAATGTTCAAGAGTATTGGACTGAAGAATGGGGCCTTCTTCATGGAATCCATTGCCAACGCCGATGGCATTTGGTTTTACGAGATGGGATTACGAGTGAGTGGGGGGCAGACCTATAAAATCACAGAACAGACTTGCGGAATTAATGAGTTGAAGATGCTGATTAACTATTCTTGTACAGGGAGAATGTGTGAAAAAGAAGAAGTCAAGAAAATAGATCCTTATCTGAATGGTTATTATTCGGCATCATTGACTATTCCATTGTGTGAAGGTACCATTGCGAACATAAAGGGCATGGATGCGGTGCGAGCAATTCCTGAAACAGGTGAGGTTGTCCAGTATTGGAAGCCTGGAGATACTATTTTACCCAAACATATCGGCACCCTTGACCAATTGTTTTGCCGTATCCCCGTGATTGTTAACGGGAAGGATCGTCTGTCTGAAATTATCATGGAGATTATGCAAACACTCTCTGTACAAGACACTTCGGGAAAAGATATGATTATCTGGTCGAAGTTGGATGAGATTTGTAATGATTATATGCGATGATGCGGAATCGTTTTTTTGTGGCGACCACTTTGGCCAATGATCCCCATACAGAGGGGCTTCATAATGCCAGCAAGATAGCGGCTATGGGTGGTGTGGAGAGTTATATTCTTCCACCTTCGCTGGACTATAAGCCGTTTTATGAGGCTGTCGACAAGTATAAGCCACATTTTATAGGTTTGAGTTACAGACAAAACGAGGAAGTCGCCATCAGAGAGCTGTTCAAGGTGGTCGGTTATTTTGCAACTACAGGGTTAATCAAGGAAACTGATGATGTTAAAATTCAGTTTGCGGGATTGCCCAAAACGATACAGATTTTAAAGGACAAATTAAACGAACTGCCTTTGCCGGTCGTTCTTTGTCAAGCATCGCCAAGGGTGCTTGAACGCGTCACAGAGACTGTTGATTTTTTTGAAATCAAGCACGATCGAGAAGCTATTATCCAAAAGGTGTATGAGGAATTGGTTCCCAAAGGTGTCGAAATCTTCAATCAATTGGCAGATGAGGCTGTTCGTGGTGACGACTATAAAAACGAACCGCCACTCCCCATTCCGTCCATACAAGCTTGTAATGACTATATTACACGAATAAAAGAATCTGAACTGCCTGTATTGCGAAGCCATTTCGGTATTCCCGACAATACTATCAAGCCAACAGTCGAAGGTATTAAAGAATTGGCAGAAGCACGTGTGTTGGATGAAGTTTCATTAGGTTCGTCGGATCTTTCCCAACGCTATTTCGGCCACCCCGAGATGTTTGAGCAATTGAAAAACGATGGTGGCGTGCCTTACAAGGACTATGCTGATCTTGTGACTCTTTATCAAGCTTCGCGTTGTGGGAATTATCCTGGAGTGAAGCCATATTGCCATGTTACTGATTTGGTTGGATTTGTTCATCAGTGTCTTGATGCTGGTATGTTGAAAGGAGCCCACCAGGCAGTACCGCTTTTTTGGTTCAACGAGTTGGATGGTCGTGGTCCTGCAATGGTTCGCCAAAATATTAAAGAACATTTTGCTTGCGTGAGGGAATTGGCCAAATACGGCATTCCCGTGGAGATGAATGATCCTAACCAATGGAGTAGCCGATGGGCGCACGATACCATTATTGTTACCAGTTACGCCCTTATTAGTGCGGTAATGACCATGTGTGGTGTTAAAGACATGGTGTTGCAAATGCAGTTCAACAAGCCTAAGGAGACCGGTGATTATGCCGATTTAGCCAAGATGTATGCTGGTATGGAGATGGCTCGCCGCGTTTCTCTTGGTCGTCACAATCCAGCCTCGATTTTCCGTGAGACACGTACAGGCATTGAATCACTGAGTGCCGACATGAATCTTGCCAAGTGGCAGTTGGCTCGTTCCACTTTCTTGCAGATGTGCATGGATCCACATATCATACATATCGTGAGTTATTGCGAGGCCAATTATGCTGCCCGTCCTGCCGACATCATTGACAGTTCGCGACTTATCCGTCGTGCCGTGAAATTATTCCGCCAGCACAAGGCCGACATTATGAAAGAAGTGAATGCTCCGATTGTCACAGAGCGTCGTGACTATCTGATAGAGGAGAGTACTTGGTTGGTCAACGAAATTGCCAAGCTGAATCCCAAGTATCAGCGATGTCCGTTGGAGGCTGTTTCCCAGTATGTTGGAGACGAGAATGTGATAGCTTCTTCCATTGAAAGGAAGTATATGTCAGCCCCAGGCATTATCAATGCAAAATATAAAGGCGACTTTATTACTAAACCGATGAAGTATGGTATGATCAACGTGGTGGATGACTATAACAATCCGAGGGTAATTACTGAACAAGAACGTCTTAAAGTTAGTCAGCAATTATGAAAAATGCAGTTTTTTCAAAGATGGCTATAGGCGTTTATGGTATCAGCTCGCAAAGTGGGCGTGCTTATTTCGCTGACTTTACCGATAGAGGGTATAAAGTAGTGGGATACGCAAGGTCTACGGAACATGGCCGTACGGTTTTGGATGCTATATGTTCTTTGGGCGGATTGTATATTGAGAGACCCGAAAACACCAACCACGAATTGTCGCACTTTGTGCCCCTTGGGGAGAGTCTGGTTACTGACGACTTATCTGTGTTGATAGAACAGGCTAGTATTATCATTATTGCACTGCCTTCAATATATCATGAAGAAGCAGTTGCAGCTATGACCAATGCAGGCCTTGGTCAAAAACAAGTGCCAATAGTTCTATCGCCATCAAGATCGGTAGCTGCACCTTACATGTGGAGGTCGTTGGGTGAGGGCTATCCACTAATATGCTTTTCTACTTGTCCCTATTCATGCAAGGCACCTAAGTCCGAAGTTGCTTTTATCAAAAGAAGAAAAAGGACTTTTATTGCATCTCTTGAGGGAAATGTAACGGGTGAACATGTGAATTTGGTGAGAAAACTATTCCCGCAAGCTGCTTTGACACGAATTCCTGCTTTAACATCTTTAAACAATATTGGTGCGGTATTTCATTGTGCTACATACATGTTGAACATAGATGAAATAGAACGTAGAAAGGCTTCTGGGGAATTGTTCTCTTTTTATATCGATGGCATTGCGAGTCGTCCAGAAGTTGGGAAAGTGTTAGAACAGATTGATCAGGTGCGTTTGAAAATAGCAAATGCTATTGGCATTAATACTTTTGGACTGAAAGAGAATCCACGTGAGGATATTTGGCGAAAACTAACCAATGCTTTACGTGCCTTGGAGGAGGAAAGTGCTGATGATATTGACATCTTGCGTCATATTAGAAAAGAGTTCACTGAGTTTTTAGGCAATTGTGTAGTCTCTGCTCAGCATTGGCTTGATATTACGTATGGTGTGTTTCATATAGAAGGGGAAAGTTTAAGTGAAGCTATTGGAAGAACGCCAACATATCAAGGGAATTCGGTTCCTCAATTACGTTATATTACAGAAGATATTCCTACTGGGCTCGTGGCTTTCGAAGCTTTAGCGGAAATGCTTGATATTGATGCCACTGTGTGTGCAGAGATTATTGAACAATACGATGGTAGATTCCGTGACAATATTCGTGTGAAAGGAAGAAATCTTCGTGATTTCGACAAGGATTACGTTTTGTCCTATTTAAAAGGGAACTATAACGCATAAAATGTGTTTTCTCAATGAATAAGGGGATGGCATCAAGCAACACTATACAGATTAGTGAAAGAATAAGGTCAAAGACTATTGCGTTGACAACGACACTTCTCGATGCTATGAAAGTCATGGATACGAAGAAGGTGAAAACACTTTTCGTGTTCGATGGAGAGCATTTTGAAGGTTTGTTGACCTTGGGTGACATTCAGCGTGCCATTATCAATAATGTAGATTTGAAAGAGAAGGTGGGTCGTGTTCTTGATAGGGATAAGATTTATGGGTATATCACAGAAGGGGATGACAGCATAAAGGAGAAAATGCGTCGTATGCGTGCTGAGGTGATGCCTGTTTTGAATGAAAAGAGGGAATTGATGGATGTCTGGTTTTGGGGTGACATTTTCAAAACCTCTGAAATCTTACAACGTGAACAAATACACCTACCTGTTGTTATCATGGCAGGTGGCAAAGGTACCCGTCTTAAGCCCATCACTAATGTCATTCCCAAACCTTTGGTGCCGATAGGCGACAAGACCATCCTTGAGGAAATCATGGACCATTTCGAAGCTATTGGTTGTAGGAAGTTCTATATGTCTGTCAATTATAAGAGCGATATGATGCGCTTCTATCTTGACCAATTGGAGCATAAGTATGATATTGAA
>JAEEGL016477693.1_pt1 | contig 14394 bp, 11 predicted proteins | sample 9134231 | NCBI WGS metagenome assembly JAEEGL01 (sample SAMN16246548, study PRJNA631951) | gut metagenome | biome: gut microbiome; feature: rumen; material: fiber-attached | host: Bos | place: Iran: Karaj | collected 2018-10
AGGTAGCGCATCTTGGAGCTGAGCTGGGCGAACTGCTTGCGGTGGTCCTTGAGCTCGCGCAACAGTTCGGGGTTCAACACCACCACCGATTCGCCCATCAGCATCCCGTTCTTGGTGCCCCCGAAGCTGACGACATCGACGCCGCAGTCGGTGGTCATCTCCTTGAACGTCTTGCTGAGCTTCACCGCTGCGTTGGCAATACGCGCGCCATCCACATGCAGGTACATGCCGTGCGGGTGGATGAGGTGGGCGATGGCGCGGATGTCCTCGCAGGGATAGACCGTGCGGAGTTCCGAGCACTGCGAGATATAGACGGACCTGGGTTGCGAGTGGTGCTCGAAGCCCCAGTTGGTGAGGTGCGGGCGGATGAGCTCCGGCGTCAGCTTGCCGTCGGGCGTGGGGATGGTCACCAGCGAGGCGCCGGTCATGAAAGCGGGCGCGCCGCACTCATCGACGGCGATGTGAGCGGTTTCGGCGCAGAGGATGCTGCTGAACGACCGCACGCAGGCGCGCTGGGCCACCACATTGGCACCAGTGCCGTTGAAGACGGGGAACACCTCCGCCTGCGGACCGAACTGCTCCTTGAAAATCTCCCGCACACGGGCGGTGCAGGTGTCGTCGCCATAAGCGATTTCATGATCGGCATTGCACGCGGCAATTGCCTCTAATATAGCGGGATGCACTCCCGAATGGTTGTCACTTCCGAATGATCTCATCGTTTTTGGATTTAGGCGGCAAAGGTAATAAAAAAAGAAGCCCGAAAGATTTCCGGACTTCTTGAATCATGATTTCTACCCATTCGGTTAGAAAGTGTGCTCAACCGTAAAGTGAAGTCTGTCGGGATGCGTGGCAATGAACTCCAAGAACTTCGCTTTCGTTTCGAAATAACCCGTAATGTCATCACCGTAACTAACCGTGGTACCCACATTGACGATTTTGGGAGCCGCGCCAAAGTAGATGGGGCCGTCGGGCAGTTCGTTTTCATTGTAAACGATAGTGCCCTCGAGTTTGGCTTTGAAGGGAGGCTTAATCTCAAAAGCGGGCAGCGTCCACGGAGCGCTGACATTGTTCAGCTCCACGGTTTGTCCATTGGCATCCACATACTTGATATTGTAATGGAAACAGGAAGAAATCTGAACAGGTTGGCTGCTAAACAGGTAGGTGTCCAGCATTTTATACTGGATGGTGGTCTTGGAGCCGGTATTTCCACCACCTCCTTCGTTCTCGCGGTTGCAAGAAACAACCATCAAACCACCAATACAGATTGCCAGTAATACTAAAAGGTGTTTTTTCATAGGAAGCAAAAACGATTAATGTGGCAATGGAAGGGATTACTCTTTTAAAGTACGGCTATAAACCACTTCTTCCTTGTTGGTGTCGCGGTTCGTGCGGAGCAGGTTGACTTTGATACCACCCAAAATGATGAGTTGGTTGTAACCTTCTCTGCTTTCCACTTTGGTGATGGCTTTGTTGAAAGATTCTTCAGCTCTTTTTGCCACCGCTTTTTTCTCACCTCTGAAGGTAAAAATACGAGAGCTTTCGGTGTAACTGTCGGCATCAGCTTTCATGCTTTCAGCGATGGTCGGGTAAGCGAACACCTCGAAATTGTTCTGCAAAGCATCTTCGGTACTCGGGTCCACCTTAACAGTATAGATCCAGTCGCCATCCTCACGTGTGCAAGAAGAGAAAATGCCAGTCATAGCCATAAGGCAACAAACGATTGCGATAGAAAAAACTTTTTTCATTTTGATTGAATTTTGGTGAATAAATATGTGATTAACACTAATATTTCTTATAGTTTTTTTGCAAAGGCAAAGATACATTTTTTTTAGATTGTATGCAAATAAAAATTAATTTTTCTATTCATTTCATCGATTCGTTTCATCGATTCGTTTCATTCATCGACTCGTTTCATTCATTGTTTCATACGTCATTTCATTCCGTATTTGGGTCACAGGGTGAGCGATGGCGAGCCCTATGAGGGACAGAGCGATGCCGACAGACGTGACGACGCCCAGAAGCGTCGGCCCCTAAAACTGGAAGTAGATAAACGGCTGCAGGTCGGCGGTGACGAACTGGTAGAGCACGAAGACGACCGCGACCACGATGAGTCCCATCAGCCAGAGCGGGAGCATGGCGAAGTTGATACGGTACCAGCGTTTCCAACGGTCTGGTAACCAATGGATAATCATGCCCAACACGAACATGATGAAGACACCGCGGTAGTTGGCGATGATGTCGGGGATGGCCGCCACGTTCCACTGTCCGCCGATGCTGTTGACCATCGCCTTCGCGGTCTCCCACGCCGTTTCATTGGCGGTGGCCGGATCGAGGTTGGATCCGGAACGGAAGAACAACCGCGTGAAGCTGATGAAGACGAAAGTTTGGAAGATGCCCCACGTTTTGTCGAGCCACTCCACCGTCTTTTCGGGCTTGACGAGCGTGAAGACCGTCTTGATGAGCGTGCCCGCGAACCAGATGCCCGTCCACACCACGCCGATCATCAACGCTGGATGAGGCCACAAATGATTGGTGATCAAGAAAGTGACGAAGAATACTGTGGCGATGGTACTGCGCACGAGCATGTTGCAGTGCCGCCAAATCTTGTACGACAAAATGCCGATGCCGTTCAAGCCACCCCAAATCATGAAATTCCATGAAGCTCCGTGCCAAAGACCGCCTAACAGCATGGTATTCATCATGTTGAGGTTGGTGCTGATTTTCAGACGCGCCTTCTTGCTGACAAGCGAGGCCACGAGCAACCCAAACGCAATACCGCCGATGATGCTGGTCACCACCGCACTCTTGGTGAGCAGGATGATGACTCCCGCAATGAGCGAGATACAGAAATAGGTGCCGAAAGTGGCGTTTCGGTTGCCGCCGAGCGGGATGTAGAGGTAGTCTTTCAGCCAGTTGGAGAGGGAAATGTGCCACCGCTTCCAGAAGTTGCCCGGGTTGGTTGCCTTGTACGGCGAGTTGAAGTTCTTAGGCAGGTAGAAGCCCATCAGCATGGCCACGCCGATGGCGATATCAGTGTAGCCCGAAAAGTCGGCATAGACCTGCAACGAATAGACGAACAGGGCCGAGAGGTTCTCGAAAGCAGTGAACAAAGAGGGGTTGTTGAAGACCCTATCCACAAAGTTGACTGCCAAATAGTCGCTCATAATCAGCTTCTTGGCCAATCCGTTGAGAATCCAAAAGACCGCGATGCCGAACTGACGGCGCGTGAGGAAGAACTTCTTGTAGAGCTGCGGCACAAACTGGTCGGCGCGAACGATAGGGCCTGCCACCAACTGCGGGAAGAACGACACGTAAAACCCGAAATCGAGGATATTGGAGACGTGCGCGATTTTTCGCTTATAAACATCCACCAAGTAGCTGATATTCTGGAAGGTATAGAACGAAATACCCACAGGAAGCAGAATCTTGGAGGCATCAAAGTAGTCGGTTCCCGACCACTCGTTGGCCCACTGCGCAAGCCAGTTGATGACCTCATGTTCGCTGCCCACGATGGTGTTGTAGGCATCGGTGCAGAAGTAGGCGTACTTGAAGTAGAAGAGTACCAGCAAGTTGATAACCACACCGGAAATCATGAAGGTCTTGCGCAGTCCATTGCGCTGCGATTTGTCCATGAAGATGCCGAGAAAGTAGTCTAAGAAGGTGTCAAACAGCAAGATAAGAACGAAAAGTCCGGAGGTTTTATAGTAGAAAAGCAAGCTGACGAAGAAGAGGAACGTGTTGCGCAACAGCCTTTTGCGATGGAGTAGCGCAAAGAGGGCGAACACGATGGCAAAGAAAGCCCAGAAGTTGAACTGTGTGAACAGCAACGGATGCGTCTCGTCGAACGAGAACAGGTTAATCAAGAATTGTGAAATATTCTCCCAAGTCATGGTTGCAGGTTTTTAAGTGGTTGAACAAAAGCGTGCCAGAAGAGGTCGCCGATGAGGTTGTAGCCATTCACGGTGAAGTGGACGCGGTCTTTCTGCGCCAGCCCCTTGGCCTGCCATTTGGCCATGGAGCCGAGTCCGCCCATCACTTCGAACTGGTCCCAGCAGGCACCGCCCGTGAGGTCGGCCAAGCGCTTCATCGTCTCGCTCACCTGCGGACCGGTCTGGTTCACCGTGTAGCGTCCCCGTCTTGCCTTCTTCCAAGTGTCGTTGTTCGACAGGAAGATAAACGCGCATTCGGGATTGGCCTCGCGAATGCGACCGATAAGCTGTAAATAGTTGTTTTTGAAGACTGTGGAATCAAAATCGCTGCCAAAGGCGTCGTTCACGCCAATACCGAAAATCACCAAGTCGGGCGGGAAGGCCTTAAGGTCACGGGTGAAATTCTTACAACGCAGGTAAGAGGGCACCGCTGCTCCGTTAACACCTATGGACGTGAAGGTTACGCCCGGTTTGCCGTTCTTCAGCCACAACCCGTTCACAAAGAACGTGTCCACAGCGCCACAGGGGAAGTAGAAGGTGAACTCCTGCAACGGACGGTCGAGGTAGAAGTAGTAGCGCTCGTTCTCCAAGTCGCTTTCGTCGGGGAAACGCCAGATAGTGTCGTATTTCAGAATCGGATCGACATAGTGGCCGTTGGAGCGTCCGAAGAGGACGAGCGTGTCGGTGGCGAAATCGTAGTCCGGCTCGTTCATCGTGAATTTGATGGACTGCACGGCGTGCGTGCAATAGACCGAAATGCCCGACATGCCCAACGGGGAGGGATACTCCTTATAGACGTTGCGAATCAGCGAAAAAACATCCGAACGGGTGATTTTGTAATCGCGAGGATTGTTGCATGCGTTGGCCGCCGAGTATGGAAAGATCAGTCCCCGGTCGGCAGGTTCGGCACCGTATTCCGCCAACACATGCTTGCGGATACGGTGCGACATCGTGCCCGCCTGCACGTGCGAGCCGCCGATGTGCATGATATGGACGTTTCCCCGCTTGTTTTGGATGACATCGTTCCATTTTTGGTAAAAACGCACCAGTTTCATGCTGTCTTTGCCCCAATAGAGCGTGTCGTCGTTGAATTGAATGAAGGAAAACGTGGAATCGTAGTCAGAAAACAATTCGGGAAGCACCCACACGGCAGAGGTGTCCGACTGCATCTCCAACGCCACGCTGTCGGTGGTTTCACCCGTCTGCGCAAACGACTGCATCACACAGATTACCAATGGAACAAGTATCAGTTTCCGGCGGCCTACCATAGATTGTCGAATTGTTGTTCTCCCATCTTTCTGCGGGTGAGGTAGAGTTCATACAAGGTCGCGAAATTCTCGGACAACGTCTTGCCCACATAGTTCGCGCCCGTGGGGGTGAAGTGTACGTAGTCGGGACCCGCCCAGCCCTTCTTCACCCACGCCACCATGGCGTTACGCCCGCCCATCACCTCGTACAAATCCCAGTAAGCCACATGGTTGCGCAGACACATATTGCGCAAGCTGTCAATCATGGCGGGTAAGAATTTGTAAGTCTGAAGGGAGCCGCCATAGGAGTGGCTCATATCGGAAGGACCGATGAAGAGGATAGTGGCGTTGGGGCACACGCTCTTCACGCGGCGTATCTGCTTCTGCATTTGGGCGCAATAGTCGTTGATGGACTTGGTGCTATAGACCGACGGCACGGTGTTGCCACCGAACTGCATGATGATCATCCCGACGTTGGAGAGCTGGTAACACTTGCGCAGGATGGTGTCGGTGACGAGAGTGAACTGGTTGCCTGAGGAGCTTCGCAGCGGGATGTTATCGACGCTCACGCCCGGACCGTTGTCGATCATGATGCCGTAGATATCGGCGGTGCCTTGCATGTTGATACGCAACGAGGCAGTGGAAGAATCTGTCTGCCAGCGGAATGCGTGGATGCCAGCGCCCGAGCTGACACAGGTAGAGTCGTAACCGTGTTTGCGGTCGCTGAGGGAAGCGCGGAACTTGCCGTCGTGGTCGTTATAGAGCAGTGTGACGCGGGAGAACCGTTTCACGCGACTGTCGGTGCGTTTGTTGGAGGTGGCGTTGGCAGTGAAGGTGCCGCCTCCAGTCAGTCGGTAACATTTGAGCATGTGACCGTAGTTACCCTTTGCCCGCGCTCCATCGCCGTAGGTCGAATAGAGGGTGAACGGGCCGGAGGCCGACTGGCTCACCGCGTAGGAGGCAACGGTCTGTACGGCAGGCAGTAAGCCCGGACCGCCACCACCGAACTTCGACTGGAAGTAGGCGCGCAGATTACCCGAAATGCGGTCCATTTCAATCTGCGAGTCACCGTAGTGCAACACGCGCAACACCTCACCTCTTCCCTTTGCGGCGGCTGCCTTCTCAAAGAATTTGTCGAAATAGGTGACATCGCCGTCAGGCAGGTAGAAATGGCCTTCCGAAGCGAGGGTGGTCTTGAAATGTTCGAGTGTGTCTAATTGTTCTGCCACACGCTTTTGCTTGATGGAATCCTCCTTGGCGATCTCCGCGATAATAGCCTCGCGTTTCTTGCGGTTGAACAGCGTGGCTCTGGGGATGCGTTTGTCGCGTGAAAGGCTGTCGCCGGGCAGGTCAGGAAGGTCGGCATCGGGATCGGCCAGCACATTTTCGATAGAGGGGAAGTTAATTGTGTGATTGGCCAGCGTGATGCCGTCCTCGGGAAAGAAAAAGCTGATAACCCCTAAACAGGTGATTATCAAAATGATAAATAACGCGATTTGCCAAGGTTTCATATACTTTTCTGCCCGATTTTTTGAGGGCGCAAAGGTACACTTTTTTTATGATGATTGGAGAATAAGATTATATGATGATTAGAGGATGAAATTATAATTTGCAGGGAGAAAAAAAACGTATTTTTGCCGTCACGAAAATACTGTTGAGCTATGGAATTTCACACCTGCGGAAACCCTACAAAACCGACCCTCCTGCTACTCCCCGGATTGGGAGTGTCGCACGAGATTTTCCTTCCTTTGGTGGCATTACTGAAGGAGAACTTCCACATTGTCACGGCGGATATTGACGGATTCCTGCTCGGCAAGCCCTCGCGATTCACCTCCGTCGATGACCAGGCGGCACAAGTCAACCGTTACATTCAAGAGCATTTCGACGGGGCATTAGACGTGGCCTACGGTCTGTCGTTGGGCGGGAAAATCCTCTCGCGGATGATGGAGCGCAACGAAATCGCCATCAGCCACGCCATTATGGACGCCGCACCGCTGCTGCCGCTGCCGAAATGGAGCGTGGGACCGCTGCGCTACTACCAAGCCCTTAATGTCTGGACCTGCTACCACTGGACCGGATTTTGGCGGTGGTTGTTCCATTCGCACTACTTCGACGTGCTTTTGGATGAAGTGAAGAAGGTGTTCCCCTCAGACGGCACCCGCGCCGTGCGAGAAGGATACAAATCCGTCTATACCAACAAATTGGAATCCATCGTCGGTTCCGACATCCACTATTGGTACGGCACCAAAGAGGCCTTTGTCGCCAAACCGCAGGCCAAGCACCTGCTGTCGCTCTGTCCCAGTGTACATGTGGAGATCTTTGACAAGATGAACCACGGGCAGCTGCTGGTGGACCACCCGGAGGAGGTGGCGAAGCGGATAGAGGCAATAGGCAACAGACAATAGGCAATAGAACGAACAACATTGTTTGTTAAATAATATTCCTTGAGCAGCCCCGATAGGGGCAAGAGCTCGGTAGTAGCGCAATTAACCCTACATAAGGCATAAGCCGAAGTATGGGGTCGAATGAAGAAGTCAAAACAAAAAAACGTAATAAAATGAGAAACATCAACCTTTTGCTGGTCCTCGCGACCGTGACCCTGACCGCCGTCTCCTGCGGTTCGAAGAAAGAAACCCCCAAGGAGGAAACCCCGAAGATGCTGGTGCTCTACTACTCCCAAACCGGCAACACCAAAGCCGTGGCGAACGAGATTGCCACGAAGTTGGGCGCCGACATCGAGGAGATTGTGGCGGTGAACCCCTACGATGGCGACTTCCAAGCCACCATCGAACGTTGCAAACAGGAACACGAGCAGGGAAACATTCCTGACATTCAACCGATCAAAGCCGACCTTGCCAGCTACGACATCATATTCATCGGCTATCCTGTCTGGTTCGGCACATACGCACCTCCAGTGCAAAAATTCCTTCTCGGCGCCGATTTGAGCGGCAAGAAGATCGTGCCTTTCTGCACCTTCGGCAGCGGCGGTCTGGAGTCCAGCGTGAGAGACATTATGCAGGCTGAGCCCAATGCAGAAGTGATGCCCGGCTACGGTGTCCGTGCCGCCCGCATGGAGGCGATGCCCAAGGAGATTGACCAATTCCTGAAAGCCAACGGCTATCTCGAAGGCGAGTTCGCGAAGCTGGAGGAATTCCCGGCGCAACACGAAGTTAGCGAAGAGGAAACGGCCATTTTCGATGCGGCTGTCGGCGACTACCCGATGCTGCACGCCAAGGCCAAAACGGTGGCTGCGCGCACCCTCCCCGACGGTATGGAGTACCTCTTCACCGCTGAGAATCTTCCCCGCGAGGGCAAGCCGAACATGCCGCCCGCCAGCGAGTTGAAGGTTTATGTAACCGTTGAGAACGGACAAGCCCCGGTGTTTACCAAAGTGGTTCGCTAAGAGGGACAAGTTCCGCGAGACTTCCGGTCACCCCCCCGCCTTCGTCGCCACCATGCTCGTGCAGGACGCGCCGAAGAATCCCGCCTCCGCCGCGACTTCGGCGAGGGGGTATTGCAAAGAGGGGGAGACTTTGGCCATTCAGGGAGAAGTTCACGTACTGTTGATTGGAGTCATTTCGAATAGTATAAGTTTCCAAACGATAATCTGTCAACTTTTCGAATGATAAAAAATGTATTTTTGCAGAAAATATGATGAACATTATAAAACTAAAAGACAATAATAAAACTTAAACAGATTAACTATATGGCAATGTACAAAGACTTAATAAACAGTATTTGTAAAACTATTCATACTGGTCTGATTGATTTTGATGAGCCTAGAAGCAAAGCATCGATGCCTACACAAGCATCCTCAGAGTTTATCACAAACAAACAACAAGGCGACTGGGCTGAAGATGTGATTTTCAGGGCAATAAATGAACATTCAAGAAATGTTGTTGCAGTCAGATACGGAAAGTCTGATGACTTGGTAGCTGGGGATTCTGGCTTTGAGCAGTTTTTTAATGAATATCAGAATGAATTAGATACAATTGGCAAAAGGCCTGATATTCTTCTTTTCAGGAAAGAGGATTATAAAGAGGAGTTAGGGTATGACATCAGTTCCAGAAGAAGTGATGAGATTCGAAACTATGTTTCCCAAGCAATTGCAGGTATCGAAGTTCGTTCCAGTGCTTTCTTGATTAACAAATATACAGATGAAGCCAACAGGATTATTCACGAAAACACAGAGAAAGCAATGGATTTAAAAAACACTATTTTGAACAACTACAGTGATTTGTTAGAACAGAAAAGACCCGAGCTCATTGCCTTATTGCAACAAATAGATGATGTCTCTGTCAGAACTCTGAACTATCGTGTTACATCTTGGAGGTCATCACAACGTCTCCAAGAATTATCCTCAATGCTTTCAGAGCTTAAGAAATGTCTCAAAACCATACAACAAAGAAATACACTTTCAATCACACCAAAAGTTGAGGACTTAAAAGTTGTTCATAAATGGATTATGACATACAATGTCCCTCATTTTTATGTTCAGGTTTTCTTTGACAAAGTATATGGAGTTTCCTTCCAGCATATTTTGGAACTTGTAGCCAATCCGGATTTGGAAGACGACAAATATTTCATTGAACAAGACACCAAAAATCAGAATAAAACTACGATAAAGATTCCCTCTCAAGATGGCATTTGTATTGCAGAAGCTGTTACTGAGCCTAACCACTACAGTGTGCGTAAAGAACTTATGAAAGGGCGTCTGTTATTCTATGTTAAATTTGATGGCGGCGAAGCTTTCCTTGACAAGCACAATTTTGACACACTATTCAATTGTGATTTATGATAACAGAAAGTGAGTATGTTAAAATAGTAAACGCAAAGCATAGGAAAAAATTTGGTCAATTTTTCACTCCTAAGCAAATTGCCGATTTTATGGGCTCTTGGGTACTGCGCGAGGAAAAAATCGGACGAATTGAGATACTTGAACCTGCTTTTGGATTAGGAAGATTTTCCTTGTCAATGTTTAAAATTGCTCAAAACATCAAAGTAACAGGTTATGACATTGATAAAACAATTTTTTCCTACGCAAGCGAGAATTTCAAAGAATCAAAGCATGATATCTCACTAAAAAACGAGAACTATCTAACGGCATCATGGTCTGACAAATATGACGGTATAATCTGCAACCCTCCCTATTTGAAATTTCACGACTATGATAATACAGTCCTTATTCCGCATATTAACGAAAAACTCAACACACACCTTAATGGATTCTCTAACATTTACACTCTTTTTCTATTGAAATCGTTGTTTCAACTAAAGGAAGGAGGGCGGTTAGCGTACATAGTTCCCTCTGAATTCTTAAACGCTGATTATGGTGTAGAAGTAAAGCGCGCTTTATTACAAAGTGGAACACTACAACATGTAATTATTGTTGACTACACGCAATGTGCTTTTGATAACGCATTAACAACTGCTTGTATTCTCTTATGCCAAAAAAGTAACAATTCCAATGTAATTCATTTTTCAAACGTTGTTGACATCGCTAAACTGAATACTTCTTTGTATGAATACAAATCCTTTAATTCAAGCGAATTAAATCCTGAAGTAAAATGGAAACAGTATTATGAGGAAGTACAATCAAACAAATACAATCATTTAGTTCCATTTTCGACGTTTGCTAAAGTTACACGTGGAATTGCTACTGGCGCAAACGATTATTTCACGTTTAAGGCTTCTAAAATTGATTCATTCAACATTCCAAAAGAGTGCTTTCTCCCATGCGTTTGCCATGCCTCAGATGTTCAGAATCTAATATTTACTGAAAGTGATTTTGAACAATTGTCAAATTCTGACAAGACAGTTTTTCTATTTAATGGGAAATCTAACGAGTCAGAAATTCATGTTAAACGATATTTAAAACTCGGCATTGGTAAAGGCGTTAATAAAAAATATTTGACAGCCAGTCGTTCTCCTTGGTATGCTCTTGAAAACAGAATACCATCACCAATATGGGTTTCTGTATTTAATAGAAATGGACTACGTTTTGTACGAAATAAAGCAGGGGTCTATAATTTAACCACATTCCATTGTGTTTATGATTGCGGTGAAGTAGATACTGACATCTTGTTTGCATATTTGGTAACAAATGTTGCAAAGGAAATTTTTCTTGATAATTCACGCCAGTATGGAAACGGACTGGTAAAATTTGAACCCAATGATTTGAATAAGGGTAAAATTGTCGATCTTCGATTATTGAATGTAGAAGAAAAAAGAATTGTTTCTATGATTTCTGGCATGTTGTGTAATAATGGCACACGTAGTCAATCAACAGATTTGTTAGATCGTTTTTTTAGAGAAAAATATACATCAGGTATAATAGATATTGATAACTACATGGGGAAGTTAAATACAATTCGAAACACCCCAACAATAGATGTACCTCGAAAAACAAGATTGAAAAGAATCAAACAACTTAATTTTTATGACTTATTTGAAGAATATGGAGAATCCTCGATTATAGAGAACAATATTGTTAGTGAAGAGATAGCAAACACTTATGGCACAAAGTTGTTGAGAAACGATGTATTCGACATAACTAAGAATGTACTAATCTGCCTCGTAAAGAAAGACAATCAAAAGCCTTATGATGATCAAGAAGCAAAAATCTATTATACTGGTAAGCGTTTCCCTGCAACAGTGTCACCCAAAAAGCTTTATTTCTTCATGCCTTATATCATAGGCAAAGGTATTCGAGATCTATACTTGATAAAAAAAGCTCGTGTAGGTACACGAAAGGAGGGACAGCCAGACAATGATCCTAACGATCTTCGTATTGTATTTGAAATAGAGTTCGTTAAGCAGTTGTTTGCTGATTATAAACCTGTTAAACTTGAAATATGGCGAACGTACTCTGACACGACAATGGAGGCGTTGCTCAAATACGAATCCAATCAACAATGACCTCCCTTCCGCCCTTCCACCATCGCCTACATCGAATCCCTCCGCTATGCCATTGGGCAGACGGACGAGGAACGGAGGATATGGTTGGGGAGGTAGAGATAATGTGCAAATCGTCACAACCTGCCTATCAATAATACCGTATCTTGCAACGGCTGCACCGTTTCCCTTTCTCGTAACAGTGCGTCCAGTTTCCATACTTATCGTAGCGGTAGCTGAACAACGTTTTGTTATAGTCAAACGTGTCCAACCGCTTCGAACAGCAGCGGCCAAGTATGTCACCCTGGGCGTTCAGCACGGTGGCATCTAAAAATCCATCCCCCTGATACTCATAATATACGTTGCGCTCGTCATCATAAACGGTGACTTGGCAATGACTTACGGTATATCCACCTATGGATTCAATCCATAACACTTCACGACCATAACTGTCGTATTGAAACAAAGAACACGCATTCCAACACGTAGCCAATATTTGGCCTTCAGGAGAAAGAACTACGTGCCCTGTGGATGAGGCCATTGAAAGTGTGTCGCTTCTTGCATCAAGCGAAGCCCAAACCCTACCTGCAAAATGAAATTTTTGACAATGGCAGGGGTCTGAAAAACGATAAAGCGTGACACTTTGGAGCGTGTCGTTCCAATAAACAACTTCTCGTGAAACGTGACCTTTGTCATATTCGTAGAACTCATCAATTAGTGTTTTTGTGAACCGTTTTCGACAATGAGCGACAGTACCGTCAGGATTAAAGTTAATTTCCACTTGTTTCTGGTCAACATCATTGATTTTCAGTTTTTTGACCCGTCCGTTGGGATTTCGTCCGTAATAGATGTAAACATTGGATCTGACAAGTTCATCCTTCAGAGGTGACCGGCGCGGTTCACGGTTCAGACTCTGCTCTATCAAGCGCAGATCTTCCGCAATTGAATCGCCATAGTTGCGAAAATAGACCTGCACTCCTGTCACGCTGTCTGCAACAAACGGAAGATGGAGAAACTCCTCGTTTTCTTCTTCCGACCAAGTGTCCACTCCACTCTCGCACGAATAACGCCACTCATATTCCCACCTTTCTTTTTCCTCTTGCCGATTCTTTTCCATTTGTTTAGCCCACTGTTTTTCCTGTTGCCGTTCTTCTCGCAGTATTTGCTGATAGTTCACCTTTTCCCCTTTGACATAATGATAATAGCAGCGCAAAATCACACCCGACATATCATCCGGATGATGGATTCCCTGTTCCTCAAAGTAGGTCGCCAGACGGGAATCACCCCAAAGTCCCCAGTTGTTGCGTAACCACATCCCTAACGAGAGATGTGCCCGAGACAAGAAATCCTTCTCCTCCAGCGACCGTATCAACTCCTTGTTTTCCAGTGTCAAAATAGTGTCCAACTGCAGCATACAATCGGGCAAATCTACCGGAATATAGAGCGTTTTCAATGAATCTTCCTGTTGATCAGTATTTTGCGCCGCCCCAAACATCGGAATTGCCATCATGAAAAGCAATATTGCTCGAAATTTGACGGGGTGAAATATATTGCGAAGGGGTGAATGGGCGTTCATCGTTAAAAATTTAGATTCCGCAAAGATACAAAAATTGTACTTTTGCCCCCTCAAAAATTGCGGAATGAAAAAACAGGAAAAATTTTCGATTGCGAAGCGGCTGAAGAGCTTTACGTACGCATTCAACGGGCTGAAGGTGCTCTTCCAAGAGGAACACAACAGCCGGATACATCTGTTCGCGACGGTCTGCGTCGTCATCGCGGGCGCGCTGCTCAAACTGTCACTGCTGGAATGGGCGGCTGTCGCGTTTGCCGTCGGGCTGGTCTTCAGCGGCGAAATTTTCAACTCGGCCATCGAGGATCTCTCCGATGTGGTCTGCCCCGAACGCGACGACCGCATCAAGAAGGTCAAAGACCTGGCCGCCGCCGCTGTTCTGGTGAACGCCATCGCCGCCGCCGTTATCGGTTTGCTGGTGTTTGTCCCGAAAATCATTCAATTGTTCTAGATGTTGACTGGTGTTTGTCATCCGAAATGCTACCGAGCTCTTGCCCCTAACGGGGCTGCTTAAGGAATTATATTTCAAATTAAACCTTAAACCCTAAACCTTAAACCCTAAACCCTACCCCATGTTCCTCGGTGAGATAATCTCCCTGTTTGTCGCCCTTTCGTGGACCGCCACGGCACTCTTTGCCGAGGTGGGATCGAAGCGTATGGGTTCGTTGCCGTTCAACACGATACGAATGACGATGTCGCTGTGTTTCCTCGTACTCACCCTATGGCTGGTGATGGGCGTCCCCTACCCGCGCTA